>QLIP01040816.1_pt1 | contig 21387 bp, 24 predicted proteins | sample 1769771 | NCBI WGS metagenome assembly QLIP01 (sample SAMN09428762, study PRJNA476227) | Gut metagenome, whole genome shotgun sequencing project. | isolation source: cecum | host: Rhizomys sinensis | place: China: Jinsha town of Minqing, Fujian Province | collected 2013-09-23
TGCTGACCCAAAAGCAATAAGTTATTACAGACAGGTTGGCTTTAGGATTAGAGGTTGTAGAAATAAATTTGTTGGTAGCAGGTTATCAAACACGCGGAAAATAAAACGATTTAAGAAAATATACATATCGCCAAAGTGTGTTAATACAATCAGGGAGCTAAAAGATTTGACTTATGCTAAAGACAGAAAAGGCGATACGATATTTGATAAATTCAATATTGACCCGCATACATTCAGTGCGTTGTGGTACGCTTTAGATACAGTGACGGTAGCTAATTTAAAAGACAAGGAGTATTATTCAAAAATAGGATGATGAGTAAATGGGTATTGGTGAAGATTTAATAGAATTTAAGGATTTATTTTTTTTATTTTTCTTTTATTTTATTTTTAAATTTAATGTTATAAAAAGGGGGTTAATTATGAAAGCAAAAAATTCAGTGTTTAAGAAGTCAGTCAATACGCGCAAGTGGTGCAAGGCGGCGGCGGTGCGTGCAATTAAGAGCGCAAGTCAGGCGGTTCTTGCAACGATAGGTACAAGTGCATACATCGGCGCGGTAAATTGGCAGGCCGTTGGCAGTGTGGCAATCATGACAATTGTAATTTCTATACTGACTAATTTGGCTGGTATTCCAGAGGTAGGCCCAGAGGCCCAAAATGACGATATGACGGGGTAATATTATGCGGTTGGTGCAAATATTCAGGTTTCTAAAAAAGCTTCTTAAAAGCGAAAATAGAGCTTTTGCGATGATGGCTAATTTGTATGCCGTCAGTAAATTAAAAGGAAATTCAATAGACAGTGAACAGAATTTTAATTTAAAAATGACGGATGAGCAATACACGCAATTAGTAGATGGCGATATTTATTACAATTTTATTTCAGATGGTGTAGGCTTTGGGATTGCGCGTTGGAAAAGTGAAAAGGATAAACACAATTTACTTATTTATGCGCAAGAATATAATACAAGTGTTGGTAATATTGAAATGCAGTTACAGTTTTTAATTGGTGATTTGATGGCCGCTTATCCAGATGTATATAATAATCTAATGCAGGCCGAAACAATAGAAGAGTGTATCAATGCAATTTATGGTAAGTATATAAAACCAAATAAATATTATCCAAATGAAAAGCAACGCCAGATTTTATTAGCAGGTAAATTAAGACTGTTAGTAAATGATGAAATAAAATTTGAGCAACAGCAAAAGAAGCAGGAAGCTGAAAATAAAAAAATAAAATCGTTAATTGTGAATGAAGCGGAAAGGCGGGTTGCTATGAAAAACATGGAATTTAGTAACAGTGAATTAATTGATTTTGAGTTTGAAGGCCGCATGAATTTTGCTTTAAGAAGTTTTCCAATAACAGAGGTTGTTATTAAAATGGGTAAAGCGAAAATTTCACTAGAGCAAATGGCCGCCAATATGTTTGAGAAAAAGCAGTACACAAATTACATGATTGATGATAAAGGCCGCATAGGTTTATTTTGTCCAGAAAAAGGCAAAACAAATGTTACAGGCAAAAATGATATTGACGAAAAAGCGGTTACAATTATGATTGCAAGCAGTGAATTACCTTGTTACAAAATAACGCAGGAAGCATTTAATGCATTGATTGTTTTAATTTTGGATATTGCCAAAAGAAATAATAAATTAAAAGTGTATGTTGGTTCCTGTGTGAATGACGGCAAGCGGGACAGGAGTATTAAGGCCAAAATAAAAGCTGGATTTGAAGAAGGCAAGGCGCGGGCAATGGCGCGGCAAGAAGAGCTAAAGGAAAATAAAAATACTTGTTTGAGATTGCGCGGCATTCCTGCAATGTTTGGCCGTTTGTCTGATTTTGAAAGTTATTATTTAGATGAGAAAATAACAGAATATGTACCGAAAATAAATAAATGGCTAAAAAATAAAAATAAAGTTGACAGTGAAGAAATTGTTTTAGGCAATATTCCAGATTATTTTTATGTCAGGACAAGAACAGACAGAGCCAATGTATATAAAGCCGCCAGTTTTGATAGTGAGATTTTAAATGTTGTGCCAGTAGGTACGGTGTTTGAAATTGAAGGCATTGATAATGGATTTGGTATTATAAAAGATGGCGGCGGTTATATTTATTTAAGTATTACTGATTAAAAATAAAACAGGAGGTAAAATAAATGGGTTATGGAATGACTAACGCAGGCGGCGGCGGCGGATTGACACCGGAACAGGAATTGAAGCTGAAGAAATTAATATATGTAAATAATAGAGTGTATAATTTTAATTTTACAAATAATAGTTATTATGGAGGGTTTTATTTTAGATGTTACAGAACAGTTAATTCTGTATCGTCAACAGATTTAAGATGGGAATTGTGCGATTTAGTTGGTGGTAGATATACTTCACAGACAAGTACTTCAGCTTTTTTAAGTTATTTTACATTTGAGGTAGATGGGGTAAATAGTTTTACAGATGATAAGGCTAATTATGTTAGATCTCTACCGTCTACATATTCGACAAATGTTTTAGCTTGTAAAAAACTATATATAAAGCCAGTTAGACCATATAGCTTAGTTATTATAAATAATAGTTTTAAATTTACACCTGCTTCATCAACAACGGTTGCAAATTTTGATAATTTTTATAGTAAAGGTATATCCCAATATGGTTCAGTTGGTGAAGCTCGTAATGGTTCAACAGCGGGTGGGGTTGTTGATTCAATGTATATGTCAGGTGGGTATTATTATCCACAAATTAGAATTCTTTATCCCGATAATTATTCACAGCTTGTAATTGGTGCTTTACAGGCAAAAAGTGGGTATACAGCTACATATGAAATTGACTGTGTATTTTTATTGCCTATTATGTCACAATTTTATATTGGTGATGATTTTTATGCTTTGAGGAATATTAATTTAGCTTCTTATGGATTCTAAAAATAAAGAGGTAAAATAAAATGGGTTATGGTATTACGAATGCGGGCGGGGGAGGGAATACGGCTGAATATGAAGAACTGATAGCAGATTTGCGTAGTGAAATAACAACTTTACAGAATGATAAATATGACTTGCAAGAAGAATTAGCCAGTGCAAATATTTACAAGAGTTATTATGTAAATTGTAAAAGTAGATTTGATACTTTAGTTACAGGTGTTAAAAGTCTTTATAGTTATTACAATCATTTTGCGTATTATTCTAAAACAGACAGTACTAATACTTATTCAATAGTTAATTATCAAATACCGGATAGCAGTCTTGTAACAATTAGTAATTCAGTAACAGGAAGTACGGTTAAATTTTCCGCTTATTGCAATAGTAGTAATTACGCTATTGTTTGTGGTGCAGGAGAATTTTATACATCTGTTTCTACAGCTACAAGTAGCCCTAGAAGTACAGGACAATTAAAAGTTGGCATAATAAAATCTGGTGAAACTTTTAGTTTTAGTTATAGTGGTGGTACGGGCTGGATTGAATCAGGATTTATGGTTGGCTTTATAATTCCTAATTTGGTGTAAAAAATAGGAGGTTTGGGATATGGGAAAATTAGAATCAGAAAAGGTTTTAAGTCAGGAAAACACAACAGAGGTTTTAACGGCTTTCAATAAAATTCCTTATGGTTTAATTAATGCGGAAATAACAGGCGGTGCCAAAGAAACACTAGACGAATTAACGCAGATTTGTAAATTGTATCAGATTTATAAAAAAGGCGCGGCGTTTAATGTGGAAGGTACAAACGGTGATTATGTGCCCGCGAATTTAAATTATAAAATGGCGGCAAGTCTGATAAATAAAGAAGCAAGATTTTTATTTGCAGAGCCACCGGATATAACTATTGAAGCAAAGGGCGATTTAGGAAAAGTCAGTGATGAGAGCAAGGCGGCATTAACTGTTATTAACGATTTAGTTTATACTGTGTTGCAAAAAAATAATTTTGAACAGCAATTGTTGAAGGCGGCCAAAGATTGCTTTATTGGTAAAAGAATTGCAGGCCTTATTAATTTCAATGAAGAAGATGGTGTTACAATTTCATTTATTCCGTCAACACAATTCATTTATTCTACAAAGATTGGAAACCCGTCTGTAATTGAAAAATTTGTTTGTTTCATGATAATTCAAGATAGTGTTACATTATCTGAAAAAAGAATTTTCAAGAAAAAATATATCTTAGAAAATAATAAGGTTTATTTAGAGGAACAATTATTTAATGGTAGTGGAACACTTATTGAAACTGTAACAGAATATCAGGAAACATTACTCGAAACAATTCCGGTAAGTATTTTTATTAATGACGGTTTGACAAGTGAAGAACAGGGCGAATCAGAAATTGAATTATTGTCTGATTATGAGAGTTGGTATAGCAAATTATCTAATGCAGATATTGACGCTGAAAGAAAATCTATGAATCCTACAAAATATGTGGTAGACATGGAAAGGAACAGTACAAAAGATTTATCAACGGCGGCGGGCGCGCTATGGGATTTAGGCACAGACCAGAATTTAGATAAACCACAACCTAAAGTAGGAATTTTAGAACCTGCAATGAATTACAGTGAAGCTTTAAAAACAAGCTTGGATAGAATTAAAACAATAGGGTATGAACAGATTGATATTCCTAATATTACTCTTGAATCAATGCAGGGAAGTATTACAAGCGGCAAAGCGTTAAAGGCTATTTATTGGCCCTTAATTGTGCGTTGTAAAGAAAAAATGAAAATGTGGCGGCCCCAGTTAATTAATTTGGTAGATATTATTATACAGGGAAGTATGAAATATCCCAATACAATTAAACGGTACACAAATGATGTAGTAACGCCGGTTGCCTATGAAATTCATATTGAACATAATTTACCTTTGCCGGAAGATGAAATTGAAGCTAAACAGATTGACTTGGCTGAAGTTGAATCAAAAGTAATGAGTAGAAAAGCTTATATGAAAAAATGGCGCGGACTGACTGATAATGATGTTGATGATGAGCTTGCACAGATTGCTTTAGAGCGGCAAATAATTGACGATGTATCATTTGAACAGGTAGACTATGAAAATGCGTCAGAAACGAAATTTGAGCCTTACAACGGTATCACAGGGGAAGGGGAAACAGTAGGACAATCGGCGGCGGCTGACATTAAGAATATTGACATAAAACCGATTGCAGAGAATAATTAAAATAAAATCAGGGGGTTAGGATTATGGCGGCAAATAAATTATCACTAGAGAGCGCGGATAAAATAAAAGCCGCGATAATGCAACAGCAGGCCAATGACATTTACAAAATTTATTTGAAATGGAGTTATGAAGTTGGTGATATGGCGAATAAATACGCTATGAAAAAAACAAAATCAGCCCCGCTTACGGCCCGTTATTATCGTGAATTAGAACGCATGATAAAAAGGACGGCAAACGAGGTTTCAAAAGAAATTGAAGGGCTGATAACAAAAAATATGTACCAGATGAGTATTGGCCTTGTGGAAAATCAATTATTCTGGTTAGAATCAATGGGCTTTCCCAGCAGTGGTTTAACTATGATGTTTGCGAATGTACCAAAGGAAGCGGTACAGGCATTATTAACAGGAACTGTGTATAAATCTGGTTGGAGTTTGTCGAAAAGAATTTGGACTGACAATCAAAATACACTAAAAGAAATTTATAAGGTAATGGCAGGCGGGCTTGCACAAAATAAAGGCATTTACGAGATAGCAAAAGATTTAGAAAAATATGTGAGCCCGTCAGCGGCTAAATCGTGGAATTTAAGAGCTAAAGACGGTAAATATATTTACAAGCGTAAAATAGATTACAATGCGCAAAGGTTGGCTAGGACGCTTGTACAGCATACATATCAACAGACATTACTTGAAACAACTAAAGACAATCCATTTGTAAAAAAATATATTTGGTTGTCAAATGGTAGCAGAGTTTGTCCGATATGCGCGGCAAGAAATGGAACAGAATATTATGCAAAAGATTTACCGTTAGACCACCCAAATGGTATGTGTGTAATTCAACCTGTAATTGATGGTAATATGTCAGCAAGGGTTGCAAATTGGGTTAAAAATCCACATGGTACTTATCCAACTATTGATAAATTTGCCGAAAAATACGGATATAAATATATTGCGCCTGTTAAACAGGCAGTACAAAATAAAGCAACACAAACAGTAATAAATAAAACAGCACAGGCGGCAACGCAGGCGGCAAGTAAAATAAATAATCCAGTTGTAAATAAAACTGTACAGGATGTTTTATTACAGGCCGGACATAAATTAAAAGACCCAATGTATAAATATCTTGATTTAAAAGACATTAAAAGCAGTTATGATATTGAGATGATGTTTGGTAAATTCGGAAACAGTTTACAGGACTGGAAAAAGAAAATGCCAAAAGAAATTTTAGATATCATAAAGGACTTGAAGAAAAAAGAAGGGCTTACATGGGAAAAATGGTATAATAAATATATTTATGACAGGGGGTTAAAAAAGCCGCCAAAAACACCAAAGAAACCAAAAGTACCAAAAACACAGCAGGCGGCAAGCGGCGGCAATATCAACGCAGAAAATATTTTGCAGTATGGCCCAGATGGAAAACCAATTAAGGAAGTTGAGGGAGCATTGCCCCGCGTACATTACATGGAAAATTATGATAAGATTTATGACCGTACAAAATTTAATTATCAGGATTATTTAGATGAATACTACAGGCAAATAAAAAGCGGTGAAGAAATTGACTTAGAAGATAAAGCCTATAAATGGTTGAACAATTTGCCGCAATCAGAAAGGGATGGTGTTTACACTTATTCCGGCGGTGCCTATGAAAACATGAACAGGTATTTAAGAGGGCAAGAACCATATCAAATGTATCCAGACGCTACAGAGCAGGCACAAAAGGCCCTTTTAAGAAATAAAACTGACAAAGAGTATATCATGCGGCGTGAAACTTCTTATGATTTAATGCGTGACTATGGAATAGATGTTACGCCGCAAAATAAAGATAAGATAATTGGTGCAATCGTCAGGGACAGGGCTTTTCACAGTGCTACACCTTATGACGGTAAATTTCCAGAGCAATCAATTAAATATATTATTAAAGTACCAAAAGGCACAAGCGGCGGCTATATAAAAAATATTTCACAGTTTAGAAGTGAGAAAGAGTTTTTATTGCCGCAAAATGTGCGTATGGTAATACATGATGTTGAGTTTAACCAATATGGCAGGCCAGTGAGATATTATGTTGAAATAATAGATACAGGCATTGTAGACGCGCCGCAAAGCAAAGGGCTTGCAGGCAATTTAAATAAATTTGGTAAACTGAAATAAAATGTACTTGCATTGTCAATTTACTTGTGATATAATTGTAGTGCAAATACTATAAATAAATTGGAGGTAAAGAAAATGGCAAAGCAATACAGGAAAAAAACAAAACAAGGGCTTACCTGTGATGAAATGATTGAAGAGCGCGCAAATAATCAAATTTCATTTGAAGAGTGGAAAGAAAAAAAGAGGCGTGCAGATGGCCCAATGGAATTAGTGCAAGTGAAAGATTTACAATGCGCGGCGTGTAGAAATGTTTGGCTTGATAACAATGGCAATGTTGGCAATGTATCAAAATGCGAATTTTACCAGATGAAGCCGCCAATTATTTTAGCGGGCGGGCATTGCTGTATTAATTTTGATTTAGATTATGATAAATTCGAGGTTATGACAGACGAAACAGCGGCGGAAATCTATGAAGAGCTAAACGGCATTTTAATTGAAATGTATGGTGAGGATTGGCCGGATACAGACGAATCACAATATTTATGGCCCGAAAAACAATAAAATAAAAATAAAGAGAGGAAAATAAAGATGGAAAATAAAATAAAAGGCGCGTTGTTTGGTTTTGCAATCGGTGACGCAATGGGAGCAACAACAGAGTTTTTATCACAGTTTGAAATACGCAGAAAATATGGTATTGTAGATGATATTATTGGCGGCGGATGGTTAAATTTAAATGCAGGAGATATTACAGATGATACGCAGATGATGTTATGTGTTTGTGACGCTTTGCAAGAAATTTTTCCACCAGATGAGCCGATAATTACAGCGGAAAGAGAAATGTATTATTTGCGTAAATTCAAAGAAATTACGATGAAAAATTTTGTAGCATGGTTAAAATCAGGCCCATTGGATGTTGGTAACGCTTGCAGGGATAGTATTTATTATTATATTAAGAACAGGCAGTATATTGGGTATGATAAAAATAAATTAGGAAATGGCGGGCTTATGCGTTTTTTGCCTTGTGCATTATTAGGTTTGCAGGATTTCAATGTTGCACAAAATAATTTAACGCATAGAAATGAATTATGCCAAAATAATATATTAGTTGCACATACAGTAATTAATATTTTATTAGGTAACATGGTTGTTTTTGGGGAAGAGTTAAACATTGACGATTTTATTTTTGATAAAGGCAGGCAACTAATGACACCTACTGGACACATTACTAATACTTTGAACAATGCCCTGTATTGGTTCCAGAATGCGGCAAGGTTTGAGGATTGTATACTGGAACCAGTCAATCACGGCGGGGACGCTGACACAATAGCGGCTATCACGGGCAGTTTTGGCGGGGCAAAGTATGGATATGACAGCATTCCCAAAAAATGGTTGGAAAAGATTGACAAGAAGGTGGCGGCAAGGCTTGAAAACTTTTCAAAATTTGTGCTTGACTATTGGGAAGCGATGTAGTATAATGTATATGTATGGCTGAGAGCGGGGCAAGGCCCTGCCAGTCAGGACATGAAAAATAAAATAAAGTGGAGAAATAAAATGCAAAATAAAAAACACTTTATTACTTGTGATAAATGCGGGAAAGATTTTGAGGTAAATAAAATAAAACCCGAAATATTACAGGTAAAATTCAGAGCAATAAATGCAGATATTTATTATTTTGTTTGTCCAAAATGCTTGACAGTTTTTCCAATAACAATTATTGATGAATTGGGTAATAAATATATTGAGCAATTAAAAAATCTATCCAGAAAATTTTTAGCATTGAAGGGAAGCGGCGAGGAATTAAAACTTGCAAAATTAATAGACAGTATGGATAGAAAACAGCGGCAAATAAAAAATAATACTGAAAAATTAAAAACAATCTTTGACGGTGAATTTATCGCAAAGAAAGTAGGCGGTGAAATACAGGTTCAATTTTTCAGTAAAAAATAACTTGGGAAAATAAAAACATCTATTTAATTAATTACGATTGATTTTGTAGGTGTTTTTTATTTATATATTATTTTGGAGGTAAAAAATAAAATGGGAAAAGAAAAAGAAACACAGCAGGCCGGAAACATTGACGAAAAAGAAGTTGATGTTGTAGAAGAAAATAACAACGGCAACGGCGGCAATGAACAGGACGGCCAAAATAACGATGTTAGCGGCGTTATTCCCAAAACCTATACGCAAGAGCAATTACAGAGAATTATTAACCGTGAGAAAAATAATGGGCGTAATTCAGTGTATGACGAATTAGGCATTGACACAAAAAATAAACAGCTAATGGATGAAATAAAAACATTTATTGAATCTAAAAAAACTGACGGCCAGAAACAAGCCGAAAATATAATTAAAGAAAATGCAATACAGGCTGAACTTGAAAAGAAGCTTCAAATAGCGGAAGCAAAAGCGGAAGCTATGATGATGGGGGTTAAGCCGCAATATGTAGAGGATTTAATTATTTTGGCTATTTCTAAATTGTCCGATGATACAGATTTAAAAACTATTATTGGGGAATTTAAAACCAAATATTCTGTATGGTTTAATAAATCAGATGATGATGAAGGAAACGATAAGAATAAAAAGGCCGGACAGAAAGGAACGGGTAATACTGTAAAAGGCAAAGACAGCGGCGCAAGCGGTGAAAAAAGCGGTATGGGAGCAAGGTTAGCGGCGCAACGCGCAAAAGGTAACACTAAAAAAAGTAGTTATTGGAGCGCAAAATAAATTAAAATAATATTTATGGAGGTATTGAGATGTTAAACAGAAGCGGTATTAACAAAACCACAGCTACAAGCCCTGTACAGATTTTGGCAAGCGTTGATTTACAGTATTCAGTAGGTTGCATTGTGGGGAAGGATTTAGGCGTTGAAGTAGGTAATAAAAAAATTGTTAAAGCAGGTACGCCGATTAATATTGACCCTATGAATACAGGTAATGCAGTTAAAAAAGCTGACACAACAAATGCAATGAATGGCGTATTGCTTCATGATGTAGAAGTAACAAACGGCGCGGCCAATGGTACAGCCCTATTAATGGGAGTTGTAAATACTAATGCAGTTGAATCAGATGTAAAAACACTTCTTACAACGGCGGTAAGCAATGATAATGCAACTAAAACAATTATTTTAGTAGCACTGTAAAATTTATTTTTTATTTTTATTTTGGGATTAAAAAAATAATAATTAGGAGGGGACAAGATGAATATCTTTGATTTAGTACAGAGTAATGAATTAACAGCTTATTGGGAAACGCTTGCACAGGATGAAAGCCCATATCCTTGTGAGGAATTATTTCCAGACAATAAAAAACGCGGTTTAAATCTTAACTGGATTAAAGGAAGCAAGGGACTGCCTGTTACTTTAAAAGTTAGTGCGTTTGACGCTACAGCTATTCCCAGACCGCGTATCGGCTTTGAAAAATTAAACGCTGAAATGCCTTATTTCAAAGAATCTTCATACATTGATGAAGAATTGAGACAGGAACTAAATATTGTGCTTGAAACAGGAAATCAAGCTTATATTGACAGCGTAATGAACAAAGTGTTTGACGATGAATTAAGACTTTTAAGAGGTGCAAGCGCGGCAAGAGAAAGAATGCGTATGATGGCCCTTACAACTGGTGTTATCAGCATGACATCTAACGGGCAGGCTTTTACCTTTGATTATGGAGTAACTCATAAAGGTAATGCGGCGGTAGCTTGGAGTAGTCATGCTACAGCAGACCCGATAGAAGATATCAGAGTTGCAAAAGAAAAAATTCAAGAGGATACAGGCGAAACAGTAACCCGTGCAATGTGTGACGGTGCTACATGGAGAAACATTAGAAATAACGAAAAAATTAAAAAAGCGTTATTTGTACTTTCTGACGGTGTAGGCGCTTTGTCTGATAAGAAACTTAGGGAATATATTCTTGACGAATTAGAAATTGAAGTTGTAGTGAATGATAAACGCTACAAGGACGAAAAGGGCAATACAATGAAATATATGCCCGCTAATACATTTGTTATGTTTCCTGACGGTGATTTGGGTAGCACTTGGTTTGGTACAACACCGGCTGAAAGTGATTTAATGAGTGGTACGGCGGCAAATGTGTCAGTAACAGATACAGGCGTTGCAGTTGTTACAGCACAAAAAATTGACCCTGTACAGGTAGAAACGATTGTAAGCATGATTTGTTTGCCGTCGTTTGAACAGGCTGATACAGTATACATTTTGGATACTACAGCGGCATAAGTTTTATTTTAATTTTATTTTGGCACAAATAAAAAAATAAAGCTTGGAAATAAACGAAACAAATATATTTATTTTATGTAATGAAAGGACAAAAATAATCATGGTTAAAATAACTAATGGAATTGAAGTCTTTGAAGTTACGCAGGGAGCCTATGACGGGATATATTCCCGTCAGGGCTTTAAACTGTTAAAAGCAAAGGCAAAACAGGAAAAGCAATATAAAGATAAGGAACCGGAAACGGATGAACAGTGGGCGGCTATTCAAGAAGAAAAACCATTGAGTGGTTGGACTAAAGAAGAAGCTAAACGATATGCAGAAATTAAAGGTATTGATTTGACTGGTACAAAGTCTTTAAATGACGCAAAAGAAGTTATTAAGGAATATCTTTAATAAATAAAATGGAGGTGTGAAAAATGGAATTTGATGAAAAAATTCTGGACACTATCCAAAGGGAAATCAGGGATAATTACACTCCCTATTTTGAGCCGGACGATATAGAATATTATTTTAATAAAAATAATGGCAATTTAAACGATACAATTTATGAATTATTAATTATTAAAAGTGAAGATAGCACTATATCAGTCAGCGGCTTAAATACAACAGACACCAGCGCATATTTTAAACGATTAGCGTCAAAATTCAAAAGATTCAATTCCGGTGTATTGAAAGAGCGGTGATATTTTATGATAAATACAAGGTTTGAAAAACATAAAATAAAACGCGAAATAAAAATGAATGGGACACAATACGAATTTTTTCGTATGGTTAAAAATGAATTTGGTGAATTGACAGAAAATCCTGTTAGCGTTGGTATCTTAAAGGGAATATATCATGAACAAAATTCGTATATTTCCGAAACAATAAACAGTGAAACAATCAGTAGACAGCGGAAAATTCCCTGTATTTTATGTTTGTTTGAAGATTTGCAAAAATTACGATTGCAGGTAGACGATTATTTTTCTGTAACAAATTATATGGGCTTTGGCGATAGAAGATTTTATTTAAAAGGGATAACAGATGTGCAAAATTGGAATGAGATAGCAGACATTTCATTTGAGCAAGAAGATATTCCAGAAATAGAGGATTTTATTCCGCCAGATGATGAGTATAACCCAGATGAAGAAATTACAGAATAATAAGAAGGTGATTTTGGTATGGCAAACGAAATTACTTTTAAAATGGACGAATTAAGCAGTAACTTAGACGATTTAAAAGACAGAATTTCAGCAGGCGTATATATGATTTGTCAGAGTGAAGCGGTAAGACTTGAAGCAAGCATGAAATCTCACAGGCCTTGGACTGATAGAACAGGCGCGGCAAAAGCGCGGTTAATGGGACAGGCAATTAAAGAATCTGATACGCTTTTTACTATTGCTTTATCTCACGGGGTTACATATGGCATTTGGTTAGAATTAGCCAATAATAAAAATTATGCTATAATAATGCCAACTATACAGCAAGAGCAAGGTAATGTTTTGCAATCGGTAGCGAATATGTTAAATAATTTATAAAAGGGGAAGTGATTATAATGCTAAATTTAGATGATTATGAATATGCGGCAAGCCGTTGGCAGGACATTTATAATCACTTAAAAATGAATTATGAAGTTTTTACACCGGCGCAAAAAATAGGTGATTGTTACAGTCGCTATATTGTTGTAAAAAATGATGGAGCAACAAAGCATAACACATTTTCAAGTATTGTAGAAAATTATTCAGTAATGTGTTACATTCCGAAAAATGAGTATTCACAACTTGAAATATTTGTGCAGGAAGTAAAGGCGGCAATGGATGAATTAAAGCCGTTAGTTATTTTCACAGGAGTGCAAACACCGTCATTTTATGATGAACAAATAAAGGCGCATATGGTAAGTTTAGGTTATATCAATTATAAAAAAATGATTGGAGGTTAATATTATGGCTACAGGTGTTAAAAAATCTAAAGCAGAAATTGCAACTATTGACTGTAATTTAGTAACGATACAGACAACAAGCGGCGAGTTTGGCTTTGATACAGCAAATAAAATTGAAGTTGAACCGCAAATTGAAGAAGAAGAAGCAGTTAAATTGGTTGTTAAAGGTGTTCTTAGGGCACAGAAACCAAAGACTTCTACTATTACTGGACATGAAATTAAATTAAGTGATAATGTTTTCAATCCAGAATTAGTACTTATTTTGCAGGGTGGCCAAATTGTTTATGATACAGAGGATGTAAATAAAGTCAAAGGCTACAGGCCGCCAGTTGCAGGAAGTAAGGAAAAAGGCAGTGTATTTACACTTAACGCATATAGCGCACAGTATGACGCAAGCGGCCAGATTGTTCAGTATGAAAAAATCAGCTATCCTAATTGTACTGGTATTCCAGTTGCTTTTAATAGTGAAGATGGAGCATTTAGGGCCCCAGAATATACTATTAATTCAGCTCCGAAAAATAATGAATATCCGTATGAAATAAGTTATGTTGCGGCATTGCCTACACTTGAAGAGCCTGCAACAGCATAAATAAAAAATAAAATAAAAATAAAACGGAAGGGAAATAAATAAAATGGAAAACAACATGAATGTAACTGAAATGCAAAATCAGCAATTTAACGATATTCCGCAAAATCAAAATATTTCAAGTATTACGATGGAAAACCAAAACAATTATAATGTGACTAACAATCACAATGAAACTACATCATTTCAACAAATGGTAGAGTATTCACGTGGTACTATCGTTAGATTGCCTGATTTTGGTGAGGGACAGCCTTTTATAGCAAGAGTACGCAGGCCCTCTTTATTAATAATGGCTAAAGAAGGTAAAATACCTAATAGTCTTTTATCAACAGCAGGTGAATTATTCGCAGAGGGTGGTAAAAGCCTTTCTAGCGGTGATGAAAATATGCTTACTGATATGTATGGTGTTTGTGAAGTTTTAGCACGCGCAACTTTAATTTCTCCGACATATGAAGAAATATTAAGCGCGGGCATGAATTTAACAGATGAACAAATGTTAGCTATTTTTAATTATACACAAAATGGAGTTAAAGCCTTAGAGCCCTTTCGTTAAAACAAAAAGAATATTTTCAATTATTGGGCTTGCGAATAATTACAATTGCAGGCCCAGTAATTTAATGGGTATTGAAGATAATTATACGGCGTTTTGTTTTGATGAATGTTGCTTGTATATAAAACAAAGGCTTGAAGATGGTGAAGAACCTGTGTTTAAAAATAGCTATAAATCTTTTAGAGATATGTATAAACAATACGAAAAATAAAACGCAAAAGGGGGCGGGATTATGGCCGGTGTTAATTTAGGTAGTGCAACAGGTTATTTAAAACTTGATATTTCTAATTTTAAAAATGGAATTAGAACAGCAAATACAGAATTAAAAAATGGCTTAAAAGACAGTGAATCAGAATCGGGAAAAAGGCTTAACAGCATTGCGGGAAAAATGCAATCAGCGGGCGCAACGCTGACTAAAAAAGTAACATTACCTATTGTTGGTTTTGGGACAGCGGCTGTTGTTACAACAATGAATTTTGACAAGCAAATGTCAAAAGTATCAGCAATTTCCGGCGCAACTGGAAAAGATTTAGAAAAATTGCGCAAAAAAGCTATTGAAATGGGGGATAAAACAAAATTCAGCGCAAAAGAAAGCGGTGAAGCATTTGAGTATATGGCGATGGCCGGTTGGAAAACTGGTGATATGTTAGAAGGTATTGAAGGTGTTATGAATTTAGCGGCGGCAAGCGGTGAAGATTTAGGAACAACAAGTGATATTGTTACAGACGCTTTGACAGCGTTTGGAATGTCAGCAAAAGACAGCGGGCATTTTGCAGATGTTTTAGCGGCGGCAAGTAGTAACGCTAACACAAATGTTTCAATGTTAGGTGAATCTTTTAAATATGTAGCCCCAGTTGCAGGCGCGTTAGGTATGAGCGCAGAAGATGTATCTATTGCGCTTGGTTTAATGGCTAACAGTGGAATAAAAGCAAGTCAGGCGGGTACAAGTTTAAGAACAGGTTTATTAAATCTTGTAAAACCAGCAAGTGACGCGGCGGCGGGCGCAATTGAAAAATTAGGAATTAGCGCGGTAAATGCAGATGGTTCTATGAAGCCTTTAAAGGTTGTTATGGATGATTTACGCAAGAAATTTAAAGGCATGACAGAGGAAGAACAAGCCTATTACGCAAGTTTAATTTTTGGTAAAGAAGCAATGTCAGGAATGCTAGCTATAATAAATGCAAGTGATGAGGATTATCAAAAATTAACAAAGAGTGTATACGGTGCTGACGGCGCGGCTAAAAAAATGGCCGAAACTATGCAAAATAATTTATCAGGGCAAATTACTACTTTGAAGTCAAAATTAGAAACTTTATTTATTTCATTTGGTGAAATAATGGTTCCTTTCTTAACTAAGGTAGTAATAGCATTACAGCACTTAGTAGCAGGCTTTACAGCAATGCCAAAACCTTTAAAAATAATTACCGTTGGTTTTGGGTTATTACTTGCGGCAATCGGCCCTACTCTTTCAATTGTTGCACATTTCATTACAAATATACAAACGATAGCAAGCGTTGCAGGAAAAGTGTTACCGATAATAAGTAAATTATCTGGTGTTTTTTCTATTTTTAGAACAGTTGCAGTTGTAGCAAGGACGGCCCTTATGGGAATTGCGGGTGTGTTTGGTTCTATTGTCAGTGTGGTTGGTGCACCTGTTTTAATTGTTGTTGGAATTGTAGGCGCGTTAGTTGCGGCATTTGTTGTATTGTACAAGAAAAATGAAGCATTCAGAAATTTTGTTAAAGGCGCATGGGAAGGTATTAAAAATGCGGTAGCAAATGCAATTTCTATTATCATTGCAAAATTTACAGCTTTTAAAGATGGTATTAAAAAGATACCAGAATTTTTTAAAGAGCTACCAAATAAAATAAAAGAAAAGTTTACGCAGATAATAAATAATATTATCCAGTGGAAAAATAACATGGTAAATAAGGCCAGAGAAACAGGCACAAGTTTTGTAAACGGTTTTATTAATTTCTTTAAGAATTTACCGTATAAGGCAGGCTATGTTATTGGTACTGTTATTGGTACAGTTGCAAAATTTGTTGTTGATATGGTGGCAAAAGCAAAAGAAACAGGCACAAAATTTGTTACAACGGTAATTCAGTTTATAAAAGATTTACCAAACAAAATAAAAAATGTTTGCACGCAAGCAATTCAAACAGTGACATCATGGACACAGCAAATGATTCAAAAAGGAAAGCAGGCAGGCACTGATTTTGTAAATGGTGTAATTAATTTTGTCAAGAACTTACCAACAAAAGTAAAGCAGTTTACAACGCAGACAATAAATAATATTACAACTTGGGCTACACAGACAGTAGCAAAAGGAAAAAAGGCAGGTACTGATTTTGTTAATGGAGTTATTAGCTTTGTAAAGAATCTACCAACAAAAATAAAAAGCCTTTTAAACAGTGCAATTACAGCTTGCAATAATTTTGTTACAGGACTTAAAAATAAAGGTGTTGCGGCGGCAAGAAATTTAGTCAACGCAGTTGTAAGCGGTGTTTCTTCTTTACCGTCAAAAATGGTGAGTATCGGTAGTAATATTGTATCCGGTGTTTGGCGTGGAATACAGGGCGCGGCGGGTTCATTTAGAAGTCAGGTAGCTAATTTCTTTTCCGGCATTGTAAAAGGCGTAAAAAATGCAATGGGTATTAAATCACCGTCAACAGTAATGGCGGATGAGGTAGGCCAGTATTTGCCGCAAGGCGTGGAAAAGGGTTTTACTGACGCAATGCCAGACGCAACAGATGGAATGTTAGACGCTTTAAATGGTGCAAAGGCAAAAATAAAATCGGCGGCTGAAATGGATAATTTAGAAATTGAAGCCAACGCTAAAATAAACACAAACAGTTTGGAAACAGGAAAGGATTTATCAGGTATTGCAAACGCTACAACAAGCACGGTTGAAGGTGCGCAAGGTAAATTAACTTCATTATTTGCAAGCTTTGACAACGCAATTACTGAAATGTTAGAATCAAATAAAAACGCTATCACGCAGGAGAAAACTGAAATTGAAGATGTATTTATTGGAGATGATAACATTGTAGATAATATTGATGGTGCGCTTGGAGATTTAGAAGACAGTATATTAGATTTTACAGATGAATCAGATAAAGACATTGTTAATTTTACGCAGTCTGTACAAGCAAGCAGTGTTAAGGTAACGCAGGAAGTTAATAAATTAAAAGTAATCTTTGCAGGTTTCACAGAATACTTTAAAATGTTGCTTGGTGAATTTAGAAATTCAGTTGCTGATTGTATGAATAATACAAATGCTGTTATTGCAAGTGGTTGTAATAATATGATAGACACTATGCAGAATGCGGCAAATAGATTGTCGTCTATGGCGGCCCAGATGAGGGCTACAGCGGCGGAAGCAAGCAGGATAAGCATAAGTACTAACACAGCTACAAACAGCGGTTACAGCGGCGTTTTAACGGCTACAAGCAGTGTTTCTAAAAATTCCAGCAGTAGTAATGTAGGTACGGGCGGTTTTGCGGCGGAAGGCGGTGTGCTAGGCGCAATGCTTGCGGCATTAGATAAGAAAACTGGTGGCGATACATTTATTTTCAACTCACCAAAAGCATTAAACGAGGTAGAAGCGGCCCGCCAGATGAAAACAACTAAAAATAATGTTGTACAAGGCTTTTAAATAAATAAAAGGGAGGTGATAACATGATTGAAACAGTTGTTTTAAAAAATAAAGTGACATATGAAACAATAAAAATTGATATGCTGACAACACCTGATTATGTGTTAGAGGCGGTTGATTGGGGTAATGCAGAATCAATAAGAAGTAGCTATAAATATATAAATCAGACAGGCGCATATATTGCGGGCATTTCATTAGACACAAGAAAAATTGCAATCAGTGGATGGGTTATAGCAGAAAATCAATCTTTAATGACTGACCGGAAAAAGCTTTTAAATCGTTTCTGCAATCCAAAACAGTTAATTCAAATAATTTACGGCAAGAATACAATAGAATTTTATCCAGATACAAGTATAAAATATTCTATAAATTATGTTGAAAATAATGAAGTTGTTTGTAAATTTAAAATTGATGGATTATGTCCAAACCCTTTATTTGAGAGTGTGCAGGAAAATAAATTGGAATTGGCAAGCACTCAACCAATGTTTAATTTTCCGCTTATTATTCCGGCAAGTGAAGGTAAAGTTTTTGCATTGCGTGAACCGTCACTTATTGCCAGTATTGAAAACAAAGGCGATATTGAATCAGGAATGAAGCTTGTATTTAAAGCAAAAGGCACTTTGAAAAACCCGTCATTGTTTGACATAAAAACACAGAAATTCTTTAAAATTGATAAGACAATGGTAGCTGGTGAAACAGTAACAATAAATACAAATGACGGCCAGAAAAAAATAACGGGAATGAAAAACGGCGTGCAAGAAAATTACTTTAAATACCGCAATTGGGGTTCAGACTGGTTAAAATTACAGGTTGGTACAAACAGTTACAGGTATGACGCAGATGAGGGCTTAGATAATTTAGAAGTTTATTTGTATTTTAATGAAAAATATTTAGAGGTGCAATAAATGGACACAATAAATAATAAAGCGCGTATAATGGTATTCCGTATGGACAATGAGTTATTTGAACAACTAGGAGAATTAGACATATACGATAGTTTAATTTGGGTTGAAAAATTCAGAGGTTACGCCGATTTTGAGTTGTGGGTTCCTTTGACAGATGAAACAGTAGAATTATTACAGATTGGTAATGTATTGTGGACAGGCGGCAATAATGCAGGAATAATACAAATGCTGGAAACAAAAACAGACACAGACGGAAAAATATTATTAAATGTAAAAGGCCGGACACTGGAAGCATTATTACTTGATAGAATTGTTTGGGGCACATTTAATTTTTACAATATGAATGTATCAACGGTAATGTATCAGATGGTAAATTCACAGTGTATAAATGCAGGAATAACAGAAAGAACAATTCCTTATTTAAAAATTGCGGATGATGAAAATTTAGGCGATAGAATAACCATACAAAAAACCGGCGGGGAAGTTTACGAATTTGTAGAAGAGTTAGCAGAACAGGCCGATTTAGGGTTTGAAATTGTTTTTAAGCCGCAAGACAAAGAAATAGTTTTTACAGTATTGCAAAGTAAAAATAAATTGCAGGGACAAACATTATATAATCCGATAGAATTTGACACAGAATTAGATGATATTTTGTCAAGCAGTTATTTTAGAAGTGTACAAAACGAAAAAAATGTAACGCTTGTACACGGTGAAGAAACAGACACAGGACGCGCAAGCGCGGTAAGCGGTTTATTACGCGCTAAAGGGTTTGACAGGAAAGAACATTACACAGACGCAAGGGATTTACAAAGCACCTATGAAAAAGAAGTTTCAGACGGTGAAGGCGGGACAACAACGCAGACCGAAACAATTCCGGCGGGAGAATATAATTTGATGTTGCAGGCCCGTGGCAATGAAAAACTAGCAGAATTTCCACAGGTGCATAATTTTGAAGCACAAATAAAAATGTTTGGAGACACTCAATATATTTTTGGTGAAGATTATGGGCTTGGTGATTATGTATCAATCAGGGATAGAAACATAGGCGTTGTTTTAAATGCGCAAATTACAGAAATACAAGATACTTATTCGCAGGATTTTGAGCGTTATCTAACATTTGGTTATAGTCAGCCTACACTTTATAAAAGAATAAAGCGTAATTTTGGTTAGAAATAAATAAAGATTGGAGGTTAAAATTATGGAAAAATGCGGATTCTTTGACGCAAATTTAGTAGGCGATAGTTACGATAGAGTATATGTTGCTAAACAGTTTGCTGATTATTTTGCCAGTTTTATTGGTAACGGTGTATATGCACAGCATGGGGATGGCTTAATAGTTTCTGAAAGTACGCCGCAAGATATGACCGTAGTTGTAAAAAGCGGGCAAGGATGGCTAAATGGTTACTGGTACGAAAATGATGATAATTTTACATTAAATATTGAAATGGCAGATGGTACACTAAACAGAATTGATTTAGTTGTTTTGCGTCTTGACTATGTACAAAGAGAAATTTATTTGACTGTTAAAAAAGGCAATGCGGCGGTAACTCCGGTAAAGCCAACACCAGAAAGAAGCGCGGATAAATATGAATTGCAGTTATGCGAAATTGCAATAAATGCAGGTGCAACTAAAGTTACAAATGTGATGATAACTGATACAAGACTTGATAATACTGTTTGTGGATGGGTTACAGGCGTTGTAGACCAGATAAACACAGAGGAAATGTACAATCAGTTTAATTCATTTTTTAACAGCTTTAAAATCGAAAAGGCCCGCTTGTTTGATGAATGGTTTGACACCGTAAGAGATGTATTAGAAGGTGATGTTGCTACAAATTTAACCAACAGAATTAATACACTTGACGAAAATATGACAACGGCAAATGAAAAAATAAGCACAGTGGAAACAAATATTACAGCATTGCAAACATCGGTAAATACAAATACAACAAAATTAACTAATATTTATAATAAAGTACCATATTATTTTTTCAATAAAATTGCAATGTTCACTATAAGTATTTCATCTTGGGTAAGTACAACGGATTATGGCAGTGCTATAAAATATTATAATAATTTAGGTACAGTTGGTTTAACTTTAAAAGACGATGATAATTGTATTGTTTTTTATGACAGAGAAAGTGTAAACAGTGGTTGTTTGAGCAGTTATGCAGAAATTTCATCTACAGGGGTTAAATTGTTTGCAACTAAACAGCCTACAACGACAGTTACTGTACACATATATATAATTAGAAGTGGTAGATTAACGGATAGTTAGAGGGGTAAAATAAATGAGTAAAGATATATTTACAAGTAAGCCTATG
>QLIP01066517.1_pt1 | contig 21299 bp, 19 predicted proteins | sample 1769771 | NCBI WGS metagenome assembly QLIP01 (sample SAMN09428762, study PRJNA476227) | Gut metagenome, whole genome shotgun sequencing project. | isolation source: cecum | host: Rhizomys sinensis | place: China: Jinsha town of Minqing, Fujian Province | collected 2013-09-23
GGCTTCGCGGGGATAGGCTTCGCGGGGGTGGGCTCCGCGGGGATGGGCTCCGCAGGGGTGGGGGAGCGCGAAGCTTGTTCGGTGCTGGAGCTCGGCTCCAGTGATGGGGTGGGTGCCGGGGTTGCGGTGATGCAGATGGCGCTGAATAATATTTTTTTGTAAAAAATGGCCACTTGCTTGATTTTGTCAATGCGAGTGGCTATTTTTGTGTGCATATTTTGGGGCCTATAATTTAATCACGACCTTAAATTTCGGTTATCTATGACTCAGTTTCTGATTCCACAGAATATTGTACCCAGCTATTATCGTCCTGTTAATCCGAATGGGGCGCGTCGTGCGCTATGGCACGACTATCACAGCCGCTGCATCTATATGATCACCATCAACAGGGTGCGTAATGTGCCGGATTTTGCAGTTATCAAGGGTTCGTTGATCGATCGCAACTGGCCCCCGGTGGCTGAGCCTACGGAGCTGGGGCGGGTTATAAAGCAGAAGTTGAGTGAGATTAAGCGGAGGTTTCCTGCGACGCAGATTCGACGGTCGGTGGTGATGCCGGAGCATATTCATTTTGTGATTTTCAATACCATACAGTCGGACTATCACCTTGGGGATATCGTTCGCCATTTCAAGTCGGAGTGCACCCGCGCCTATTATGGTTTGGAGAGTGGTGAGAGTCTGGAGGGGAGGCCGTCGATTTTTGAGGACGGGTACCACGACCGAATTCTGATGAGGGATGGGCAGCTGAAGGTGATGTGCGATTATGTAAGCAGCAATCCCCGGCGGCGGTTGGAGCGGATGCTGCATTCCGAGTTTCACCACAGAGAGGGTGTTATGCTTCCTAATGGGGAGGTGTGGGAGTGTTATGGGAACCGTCATCTGCTCGAGGATTTTGAAATCGCGCAGGTCAGAATCGGGAGGAGGTTTACACCGGCCGAACGGGAGGCGATTTATGAAAGGCACCGACGGACGGTGCTCAATGGGGGTGTGTTGGTGTCGCCATTTATCTCCCCGTATGAGAAGGAGGTGTACCGGTGGGCGCTGGAGAATGGTGGGCGGCTTATCTTGATCTGGGGGAATGGGTATGGGAGGAACTTTTCGCCCAAGGGGGTGCTGCATCAGCTTTGCTCGGAGGGGCGGCTGCTGATAGTGGCGCCGATGGAGCATAGCACCTCGAGGGTGGAGTGCACGCGCGAGCGGTGCCTGGGGCTGAATGATGTGGCTGCTATGCTGGCTACCAACAAGGCCCCGGTGCCCGGTGAGCGCAGATAAGGGGTGAGCGCCGGCCGCGGAGCCAGAGCCGAGCTCTGGAACGGGACGAGCTCCGCGCGGACGGGGGGCGGACGGGGGCGCGCAGAGGGGTGGACGGGGAGCCAGAGCCGAGCTCTGGAACGGGACGAGCTCCGCGCGGACGGGGGGCGGACGGGGGAGCGCAGAGGGGAGCTGGTGTGAGCGCGGACTGGGGGTGAGGAAAAAACCGGGTAAAGGCGTTATAAATATGGGCACCGCGGGGCGGGATGCGCGTGGCGCGTCCGTGTGGCGTGGCGCTTTTGATAGGAAATAAACTGGAAAATTAGATATTATGAGACTTGATGGACGGAGACGCAGCAGCAATGTGGAGGACCGACGCGGTGTGTCGGGGAAGACTATTGGTGTGGGCGGTGGTATTGTGGGTGTTATCGTTGCAGCGATTTTTACGCTGATGCAGGGTGGTTCAATCGGCGATGTGGTGACACAGGTCGGTGGACAGATGCTGCAGCAGAATGTGGGGTATACCCAGAATTATCAGCCGGATGCGGAGGATGAGCGGCTGGCGGACCTGGCGTCGAAGGTGCTTGCGGGTACCGAGGATGTTTGGACGCAGGAGTTTCGCAAGCAGGGGTGGGGTGAGTATCGAGCCCCGAAGATGGTGCTCTACAGCGGCGCGGTGCAGAGTGGTTGCGGTCATGCTACGTCGCAGACGGGTCCTTTTTATTGCTCGGCCGACCAGACGGTGTATATCGACCTGCAGTTTTTTAAGGATATGAAGCGCGATATTGGTGCTGGCGGCGATTTTGCCTACGCTTATGTTATAGCGCATGAGGTGGGGCATCATGTGCAGTATCTGCTGGGTACCCTGGACGAGGCGCACCGTGCTATGTCGCAGCTTCCGGAGAAGGAGGCGAATAAGGTGAGTGTGCGACTGGAGTTGCAGGCGGACTATTATGCTGGTGTGTGGGCAAATCAGGACGATAAGCTGTTTCACAGTATAGAGCCGGGGGACGTGGAGAATGCTGTGGCGACAGCGTCGAAGATCGGTGACGACTATCTGCAGAAGAAGGCTTACGGACGGGAGATGCCGGACAGCTTTAACCATGGACGGTCGGAGTGGCGTGTGCGCTGGCTGACCAAGGGGATACAGACGGGCGACCCGTTGCAAGGGGATACGTTTTCGCAACCCTACGGCAGCTTCTGACGAGGAGAACGGGGGCGCTTCGCGCTTCTGGTAGGGGATGGTTTTATTAAAGGGATTTCCAATGCGCTTGCAGGCGGTCGAGGACCACTGGGAGCGCATTGTGCTTTTCGACCAGGAGGCGTCCGGCTCGCGACATGGCTGCGAGGGGTGCGGGGTCGAGGATGTATTGCTCGAGTTGGTGGGCGGGGTCGGTGAGTGGGGTGAGGTTGATGATGGGGCTGGGGTGGATAGAGTATATGTCGGAGTTGGCGGCGGTGTCGGAGTTTGCAGCGCGGTCGAGGTAGTGGTAGTATTCGGGCATTGCGCCGACGGCGGCTATCTTGCCGAGTGCCATGGCTTGCAGGGCGTTGGTGGCGGGGGAGTAGCTGTATAACTGGTCAATTACGATGTCGGCGTGCTGCATGGTGGCGAGGTATTGGTTGAGGGGGAGGTTGCTGACGCGGGTTACAGAGCAGAGGTCGGGGTGGCGCTGCTGCAGTGCGAGGAGGGTACGGTATAGCTGGTCGGTCCCTTTCTGCTGTTGCATCTGTTCTTTGACGCCGATAAAGAGGTTTATCTTCTTTTGGGGGGTGTAGGGCTGGTAGGGGAGGGTGGAGAGGTCGATGGGGAGATTGATGAAGGCGAGTCGGGAGCCGAGTATGGGGCGTGCTGCCATGTCGTATTCGGGGAGTATGGAGACTGCGCCGTCGATGTTTGAATATATGTGACGGTTAAACTCTTCCATTTCGGGGGTGGTCCATCCCTGGGCGTGGTGAGTGCTGGCTTCGAATGGGGTGGGTGTATTGCCGACGTAAAATTCGGAGAAGCGGAATATCTCCCCTTTGATGCATGCCTGGCAGTAGTGGTAGTCGAAGCTGGAGAGGGTGAGAAGCATTAGTCCGTTTTGGCGCTTGATGCGGTCGAAGAAGAATTTTATTTTTTCGGGGCGTAGGTCCAGGAAGTGGGGGTTGATGAGGTGCACGATGTCATACCCCCGGAGCGAGGGGAGTAGGCGGAGCATCTGCGCAAAGTAGATGGCGCCCCCGAGTTTGCCTGGTCGGCGCTGCAGAGTGATGTCGCAGTCGGTATTCATGAATCCACCGCGGTCGGAGATTAGTGTGACCTGGTGACCGCGGTTGCGGAGTCCGCGTGCCATGCAGGCGTGGAGCCCGGAGTAGTCGCCTATGAAAAGTATCTTCATTCTGTCAGGTAATAAACAATCATCATTCTTGATGGTATTATGGTGCAAAAGTACAAAAAAAATGCTAATTTTGTATCTTGGAGTTGTGCGGCGTGTGATATTGCTGCATAACGCTGTTTTATATATTGCCCATAATATTTACTAACGCATTCAAAGCTTGCTGCTTAAACTACTAATTAGACTATGCAACAGATGTTTCTTCTTGCTATCGAGGTAATCGGTACGATAGCCTTTGCCATTTCCGGAATACGCCTTGCGGCTGCCAAAGAGTTTGACCTGTTTGGTGCCTACACCATCGGTCTTGTCACGGCCATTGGTGGTGGTACGTTGCGCGACCTCCTGCTGGACAATCCGGTGTTCTGGATGCAGAATTCACTTTATTTTTCGGTTACGGCGCTGGCGTTGCTGGTGGTGATTGCCTTCCGCAAGACGCTGGTGAGCTTTAATAAGACTCTTTTTATATTTGACGCTGTCGGTTTGGCGATGTTCGTGGTGGTTGGTATCCAGAAGACACTGGCGTGTGACTATCCGATGTGGGTTGCGGTGACCATGGGTATGATTACCGGTAGCTTCGGTGGTGTGTTGCGCGATATTCTCATCAATGAGGAGCCGCTGTTTTTCCGCAAGGATATCTATGCTACGGCGTGTATTGCTGGTGGGGTGTTCTACTGGTTCTGCATGTTGCTGGGTTTCGACCCGATTGTGCAGCAGACGGTGTGTGCCGGTGTGGTGATTCTGCTGCGCATTTTTGCTCTGCGCTATAACTGGGCGCTGCCGGTGCTGCGCTACGAGAAGCGGGAGGAGAACCCGATGCTGGGGAGGACGGTGGACCCGCGCCACAAAAAATGACGGAAGAACGGGGGGACGCTTCGCTTGGTTTAGACGGGAGAACGGGGGCACGCTTCGCTTGGTTTAGACGGGAGAACGGGAGAACGGGGGGACGCTTCGCTTGGTTTAGACGGGAGAACGGTGACGCGCTTCGCTTGGTTTAGACGGGAGAACGGAAGAACGGGGGCGCTTTGCTTGGTTTAGACGGGAGAACGGGGGGGCGCTTCGCTTGGTTTAGACGGGAGAACGGGAGGACGGGAGGACCTGTCAGACAAGTCGGACAGGTCGGACAGGTCGGACAAGTCGGACAAGTCCTATAAAAGATGTTAATTATATTGAGCGGGATGAAGTGTTAATAAACTTTTCGTTGCTGCAATTGTATCTAAATTAGAGGTAGTAGCTGATTGCTCGGCATGAGGATGCCTGCTCAAGGGGATGACGGCTTTAGCAGTCAAGACTCAGAGATGATGACTCATGCGAAAGTTAGGCTATCGAGCCTCAATTTAGTTGAATAACAAAAAATCAAGGTTGATATGAAAAAGTTTTTGTTAGCCATGGTGGCAGTGGTGGGGATTAGCAGTGCGGCGTGTGCCCGCGATGTATATTCGCGCGATGCGTCAACTCTTCCGCCGGCAGCTCAGGAGGTTATTGCGCGCAACTTTAAGGGTAAGGTTAGCGTGATTAAGATAGATAAGGAATTGGGTTTTGTCAGCGACTATGAGGTGGTGCTTACCAACGGTGCGGAGGTGCAGTTTGACCGCAACGGTAATTGGGAGAGCATCGAGATGCCCATCAATAAGAAGGTGCCCAACGGTTTGGTGCCTGCTGGTGTGACTCAGTATGTGCGTCAGAACCATAAGGGTCTCAACATAGTCGGTATTGACCGCGACCGTAGGGGGTATGAGGTTCAGCTCTCAAACGGTGTTGAGATGAAGTTTGACCGTCAGGGTAACTTCCAGCGATATGATGACTGACAACTTCATTTTAAGATTCGTAGATAAGTTTATACAACTTAAATAAAAATATCTGATTCCGGCTGAGCCGGTATAGAAAGAGATTTGGCAGAGGGTGCGACCGGATGGTTGTTCCCTCTGCTGTTTTTTATGTACATAGGGGGTTATCGCCAAATCATGGCGGCGCCGCGCCCACCTTTTGAGCGGTAGAGATACAGTAGGTGGAGGAGGGGGCGGGTGAAGCGGTTGAGGGTGTGATGCGTCAGAGCCTGGCGCAATAGTGGGGTGGCGAGCGCGGGGTACCCTTCGTGTTGGTAGTCGGCTGCTAAGATGGCACGGCGGTAGTTGATGCGCGACAACAGTTTTTGCTTGTCGGGGTGCGAGGAGTTGGCGACAAGAGCCTCGGCCTGGTCGATGGCTTTTTCCCATTGACCGGCTTTTGAGTGGAAGTCGGTGCCGGTTATTGATTCGGGGGTGGGGCGGATTTCGACAAGTGTTTTGGGAATATACGCCAGCTTGTCGGCGCTCAGCAGAAGTCGCACACCTAACACCCAGTCGTCCCAATATAGTATCCGTTGGTCCCAGGCGTCGCATTGCCGCATAAATGCAGTGCGGACACAAAAGTGTTGTGTGGCAAGCATGGAGTGATAGATATGGTTTCGCCAGATCTGGGTGGTGGTGAAGTGGGAGTACTTAAACTTTCCGCTGGGGAGGAGTGTGCGACACTTCCAGTATATAATGTCTGCTTCCCGGTTAAGGGGGATGGTATGATTAATAGAGCTGATAAAATCGGGTAGCATGATATCGTCAGAGTCGAAAAACGATACAAATCTGGTTTTGACCTCACGCAGACCGCGATTGCGTGCCGCTGCTGCTCCGGGGGTGGGCTCGGATACAACAGTAATCGGAATGCCAAGGTGTTGGTTCTCGACTTTCCATTGTAGCAGGGTTTGGAGGGTGTTGTCGGTAGAGTTGTTGTCGACAAGAATCAGAGCTGCGGGTAGCATTTTCTGCTCTGAAATGCTCTGGAGGGTGCGCAACACGAGTGTCTCCCGATTATAGACCGGAATAACGACAGATATAAATTCGGAAATTGAGCGTCCCATACCATATAAACGCATCGATAAACGTTAAAAGTATATAGGGTGGATATAATTCTTCTCAAGATAAAAAAGGGGGGATATATAGTGAAAAATCGGGATAAAGAGAAAAATTATTTGCATTTTTGATGTGTGTTTGGTAATTTTGTGATTTAATGGGAAATCGTTGAAATTGCCAAACGTTATACCATGGACAGATAAAAAGATGGGCATCAGTTGCCTGTCGTAACCTAAACGATAGAAATTTATGAAGACACCAGATCGTATCCTTGCAGAAAAGCTGCTGCAGATAGGGGCCATCAAGCTTCAGCCTGAAATTCCATTTGTGTGGGGTTCGGGGTGGAATTCGCCGATTTACAATGAAAATCCGCGCCTGTTGTCGTATCCCGATATTCGCAATCTTATCAAGATTGAGCTTGGTAAGGTTATCATCGAGAATTTTCCGGAGGTGACAATGATTGCCAGTGTCTCTACCGGCGCCATACCGATGGGGGCTATTGTAGCCGACGCACTCGGACTGCCGTTTTTGTTTGTGCGTTCGCAGCCCAAGGACCATGGCCTGGAAAACCTTATCGAAGGGAATCTGAAACCCGGTGACAGGGTGGTGCTTGTCGACGACTTGATTTCGACCGGAGCCAGCTCGGTAAAGGCTGCCGAAGGTTTGCGTCTTGCTGGTGGCGAAGTGCTGGGTCTCACCGCGCTGTTCAATTATGAATTTCCCATGGCATCCAAGCGGTTGCGCGATGAAGACATCACGCTGATTTCGCTGGTGGATTACTCGTCAATGCTTGAAACTGCCCTTGAGATGGAATATATCAATCCCGAGGACCTAGAGACATTGAAAGAGTGGCGTAAGGACCCCGCCAACTGGGTGCCTCAAACAAACGAATAATAATGAATAAGGATCTGTCGGAGGGTGTGTGAATGCCGCTGCGGCAGATTTGTTTTTGAACAATATATTGAAGCTAAGCTAAATATGGCAACATATAAAAGTGACGAAGTGACTCTTAACGCTCCTGCAGAGCGAGTGTATGAAAAGCTGAACAACCTCGAAGGTCTCGGCGACCTCATCAAGAATGCTCCGATCGACCAGATTCCGGAGGATAAGCGCGGCATGCTCGACCAGATAAAGGTGACACCAGACACAATATCATTTCCTGCCGGACCGATGGGTGCACTCACCATGCGCAAGACCAAGTGCGTGGCACCGACACTGATTCACCTCGAGGGTGAGGGTGCTCCGGTACCGATGTCCTTGAATCTTAAGTTGACACCGATGGGGGATAGCATGTGCGGCGCCGTAGTGGAAATCGACATCCAGATACCGATGATGCTCAAGCCGATGATAAGCGGTCCTCTGACCAAGATGACCAAGGAGTTTGCAAATCTGCTCCGTGCCATCCCGTTCAATTAATGAGAGCCTGGTGGCTTAAGGTTGCAGCAGCGTTGGCGGCTGTGATTGTGCTTGTCGGTTGCAATGAAGTAGACGATGAGCGCATACCCGCGATGCCGGTAAGCATCAACCTCGGCGATGCCGGGTTGTGGAACAGCTATGGGGTGCACGGATTTGGTAATTGGCGCGTATTTGTGCCTCAGGATGGTGAGCCTGCGGGGTTTCACTATACTGCCACGACAGCCACTGGATTTGGCGGAGTGCTGCTGATATGCGGGATGGACCCGTTTAGCTGCGACACCGATGTGCCGTTGGCATACGACCTGGCGTGTCCGGTGGAACGCAACCCCAGAGTGCGAGTCAGGGTGCTGAGCGACGAGCGGTACGAGGCTGTGTGCCCCGAGTGCGGATCGCGATATGACGTGACCATGCGCGGTGGGAGTCCGGTGGGTGGAGAGGCCGCCACTGGTAAATATAAGTTAGGATTGAAGAGGTACACCTGCCTGAAGACAACTCAGGGGGGGTATACCGTTGTAAGATAATTTAAATGGGCATACTGGAAGGTATATTATATTTGATATGGCGCGGGCTTGCTATTGGGGTCATTATATCGGCTCCGATGGGTCCGGTGGGGATTCTTTGTATTCAGCGCACCCTCGAAAAGGGTCGCAAGGCAGGTTTCTATACCGGAGTGGGGGCAGCGTTGTCAGATTTGGTCTACTGTCTGCTCACAGGATTCGGACTCTCGTTTGTAGAGGAGTTCCTGGAAAAAAACAGCGACATCATCCAGCTCCTGGGGAGCGTGGTGCTGATAGCGTTTGGTGTGTATCTGTTCAAGTCCAATCCGTCGCAAAATCTGCGCAAGCCAGCCGAGTCGCAGGTGTCGGTGAGTCGAAATATTATCAACGGATTTCTGTTTACATTCTCCAACCCGCTGATTATCTTCCTGATAATCGGATTGTTTGCCCGATTTAACTTTTCGCTTCCCGACTTTGAATTGTATCATTACTTTGTCGGGTTCCTGTGCATAATCGGCGGAGCACTGTTGTGGTGGTTCCTGGTTACATGGTTTGTAGACAAGGTGCGGGCGCATTTCAACCTACGGTCCATGTGGCTTGTAAACAAGATTATCGGGTCGGTGATTCTCATTTTTGCCGTGGTTGGTATCGTTACATCCACAGCTGGGTTGATGAAGATGCGTGGAGAGGTGCGCGAGGTGCACATGAATTCGGCACGCGGCTTTTCGGAGTTTAAAAGCGCATCGGATACCGCATTGATAATAAAGGGGAAGGCTCGCGGACTAACGACCGATGTAATTCCGGTGTCTGTTTCGCGCGACTTTGAATGGGATTTTCGGGCGTCGGTCCTCTCAAACACCAAGCCCGCCTCATTCTCGGCATTTGACATTTTCAAAGATAAAAAGAAGCGGAATTTAGCTCCGTGGGGAGTTGTGATAAAAGGTGATGGAGCCACCTGCCGGGTTATGTTCCAGACCGTCGACGAGAAGTCGGGTCGCGACGTGAAAGGTGACAAGGTTGACGGCACTCACATAGTGGTTTCTGTTAAAAGCGGGAACCATATTTTTTATGAGGGTATCATCACCAAGGGGGTCGACTTCTATTCAGGGTGGAACGCCCTGCAGATAGAATACCGTGGTGGTAAATTGGAGATGCGGATGGGAAATCGTGAGCTTAACACTCTGTTCAGCGGCATCAATCTGGGGTTTGTCCCCGACAGAATAGGGTATTTCATCGGCACTGGGGGTGAATTGAAAATTGACTGGATGTCGGTAACCTATCCCTGGATGCACGGTGATGTCGAGGCAGTATCGTTGCCGATGGATGAAGTCCGTTCGCGTCTGAAGCGTTCGCGCAGCAAGGTTGAGGGGGTATGGATGATTTATGACCGTATGCTCGACGAGAAGCTGTTGCGCACCGGTGGCGATTACAAGCTGGCAGTTGTCAAGGATGGAGATAAATACCTTATGGTGTATCTTGGCGGAGCGGAGCGCCGTTCCGACCGCTGGGTTCCCGGGATGGTAAAGGGGATTCTACGTGACACCCCGTTTGAGAATGTCTATGACGTGGAGTGGCTCGATGCCGGCGGACGCCGCATGCAGGGGGATGTCAAGGGGGAACTTGACGGTAATACTCTCAAGATATTCCTTCCCGCTTATAACTCCGACTTCCGACTGCGAAAAATAAAAGAGATGCCATAGCTGGCATCTTATTCCGCTCGAGGCATGACCCCCGACAGTATATACTCTCCGCGGCGGGAGAGCATGGGGCGTATCGACTCAAGGTCAACTTCCACCTCAATAGTCCCTGCCGAATAGGGGGCAATGTCATAAGGATCAAAGCTGAAAATCAGCCCCTGCGATGTAATGGCAAATTCGCGGGGGATTTCTATCTCGTCGCGGCGCACCAACAGGTCAAGCTTCTTGTCCATGACGCGCTGGCGAATAAGCTCGCGAAGCTTGAGCTGGTAGCCAGGGCGGAACAGGTCGTAAAGCTGCAGGATTTTACCATCGTTCATGCAGAAATTGATGTAGATGGTTGAGCTGTTGGGGTGTGCTGAAAACTCCGAGTAAGTTTCGGTGAAGTTTTTCCACACCACAGCACGCGGCGTAACAAGCGTTGTGGTGAGCGACGTACTAACTTCCCCATTCAGGTCCGCTTCCCCCGACGGGAGGTCGGTAAGCTGAACATTTTTTGCTAAAAGAGGGGTCGGAGCACCCGACTGGTCGGGAACGAGACCGGAGATTTTCATAAGGGTATCGCGCAGATGCTTGATATCGGTATCACCGATATCCTTGGGGAGAACACCCTGTCCGAAGAATCTGAAATATTGTGTAGTATCGGAGTCCATGACCTCGCTGCGGTCGCTTTTACCCACAAGGTCGTAGGTAAAGGATTCGAACACAAGGTCGCGTGTCACCACCGTCTGGTCTTGTTCTTTATTCTTGTTGCACCCACCCATCAGTGCCGCCACCGCCAGGAGGGTAATAAGTTTGTTATTGTTGATTCTCATCGTTATCTCTTATCTCTTATCTTTTATCTCTTATCTCGTATCTCTTATCTAAAGATTACCATCCTCCCGATGCGCCGCCGCCACCGGTGCTTCCGCCGCCGAAACCGCCGCCAAAGCCACCGCCGCCACCGCTGCCGGAGCCGCCACCCCCGATAGGGAGTATCACCGGAGGACGCTCTTTCTTAGGAATAACATAAGGAACCACATGTTTATTGTGGCAAAATTTACATTCGTAAATTTTTTCTCCTCTCCCTTCCGAACGGTAAGTGGGGCGTACCACCACACGGTCGTCGGCAAGTCCTAAAGCTACGGTGTGACAAACGGGGCATTCCGTATATCTCAACTGTTTGGTTTTGAAAGGGTAACGGTCGATTGTGCCGCATTCAGGACACTCCCAGACGTCATAGTCGATGGTGTCGAGTTGCTCTTCCAAATCCTGCGACGGGGAAAGTAGCTGATTATCCTTATCTTCGGGGAGTCGGTTCATCTTATGTCCGCAGGTAGAGCATATGCGTCTCTTGGTGCGGAAGTGGCGGTATAGGAGGGCTGCCAGAGCCAAGAAGAGGGCACCGCTACCCAGCGAGAGTAGCGCAAGGATGACAAATGTCTTGATTGAGCTGCGCCACAGCAGGGACTTCTGGTACAGGTCGAGCTTTCTCCCCTTTGCTAAAGTGTAAATAAACATACCCAAAGAGGCGGCAAAGCAGATGGCAGCCACCATCTGGATAAAACCCCAGAATACCGAACTGTCTAAAGCTTTTAACCCACCGTTGTTATAATTGTCTATTTCCTTAGAGCGCAGTTCGGCAGCATATTCCGGGTTTGACATGATGGTGATGAGTTCCCCGACACTGTTGTTGACAGCAGAATCAATATCCCCCTGACGCATGGCGGGGGCAATCTGATTGGTAATAATCTGCTTGGCAACGAAGTCGGTGACGACACCCTCCATCCCGTAACCGGTCTGAATGCGGGCCTTGCGGTCGTCGCGAGCTATGACAAGGAGAAGACCGTTGTCCTTGTCCGATTTGCCGATACCCCACTTTGTGAACAGCTGTTCGCTCCAGTCCTCGATTGGTATGTCGCCGATGGTGGGCACAAGCACCACCGCCATCTCTACCGACAGCGAGTCGCGCAATGTTTTGATTCTGCGGTTTGCCGCGTCTCTTCCCCCCGGTGACATCATCCCTTCTGGGTCCGACACATACTGAGTGCGGTCGGCAATATTCACATTGGGTACCATCTCGGGGGTATACCCCTTCCCCCATATCGAGGCGGGGAGTAACAGAGTAACTGCAACGGAAATAAATATTTTAAGCAGGTTCCCCCTTATACTAACTTTGGTATAAGGGTGATGTTGCAAGGTTGGATATGCAGCGTGTGTATCTTTCATTGAGTTGAGTCAAAATCTAAAATGAAATCTGAAATGAAATCTAAAATCTAAAATCTGAAATCTAAAATCTAAAATCTGAAATCTAAAATCTATCCTTTAGACTGCCGGCAGCGAGTGTCCGTTGAGCTTACGGAACAGATCGAGTGCGTAGACATCGGTCATACCTGACACATGGTCTAGCACGGCTTGAATCCGCTCGTAGAGAGTGGCAGCTTTGATGTCATACTGTTGAGGGAAGATGTTGAGTATCAGTTTTGAGTAATTCTTTTCGGGGTGCAGCACGGCGTCCATCATTGTTTCGAGCAGGAAGGTAATGATGCGGCTACCACCGAGTTCGATGTCCACTACCTCGCGTGCACAGTATATTTTATTCCATGCCGTGCGAGAACAGAGAGCATATGCCTCGCTCAGACGCGGCTGCATGTTTGAAATAAGCGACCCCTTGAATTCACCGGCAAGTATCTTATCCTCGTTGCGGACAAACACGTCGGCACATTCGCTCACCATGGCGCCGATAACGCTGGACCGCAGATAACCGATCTGTTCATGCGGGTCTTCAAGACGCTGGAGAGTGCGGTGCATTTTCTGTTTGGTTTCTTCGGGAAAGAAATTCAGGAAAAGTTCTACCACCTCGTTAAACTCCACAATCTTAAGCTTGTAAGCATCCTCAAGGTCCATAATCTGGTAGCAGATATCGTCGGCGGCTTCGGTGACATACACCAACGGATGTCGCATGAATTTACCCGGCTCGATTTCGGGTATCTCGAGCTGGGCTGCCACGCGGCGGTATATCTCCTCTTCCGAGCGGAAGAAACCGAATTTACCCTTCCCCCCGGCATGGTTTGACGAGTAGGGGTATTTCACAATTGAAGCGAGTGCAGAGTAGGTCATTGCCATCCCCCCGTCGCGGCGCCCCTTGAAACGGTGGGTGAGGAGACGGAATGAATTGGCATTGCCTTCGAAGTTGATGAGGTCATTCCACTGTTCGGGAGTCAGCAGTGGTTCAAGGCGGCTCCCGTTACCTTCGCTGAAATATGCCGAGATGGTTTTTTCGCCCGAATGACCGAAGGGAGGGTTCCCTAAATCATGACACAGGCAGGCAGCCGCCACGATGTCGCGGATGCCGTCGAGCTTACTCACCCATGGCTCACCCTTGTATTTCTCTGCTAATGCAATCGCGATTTCATTTCCCATGGAGCGACCCACGGACGACACCTCAAGAGAGTGTGTGAGACGGTTGTGCACAAAAATGGAACCCGGGAGCGGAAATACCTGAGTTTTATTCTGCAATCGGCGGAAAGGGGAGGAGAAAATAAGACGGTCGTAGTCACGCTGAAAGTCGGAGCGTGTGTGCGTTCTCGGGTCGTGGTATTCCTCCATCCCGAGTCGTTTGTCGCATATTAGTTGGTTCCAGTGCATCATAGCGCGAAGTTACTCAAAAATAGTGTTAAATCGAATATCTGACGTTAATTATTTATATGAATATTCTGTATTATTGTGCAACAATATGTTTAAACAACTTAAATTTGGATGCTTCTTATATTTTTAATCGACTTCAAGGGGTGTGCAGGGCAATATTAGGGGGTATTGTTGCGTTACAAAATCGATGGGAAAATTAAAACTGAACATACTTTTCAAGCGTAGAATGGTGTTGGTTATCGCTATGATGACCTCTGTCTGCTTCACTCTTTGGTCCAGACCGGGAGATGTGTTGCAGAATAGACCCTATGCCGACTTGAAACTTCTGCATTTCGGATTTTCGGTCGGGGTGAATGTTCAGGACCTCGAGTTTACGCATAACGGTTTTGTAGGTCCGCGTGGCGAGACCTGGGGGGTGGAGATTCCATCCTTTTCCCCCGGAATCTCAGCCAATGTGCTTGCCGACCTGCGACTGCATCCCCATTTCAATCTCCGCGTATCGCCGGGGATGTTTTTCGGGTCGAAAGAGGTGGTGATGCTGTCGTCACAGGGGGAGAAGCTGAGGCAGGATATAAAGTCGGCTTATGTGGTGGTGCCCCTCGACCTGAAAATGTCGGGTGAGCGCATAGGGAATAGTCGCCCGTTTGCCGTGACCGGTGTGATGGCAACCTTCGATGTGGGTAAGAAACGGTCGGAACTGCTGCAGTTCAATACCTCGGACCTGTATTATACAGTAGGGTTCGGGTGCGATTTCTATCACCCTTTTTTCAAATTCGTTCCCGAAATAAAGTTCTGTTTCGGACTTACCGATATTCTCAGGCATGACCGTCCCGATTTGAGGGATAATCCGGATATGATGAAGATAACACAATCGTTAGGTCGGGTTCAGTCGAACATGGTTCTAATTAACTTCTATTTTGAATGATATGTGTCGCAAAGAGAAAGGTAACTGTCGTTTGAAATGGGGGTGTGGCACGGTTGCTCTCGGTCGGGTGCTGCTGGTCATGATACTGAGTGCTACATGCGGTCGCTCTTTTGCCCAGGGGGATGTGGCTGTGTCGCAGTACTGGTCGGCGCCGACATTTTACAACCCGGCTGCGGTTGGTACCGATGGGGAGAATCTTCGTCTTCGTGCAGGGTCGCGCCTGCAGTGGGTGGGTGTAGAGCGTGCCCCCAAGCTGTTTTTCGGCACGGGGGATATGCAGCTCGGATTTGTGGACAAGCGATTGGGTGGCGGTGTGGTAATAAATCAGGAGTCGCTCGGACTTTTTACCAATACCGGAGTGGCAGCTCAAGGAAGTTATTCGCTTGCACTGTTGGGTGGAAAGTTGTCGGCAGGGGTGCAGCTCGGCTACTACAATTCCAAGTTCAGGGGTAGCGAGGTGGTGTTACCCGGGGATGGCGAAGGTAATAGTGGTGTCGATGAGGCGATTCCGACGCAGGATCTGGTAGGTCAGACAGTCGATGCCGGGGTGGGTGTGTGGTATTCACGTCCGAATTTTTGGACTGGAGTCTCGGTGATGCATCTCACGGAACCTACCATCTCCCTGGGGGTTGATACACAGTCCGATTCAGGAGTGTCGCAGTTTGAAACAGTATTGCGTCGTGGGGTATATTTTATGGTCGGAGGCAATATACCGGTAAAAAATACGTTATTTCAAATGCAACCGTCTCTATTTTTGCGCAATGCAATAGATGGGATTGGTGGCGAGGCAAATCTGCGTGCCAGCTATAACCGGTTCCTAACTGTGGGTTGCGGCTACCGCTATAAGGAGGCTGTGACTGCCATGGTTGGGGTTGAGGTTCGCAACTTTTTTGCCGGTTATAGCTTTGAATACCCATTGTCGGCACTTGCCCGCGTGTCGGGTGGCAGCCATGAGATTGTGGTGGGGTATTCGCTAAAGGTGGACTTCGGCGGGGAAAATAAATATCGTCATAAGTCCATACGATTTATGTAATGACAATAAGTAGCAGTATATCAATATATAATGAATATATCTAAGAGTGAAAACAAGGTTATGCGCGGCGCGGCTCTGATAGTGGCAGGGTTGATTGCCGCCTCTGTATTTGTGTCCTGTATGGGACCAAGCAGACTCACATCAGGGGGAGGTGAAGTGACCGGAGTGGGTGGTGCCACTCTTGCCGAACCAGTTCCATACGGGATGGTGCTGGTGGATAGAGGTTCTATAGTCATGGGACCCTCCAAGGATGATACCCTTACTGGGGTCAAGGCTAACCCTAAGGGGGTGTCGGTCGATGCTTTCTGGATGGACGAAACCGAAATTACCAATTCCAAGTACAAGCAGTTTGTGTTCTGGGTGCGCGATTCTATAATTCGCGAACGTCTTGCCGACCCGTCATATGCTGGTATCGAAGGGTATAAAATTACCGAAGACCGACAGGGTAATCCCGTCAAGCCGTCGCTGAACTGGAACAAGCCCATACCATGGCGCAACCCCAAACCCGACGAAGCGCGTGCCATCGAGAGTCTGTACCGCACAAACCCCATTACCGGTCAGCGGGAACTGGACCCCGAACAGCTCAACTATCGCTATGAAACCTATAATCATACGGCTGCTGCTAAGCGCAAGCACCGCATGAATCCCGCCAGACGCGTATATAACACCGACATTACCCCGTCCGACGAGTCGCCGGTGGTATCCAAGGATACCGCATATTTCCTTGAAGACGGTTCTGTGGTGCGTGAAACCATTACCCGCCCGCTCACCGGTGATTTTGATTTCGTTAATACATACATCGTAAATGTTTATCCCGATACTACGGTGTGGATTAACGATTTCGAGAATGCTTATAACGAGCCCTATACAAGAATGTATTTCTCGCATGCCGGTTATAACGACTATCCGGTGGTGGGGGTTAGCTGGGAGCAGGCTACTGCCTTTGCCAACTGGCGCACCGACTATCTGCGTCGCTCGCTCGGCAAGGAGGGTGTATATATTGAACCTTACCGTCTCCCCACCGAAGCAGAATGGGAATATGCCGCCCGTGCCGGCAAGTCGGAGACCCCATACCCATGGGAGGAGACCCTCCCCATGGACGAACGCGGCTGTTTTTATGCCAACTTCAAACCGATGGAGGGGGATTTCGTAAAAGACGGTCATGTCATTACATCGGCAGTTGGTACATATAAACCCAACAGTTTCGGACTTTATGATATGGCGGGTAATGTGTCGGAATGGACTTCGACTGCATACACAGAAAGTGTTGGTAAGCTTACTTCCGACCTTAATCCGGAGTACCGCTATGATGCAGCCTTGGAGGACCCCTACAAGATGAAGCGCAAGATTGTGCGCGGTGGCTCCTGGAAGGATGCAGCGAAGAATATTCGTTCCGACCTCCGTCAGTGGGAGTATCAGAACGAGCAGCGTTCGTATATCGGATTTCGCTGTGTCCGCACCCAAGTCGGTTTTGCCAAGGGCACCGGCAAGCGCAAAAAGAGATAAAAGATAGATAGGAGATAAAAGATAAGAGATAAGAGATAAAAGATAGATAAGAGATTATAGATAATAGATAAGAGATACCGGAGAGTTTGCGACGTTCTTTTGGGGTCCGCTTTTAGTCCAGTGTGAGCCCAACGGGCGAATCCAGCGCCTCGCGATCTAATGACTAAGTGACTAATGACTAAGTGACTAATGACTAATGACTAAAATACACAAATATGCCAACGGAATCGAGCGATTCCTGCATGGAGAAAAAGGTCAGCGCTTTTTTAACTTTGCATATTCCATAGGTGCTGCCATTGTAATCTGGGGTGCGCTCTTCAAAATCCTGCATCTCCCCGGAGGTAGCCTATTGCTTTGTATAGGTATGGGTACTGAAATCGCGATGTTCATACTCACCGCATTCGACCGCCCACCTCGCGAGTATAACTGGGAGGAGGTTTTCCCGGTTCTTGACTCTAAGGACCCGGCGGACCGTCCGGACTTTGTAGCCGGTACGGGTGTCGTTGCGGCTGGGGTTGATGTTACCACCCAGTCGGCAGGAGAGGCTGTCTCGGCTGCTCCTGTTACCTCGGGACCTGTAACTATTGTGCAGGGTGGTGTCGCTGCTGGTCCGGGTGTAGTTTCGGCTGCCATTAATGCATCTGCTTTCCCCGCAGAAAATTATGACACAGCCACCGACGGTCTGAAGGTGTCGGTAGTCCCTGAACTGCCGCAGTTGCCGGATGCTGCCGAGTTTACCGAAGCCACTCAGCTTTATGTGTCACAGATGAAGGGTATCGCCGAAAAAATTAGCGAGCTCAACGATACTTATGCCACACAGATGCAGGATTTGAATCGCAATGTTGGCGGTCTTAATACCATCTACGAAATTCAGCTTAAAAATATATCGGCACAGTTGGCAACCATCGACCGCGTCAACAATGGTCTTAAGGATATTCGCGACATGTATGAGAAGTCTGCTCGCGAGTCGGCTTCATACTGTGAGGAGACTGAAAAGATGGCACGTTATATGCGTCAGCTTAATGCAGTCTACGAGAAGATGATAACTGCCATGACCATCAATATGCAGAACCCAATGATGGGTGCTGCTCCGCAGGCTCCGTCTCCGTTCAAAACTGAAGAATGACATTATGGCAGGTGGTGGAAATAATGTAGCAAGAATGTCGCCCCGTCAGCGCATGATAAACCTTATGTATATTGTGCTGACAGCTATGCTTGCGCTCAACGTATCGAGCGATGTGCTCAATGGGTTCAGCCAGGTGCAGGATGGCATTGAGCGTTCTAACCGAAATATGTTTACCCGCAATGATGTCCAGTTTGACTATCTTAAATCGCTGTATGATAAAAATCCGGTCAAGGCGCAGCAGTGGTACGCCAAAGGGGATGAATTGCACTCGCGTTCGGCCGAGCTTTTTGCACAGATAGAAGGTTTGAAGCAAGAGATTGCCAGGGCTGCCGATGGGGAAAAGGGTGATTACCGCAACCTCGAAAACAATGACGACCTGGAAGCGGCGTCGGTGACTATGCTCAATCCGACTTCGATGAAGGGGAAGAAACTTAGAAAGTCGCTCGATTCCTTTCGAGAATTTGTACTCCCACTTATTGCAGACTCTGTAAAGCGGAATGCCGTGGCTCAGTTGCTCTCAACTTCGGTCAAGGCGCCTGCCGGTACCGTGGGTCCTTATACATGGGAGCAGAAAATGTTTGACAATATGCCGGCGGTAGCAGCAGTGACTCTGCTGACCAAGGTGCAGAACGACCTGTGTGTGGCAGAGTCGGAGGCGCTTTCGTCGCTCATTACATCGGTAGATATCGGTGACGTCAGGGTTAATCAGCTCAATGCATATGTAATTCCGCAGAGCAATATGATAATGCGTGGTGGCAAGTATTCGGCCAATATTGTGCTGGCTGCCATCGATACTACTCAGCGCCCCGAAATATTTGTGAACGGGAGTCGCATCTCAAACCCCAGGGGGTTGTATGAATTTACAGTGGGAGCGGTAGGTAACCATGAATTTTCTGGATATATTCAGGTGGCGCGTGCCGACGGCTCGGTTGACCGTCGCCCGTTTAAATCCTCATATACGGTAATCGAGCCGATGGCTACCATTTCTCCGACTATGATGAATGTGCTCTATGCCGGTATCGATAACCCTATCAGTATCTCGGTTCCGGGGGTTCCTATGTCGGGTGTGTCGGCAACTATCTCCAACGGTTCGCTTGTAAGAAATGGCGACCATTGGGTGGCGCGCGCTTCAAACGTGGGTAGCGAGGCGGTAATATCCGTGTCGGCAACCATCGACGGGAAAGCTCAGACCGTAGGGTCAATGAAGTTCAGGGTGCGCAAACTCCCCGATCCCTCACCTTACCTTGCAGTGCGCGATGCTCAGGGAAACACGGTTAACTACAAGGGGACACCAAGACGTATCACCAAGGGTGCGTTGATGAGTGCCGACGGTTTGGGTGCCGCTATCGACGACGATATTCTGAATGTTACATATTCCGTGGTCTCTTTTTCTACGATATTTTTCGACCAGATGGGAAATGCCATACCCGAACTTTCGGCTGGCTCCCACTTCTCAGAGAGACAGAAGGAGCAGTTCCGTCGATTGAAACCGGGGAAGAGCTTCTTTATTTCCAATATCAAGGCCAAGGGTCCCGACGGCATTACCCGCGACATCTCACCCATGGAGGTGGCAATAAATTAAAATTATCTACAACGACAATAAAGTGCAGCTAATTATGAAGTTGGACCTCAAAATATTATTATCTTCCGTGTTGGTGGGTTGCATGGCAACCTCCATGATAGCTCAGGTTGAAACCGGGGGCGTTGTGCGCCGCCGCACTGCCGATAAACGCAAATCGGAAAAAACTGAATCCAGAGGGGTGTCCGGACGGATGCAGTCATTTTTCGAAACGACCCCGATTCACGATGCCGACCTTGAGTTCAGCCGGGACATTTACCGTGAACTCGACCTCAAGAGGGTGGAGAATGCTCCGTTGTATTACCCCGAGGATGTGGTCGATGGTCGCGAGAACCTGCTCCGTGTTGTGCTGGGTGCCGTGGTGGACGGATCTGTTCCTGCTTATGAGTATCTCGACGGTCGCGAGGTGTTCACCGACAAATATAAACTCAATGTCGGTGAGATGCTGGACCGTTTCGGAATTTACTATAAAGAGGGGAAAGGGTCAACCGCTAAAAATAAAAAATATGTAATCGAAGAGGCGGATGTCCCCACCGGTTTGGTGCTTAATTATTATATAATCGAAAAGTGGGAGTTCGACCGTCGCACAAGTCGTATGCAGACACGCGTGGAGGCTATATGCCCGGTAATAACCCGCACCGGCGACTTCGGTGGCGAAACCAAATACCCTATGTTCTGGGTCAAGTATAGCCAATTGCGTCCCTTCTTGGCAAAACAGTATATATTTGCCGACGACGATAACAACCTGGAGCAGTATAGCATCGACGACTACTTTACACTAGGGATGTATAAGGGGGATATATATAAGACAAAAAATCTTAGAAACCTATCGATGGCGCAGATGTATCCCGATGAGGATACTCGCAAGCAGGCTCAGGACAGCATTGACCGCCGACTCCGTTCATACGGTAAGGGACTCTGGGTCCCGTCGCGTGCCGAACACCTGGCAAAATTGCAGAAAGAGGCAGCCGCAGCAAGCGCTTTGGCAAAGGGTGATACCATTCCCGGAAGAACGGTTGTGAAAAATGCGCAAGTCAAGGAGGCGAGTTCCCGTAGTTCGCGTCGTGCAAGAGTAGCACAAAAACCGAAGGAGACCCCCGCCTCGTCATCATCTTCAAGTAGTGCAGTGCGCTCGGTGCGCCGCACGCGCAGATAGAATTTTAGCAAATTGACAAAATTTTAACATACCCTCGTTTTCGGTAAAAAAGCATAGATTTATCCCTGCAGAGAATTTGGTGCCTCTGTAGGGAATTTTTTTGAAAATTTTTTATGGCACTTAATGGTTTGTTGAACAAGTAGTTATATCAATATTTGAATTAAATCGATAAACTTTTTCGAAAATTTTTCGTTTAAATATTTGCACAGTTCAAAAAAACGTCGTA
>QLIP01057514.1_pt1 | contig 21268 bp, 17 predicted proteins | sample 1769771 | NCBI WGS metagenome assembly QLIP01 (sample SAMN09428762, study PRJNA476227) | Gut metagenome, whole genome shotgun sequencing project. | isolation source: cecum | host: Rhizomys sinensis | place: China: Jinsha town of Minqing, Fujian Province | collected 2013-09-23
GGAGCGGTTCTCTATGCGCGGTTTGCGGGATGGATTTTTGAGGCTGGGATGATTTCGGCTGCGGATCTCTTGCGGATCAGTCTGCGCCAGGTAATTCGCCAGCGCGGTTTCGGGGTGATTTTTTCCATTGCCCTGGGCATAACCGCGTTCATTGCGCTTTCTGTGCTTGGGCGCGAGATCCGTTACAAGGTGGGCCAGGACATGGTTCTCATGGGCGGGGTCAATGTGATTCAGCTTGCCATGAACGATAAGCAATATCCCGGCCAGCCAAGGCGCGAATTTTATCCCGAAACTATCGAGGCTATCCGCAAGCTTCCCGGGGTTGGGCTTGTAGGCGCAAATGTGTGGGGGGCAAAATACGTCAGCTTGCGCACCGAGAATGAACGTGTGGTGGTGATGGAATTTATCGGCGTGGATCAGTATTTCGCCGATATTTATTCTTTAAGCCTGCTTGCCGGGCGTTTTCTTGACAGCGAGGATATTCTGAAGCGGCGTCGCGTCTGTATGCTTGGGCGCGAGGCCGCCGCAATGCTTTATGAAAGTCCGCAATCCGCCATTGGCAAGCTTCTGGTTCTGGAAAAAGATGTCTTTGAAATCATTGGCGTGGTTGGCGGCATAATGCTTGGGGGCTGGTCCAGGGCCGGTTTTATCCCCTATACAACTTCCGTTGATCGCAACTGGGCCGGGGGCAAGGTTACGAGGCTTTTTATCCGCGCCATAGGCTGGGAGGATGTGGCCAGGCTGGTTGCGCAGATCCCGGCTGTGGTCAGTGAGCATCAGCAGGCGCCCTACATGGAGGTCAAAACCCAGGAAGAGCAGCTTGAGCGGATCAAGATGACCTTTATCTGGGTGGAGGCCCTGCTCTGGCTTGGGATTGCGGCTTCCCTAATGCTTGGCGGCTTTGGTATCTGGTATGGCACTTTTGCCGCAGTACGCGCCAGAACGCGCGAAGTCGGGCTGAAAAAGGCCATGGGCGGCTCAGACCGCGACATTCTGGCCCAGTTTCTCGCCGAGGCCCTCTGCAAGTCTGTGGCCGGCGGAATCATTGGGATCATCATTGGCATAAGCCTGGTTGAAATTGGCTCCTGGGCCTTGGATACGGGCATTTCCTATCCCCTCCTGCTTTTAAGCAGCCTGGGCAGCATTCTGTTTTCGGCGCTGATCGGAATTGCGGGCGGCCTTTTTCCGGCCATCCAGGCCAGCCGCATGGATGTGGTATCCGCCCTGCGCTTTGAATAATTTTTCGTGTACGGATAGGGCAGAATGGCAGCGGTAATCATCGCCAAAGATCTCTATAAATGCTATCCGGGCTTTGCGCCTGTCCTGCGCGGCGTAAATATTGAGCTGGAGGCCAGGGAACTGGCCGCGATCATGGGGCCTTCTGGCTGCGGCAAATCCACCATGCTCCATGTTCTTGGCCTTCTGCATAAGCCGGATGCTGGCGAACTGAATATTCTCGGCACAGACGTGCTTGGCCTTGACCGCGAGCAGACAGCGGCTTTTCGGCGTAGCAACCTGGGCTTTGTGATGCAGTCGAGCAATCTTTTTGAACATTCGACTGTTTTTGAAAATGTGGAATTTCCGCTGGTTTATGAAAATGTGCCGCCAGAGGAGCGCTGGGAGCGGGTAATCCGCGCCCTTGAGCTTGTGCGCCTTTCGGCGCGGGTGCATTATCGGAGCAACCGCCTTTCCGGCGGGGAGCAGCAGCGCGTGGCCATTGCGCGCGCAATGGTCAATAATCCGCGCATCCTCCTTGCCGATGAGCCAACAGGCGCCCTTGATGCCAAAACAAGCCGCCTGATCATGGAGAATTTTCGCACGCTCTGCCATTCGGGCGGCGTCTCCATGGTGCTTGTGACCCATGATCCGGCAATGGCCGAATTCTGTGACAGCATTTATACCCTGGAAGAAGGCATTCTGAAATGCCAAAAACGCGAGCTTGCGCCTTTAAGCGCCAAGCCTGTGCGCAATTTGCTCCTGCCCAGGGCGGCCCTGGTGCGCGGGGCATTTGTGGCAACGCGGTTTCCTGCCCTGGATGATCCCGCCCAAACCGCCATTGCCCACGATTTTCATGCCGCGGATCTGCTTGTGCGCATTTACGCCCTCAAAGGCAGCGGCTTTTTGAGCCATTCGGCCAGCTATTCCCTGCCCATGGCAGTGCGTTCCATCGGCTTATGGCAGGGCCTTGGCGCTTTGCTTGCCCTTTTTCGCCAGAGCGGCCAGGGTGTCTTGAAGCTGTGGAGAGAGCTTCCCCAGGGGAAAACAGGCTTTTTCAGGCGGCTTTGGGCCTTTGCCTGCGCCTTGAAGCTTGCCAGGTGGGGGAATGAGGAAAATATCCAGTTTTTTTATGCCGCCGGAAGCCAGAGTGAGGCAACAGCAGCCTGGGCGGCCGCAAAGCTTCTGAACTTGCCCTTTGCCTTTGCCGTGCGCGCCAAAGACCTTGCCCTGTGCGGCCAGGACTGGGCAAGCAAGGCCAGGGATGCCGTCTTTGTGCGCTGTGACAGTGCCTCAGGGCAAAGCGCCTTGCGTGCTTTTCTGCCCGATCTTCCTGCGGAAAAAATTGTGCTTTTGCGCAACCCTTTAAGCCTTGCGCCCGAGGAGGACGAGGCTCAAGCAGAGTTTGGCGCAGGGGACGCGCCCCTGGAAATTCTTGCCGCAGGCAGGCTGGAGCGCAATTTTGGCTATGACCTGCTTTTGCGGGCTTTGGGAGCGCTCAAGGCCAAAGGGCTTGATTTCAGGCTTTATCTTGTTGGCGAGGGCGCGGATAAATTGCGCCTGCGCTGGCTTGCATTGCGCCTTGGCCTGGGCAAAATAGTAATTTTTACAGGCAGGCTTCTCCCTGAACAAGAGGCGGAACGCTACAAAAAAGCGGCTGTTTTTGTCTCGCCCCTGCGTGGAGGGCCATTGGCTGACGCCCTGCCAGAAAGCCTTGCCGAAGCTCTGGCTTTTGGCCTTGCCTGTGTGGTCAGCGATCTTCCCGGCCAGATGGAAGCAGTTGAAGCAGGCTCAAGCGGGCTTGTTTTTGCGCAAAATGACTGGCAGGAGCTTGCGAACGCCCTGGAAAAACTCATCGGCAACGCGGCTTACCGCCAGAGCCTGGGCCAGAATGGGCGGCAGCGCATCCAGGCCCTGCTTGCTGATCCAAGGCCAATGGAGAAGCTGAAAAAGCTGCTCTTAACAGCCCTGGATCAGACAATGGAGGAGATGCCGCCGGATAGCGGCGCAAAAAACCAGGCAAAGCTTTCCAAGGCGGACTAAAGATGGATTTTTCCGGCCTCAAGATTCTCGTGCTTGGCGATGTGATGCTCGATCACTATATCTTTGGCGAAATAAGCCGGATTTCTCCCGAAGCGCCAGTGCCGGTACTCAGGCAGCAAAGGCGTTTGTCCGTGCCAGGGGGCGCGGCCAATGTTGCCAGAAACCTTGCCCACCTCGGCGTGGATTGCAGCCTTGTGGGCTTGATTGGCCGGGATGAGCCGGGGCAGGAGCTTGAGTCCAGGCTTGCGGAGCTTGGGATTCGTGCGGCGCTTGTGCAGTCTTCAAGCCGCAGGACAACCTGCAAAACGCGCGTTCTTGCCCAGGGTCAGCAAGTTTTGCGCATTGATGAAGAAGATGACCGCCCCCCTGACGCAGCGGAATTTGCCGACCTCTCGGCCAGGATTGCCAGCCTGGACGAAGATTTTGCCGCCGTGATTATTTCGGATTATCTCAAAGGCGTGCTGCTTTCAGATGCCAGAGGCCAGAATCTCTGCCAGACTGTAATTGACCGGGCGCGTGCTAAGGGCATTCCCGTGCTGGTTGATCCTAAGGGCCTCGACTGGGAGCGTTACCGCAACGCAACTTGCGTGACGCCCAATCTGCCGGAATTCAGCCAGGTTTGCGGCTCTCCGGTTTGCGATCTTGATCTGGAACAGAGGGATTTGGCGGCAAAGGCCATTTGCCAGAAGTATGCTTTTGGGCATCTTCTCCTGACCCTTGGCCCAAGGGGCATGCAACTCTGCACGCCCGGGCATGCGCCAGCCGTATTGAGTGCCCATGCCCGCGAAGTCGCCGATGTTTCTGGCGCGGGCGATACTGTAATCGCAAGCCTTAGCGCCTGCATTGCCAAGGGCCTTTCCTTTGCAGAAAGCGCGGCCATTGCCAATGCCGCGGCCGGGGTGGTTGTTGGCAAGCGCGGCACAGCGCCCATAAGCATCGGCGAGCTTAATGCTGTTCTGACCAGGGATGAGGCTAACCCCAAACTTTATTCCCTGGATTCACTGCGCAAAATTCTTGTGGAATGGCGCAATAGGGGGGAGAGCGTTGTTTTTACCAATGGCTGTTTTGACCTGCTCCATCCAGGGCATATTTCCCTGCTCAAGCAGTGCGCGGCCCTGGGGGATCGCCTGGTAGTCGGCCTGAACAGCGATCTCTCCGTGCGCCGCCTCAAAGGCCCTGCGCGGCCAATTCAGGATGAGCTAAGCCGCGCCATGCTCCTTGGCGCAATTCATGGAGTGGACGCAGTATGTATTTTTGACGAGGATACGCCGGCAAAGCTCATTGAAGCTGTGCGCCCGGATGTTCTGGTCAAGGGCAGTGACTATCAGCTGACCAATGTGATTGGCGCGGATTTTGTCCAGAGCTATGGCGGCCGGGTGGAGCTGGTCAGCCTGGTTGATGGCGTCAGCACCACTGAGCTTGTGCGCCGTATGCAACCTCAAAAGGGAGGTGAGAGTTAATTAGATTGTAGCTAGTGCTTTCTTATGGCTTTTTTGGCTTTTGTTTATGGAATTCGTTGAGTTGCAGTTGTTTTTCCGCTAAGCGCCTTGCGCAAAGCATCGTTGCTGTCTATGCCCCTAGGGTTCACTTTGTTCGCCAAGGGAGACACTGCCGTCTCAGTCCCTGCGCCAGAAGCGCCAGGCGCAGCTAGCCGCAAACCAGACGCAGGCTGCAAGAATAATAGTCGCGCCGCTGGCTGTGCCAAGCCAGTCCTGGGCCGAAAGCAGCAAGCCGCAAATCCCCGAACTCATGCCCACCAGCAAGGCCCACCAGAACATGGCGGCGGCGCTTCTGGCCAGATTGCGCGCGCAGGCCGCAGGCACAATCAATAGCGCCGTAACCAGCAAAACGCCCACAGCCCAGACCGAAAACATCACATTCAGGGCCAGGAGCGCGGCAAAGCAATATTGCCAGAACGCCAGGCGGATGCCCTGCACCCTGGCGCGCACAGGGCTTAAGGCAATATCCATCAGCCTGTTCCAGCCAAGAAGCTCAAAAATGATTACGCAGATCAACAGCAGCCCGAGCAGGAAAAGCTCAAGTTCGCTTACGGTGAGAATGTCGCCATAGAGATATTGCTGCATTTCCCGCGCAAGGCCGCTGGCCCGGCTGACTGCGGCAAGGCCAAAGGCGACCACTGCGGAAAAGACAATGCCAATGGCTGAATCGGCGGAAAGCCCGCTTTTGCGCTGCACAGCCATGACCAGAAGCCCCACAAGCAAGCCGAAAAGTGGCATGGCCAGGCGCGGCGGCAAGGCGAGCATCAGGCCCACAGCAACCCCGGCAAAGGCCGAATGGCCAATGGCGTCAGAAAAAAAGGCCATGCGGAAATTGAGCACCTGAACGCCAAGAATGGCTGTGAGCGGCGAAAGCAAAAGGACAGCCAAAAGGGCCTGGCGCATGAAGCGCGGCTCAAGGCTCTCCAGGGGAATGTAGCCAAGGGCCGTGTAGATGGGGGCGAAAAGCGCTTCAAGCTCAGGCCACATTGCGGCTTTTTCCTGCTTGGGGGTTCTTTGGCGCGGCTGGGGCAGCGCCCGATGGCAAATCCTGGGCTTTGGGATCAGGCTGATTGGTATAGATGCCCGCGCCAAGCGCACCACATTCCGGGCACTCCGGGCCAGGGCTGTCGCACTGTTCAGAATAGAGGTGAATGGGCATGCCAAAGAGGGCGAGAAGATTTTTGGCCGTGAGCGTTGCCCTTGGGCTGCCCTGAGCCAGCAGGGTTTTCTTCAGGCAAAGGATGTGCGTGGCGTAGTGCGCCGCCAGCGGCAGGTTATGACTGACCATGATCATGGTGAAGCCAAGCTTTTTGCGCGTTGCGTCAAGCAGTTCCCAGAAAAGATGCTCTCCGTGGTAATCCACACCGGCTTCGGCTTCATCGAGGATTAAAAGTTCAGGCTCATGCCCCAGGGCCGAAGCCAGGAGAATACGCCGCAATTCCCCGCCGGAAAGCGCCCCCAGGCGGCTTTCGCCAAGATGCTCGCAGTGGACAAGCTCAAGGAGCTTTTGGGCTTTTAAGCATGTGGCTTTTGCCAGGCCCAGCCAGAGGGGGCGGCGCTGTAGGCCAAGGGCCAGGAATTCGCTGACTTTAAGGGGCAGGTTGCGGTCAACCTGAAGCTGCTGAGGCACATAGGCCATTCTTGGCCTTGCGCCCCTTGCGCCCTCAATGACGATTTTGCCGCTATAGGCTTCTTCGCCAAGCAGGCAGTGGAGCAGGGTTGTCTTGCCCGCGCCATTGGGTCCGACAAGCACAGTGGCCCCGCCATCCGGGGCTTCGGCGCTGATATGTTCAAGCACCAGCCTTGCGCCAAGCCTGACGCTTAAATCCTCAAAGCGGACTAGGGGCAAAGTATTTTTCCAGAATCTGGCAGTTGGCTTCCATTGCCTGTTCATAATAATCAAGGGGCGCATCTGAAGGCCCTGCGGACACGGGATTGAGCGTGGCCCAGGGAACGCCGCTGTCCCTTGAAAGGGTGCGTACAATCTTGTCGGAATACTGCGGCTCTGCGGCAATCAGTACGGCCTTGCTCTCCCTGAGCAGCTTTTCCAGGCTGCGCAGGCTTGTGGCCGAGGGGGCGCTGTCATTCATTGCGCCAAAAATGTCTAGGATCTCAAGCCCCGCGTTCTTTGCCAGATAGGCCAGGGCATCATGCTGAAGCACAATGCCCCTGTTTTTCGCAGCCTTGCCAATGGCGTTAAGCCGCTGGCTCAGCCGGACAAGCCTTTGCGCATAGTCCTGGGCGTTTTTCAAGTAAGCCTCGGCATTTGGCGGATCAAGACGGGCAAGTCCAGCGGCAATATTTTTTACCATCAGCGCTGCTTCCCTGGGGGCTGCAAAAATATGCGGATTAAATGGGCCGTGCGCTTCCAAATGGCCAGGCTCGTGCTGGCTTTGCGGATCAGGCCCAAGCCAGGCCGCAAGGGCTGGCACATTTTCTCCGGCATCGATTAGCGGAATATTCTTGTCGAGCTTGGCTATGGCCTTGGGCAAAAAGTCTTCAAGCCCAAGCCCGTTGACGATCAGCAGATCAGCCTGGGCAAGTTTTTTCAGGTCGCGCGGGCTTAAGCTGAAATCGTGGGGGCAGCCGACTTCTGCTGGCAAGAGCAACTCAACGCGCACATTTTTGATCTCAGCGCAGACATTGCGCGTGAATAGCCAGACCGGAAAGCTGCTGGCAATAAGCTTTAGCCCGGAAGGTCTGGCCGTACTGGGAGCGGAAAAAAGAATCAGCAGCGCCAGGAAAAAAATCAGGATTTTGCCTTTCATCCGCTAGTTCCTTTGTGGTTTGAGACCTCGGCCTTTAGGCCGACTAGCGCGACCCCTGCCTGAAGGCAGGGGTATCAGTCCGCGCGGTAGCTTGGGAGGGGGTTGCATCCCCTCCCAAGCGCAAGACGCAAAGCCCTGAAGGGCTTTGCTACTATATTGTTAAGCCCTGATCCTCTTTTTGCCATTGGGCAAGGCTATCTGCAATAAAGGCGCTGGCCTTGGCATGTTCCTCGCGGCCAGTGCCTGTTACGCGCATGGCCTGGCCGAATCTGTAGCGCACCGGGCGTCCTTTTCTGATTGGGCCGAGTTCCTTGATTTTTTTGCCTGTGCCCCAGGCGTCTGTTTTCAGGGCAATGGGCACAAGCGGCACATCGGCATGACGGGCAAGCTTTGCGCCAATGCTGTTGAAGTGTTTGGGATCAAAAGTTGCCGAGCGCGTACTCTGGGGAAAGATTATGATGGAGACGCCCTTTTTCAGCCGTTCAAGGCCGCCATCAAGCACAGCGGCTAGGTCATCGCGGGGATTTTTGCGCTCCACGGTGATCGGATCGCGTGAGCGCATTACCGCGCCAAAAAAGGGCATGGTGCAGAGACTGCTTTTGACCACAAAGGTCACGGCTTGGCGCGGGCGGATGATCCCCGGGAGCATGAAAGTCTCCAGAGTGCTCATATGGTTGGCAACATAGACGCAGGGCTGAGCGGGATTGATATTCTCAAGACCCTCCACAGATAGAGGACAGCCAAAATCCTCCATGAGATCGGAAACACGGTTGCTGGCATAAACCCAGGCCGCGTCATCACAGCGCCCGCGCGCCGCCCTGGCGCAAAGCCAGTAAAGCGGACAATAGAGCATGCTGGCATAAAAAGCCACGGAGGCAAAGAAAAGGCCGAAGCCTCTGGACTCATTGGCGGACACCCTGCCAAGCCTGGCCTGAGCCGTATGATATTCCGAACCGTGGCCGTACTTGGCTTCAATTTCACCTTCGCGAAAAGGGATTATCATCTGTCGTCATCCGCTTTTTTGAGATTGTGCAATGAGTGCCACCACTGCGCGAGGCGGGCCTCCTCGCCATTTTCCCGAGGCTTATAGAAGCGCCGTCCGCAAAGCTCGGCTGGCAGGTATTCTTGGCTTACCCAGGAGTTGGGGAAATCGTGCGGGTATTGATAATCCCTGCCGAATCCCCATTCCTTTTGCAGGCTTGTGCTGGCGTTGCGCAGATGCAGGGGCACAGGTTTTGGCCCGGTCTTTTTTACCTCTTTGGCTGCGCCAAGGTAGGCCGCATAGCTGGAATTGCTCTTTTTGGCCAGGGCCAGATAGACCACAGTTTCAGCCAGGGGAATAAAGCCCTCGGGCATGCCCACAAATTCCACGGCCTGCTGGCAGGCCACGGCCAGGGGAAGCGCCCTTGTGTCGGCCAGGCCAATATCCTCTGAAGCCGAGAGGATTAAGCGGCGGCAGACAAAGCGCGGGTCTTCGCCGCCTTCGAGAAGACAGGCCAGATAGTAGAGCGCGGCGTCCACATCACTGCCGCGGATCGACTTGATCAGCGCTGAGGCCAGTTCGTAATGGCTGTCGCCGTCCTTGTCGTGGCGAAGAACCAGTTCCGGGAGAGCCTGGCGAAGCTTGTCCGCCTTACGGCTTTCCTCGGGCATGGCCGCGACATATTCAAGGAGATTGAGCAGGCTGCGCGCATCGCCCCTGGAAGCGCGGACAAGAAGCTCAAGAATGTCTTCAGCAAGGGCAAGGCCGCTTTCCCTGGCGCCGCGCCGCGCCAGTTCCAGAAGTTCTTTGCGTCCCAGGGGCTTGAGCCTTAATACATGCAGCCTGGATAAAAGCTGGCGCGTGATGCAAAAAGAAGGATTTTCGGTTGTTGTGGCCAGAAGCGTAAGTTCGCCGCTCTCAATGAGCGGAAGAAAAAAATCCTGCTGCGCCTTGGAAAAACGGTGCAACTCATCAAGAATCAGGATTTCAATGCCATTGAGAGCGCGGCGCAGACTGGCAAGGCCGGCCTCCGGGGCGGAAATGCGCAAATAGCTTTTGCCGCTGGCGCGCGCAAGGAGCAGGGCCAGGGTAGACTTGCCGCAGCCAGGCGGCCCAAATAAAAGCAGGCTTGGCAGGCGCGGCGCATGGCCAATGGTTTTCACGCGCTCCGCCAGATGCCCCTGGCCTAGAAATTCGTTTAGGCTCTCCGGGCGCAGGCGCTCGGCCAGGGGCTTAGGCATTGCCCTGAACCTTGACGGCTTGCCTGTGTTCCTGAGCAGGGGCTAAGGCGCATTCTGGCGCAGAAATTGCCGCTGTTTCCGGCTTGCCCTGGCGGATTTGCGCGGCCCAGGAGTGCAGGCCAAGGCAGAGTGTGGCCGCAGTTTCGCAGCGCAAGACCAGCGGCCCAAGGCTCACGGCCTGAAAGGCCGCTGCTTTAAGCCTGGCAAGCTCTCCCAGGCTGAAACCGCCCTCTGGCCCGATGACGTAAATGCTTGTGCCAGGCAGGCCAAGCTCGGCAAAACTGAGCAGGGGCAAAGCAGCCTGCGCTTCCCAGGGCAAGATGCGCTGTTCAAAGCTTATGCTTTCCTTGATTAGCGGCTCAATTCCGGCAAAGCTTTTAAGCTTTGGCAGCCACGGGTTGCCGCATTGCTTGAGCCCGGCAATCAGCTGGCCCAGGGCAGCCTGGGCAGTATTTTCCGAAAGCCGCCCCTGGCTGTTCTCTGCCTGCCAGAGCCAGATTTCCGAGGCATTAAGTTCCACAGCCTTTTCCAGAAAAAAACCGCGGCGCACGGCCTTGCTCTGGGCCAGGGCGATAATTGCCAGAGAGTCGCCCTTGGGAGTGAATTTCTCTTCGAGAATTTCAAGACGCGCCTGATGTTTATCAAGGCTCAGAATGCGGCAGCGCGCCGCAAGGCCCTGGCCGTTGAGCAGGGTAAGCTCCGCGCCCTGGGAAAGCCTGAATGCCTTGAGATGCCTGGTCTTTTCCGCATCAAGCAAAGGCTCTGCCGTCCATTTTTCCGGCTCAAGATAAAAACGCGCCAGACTCATGCGGGAATTGCCTCACTGTCCTGACCCGGGCAGGGGCGCTCAGCTTCGTCCAGGGGGCGTGGGCTGCGTTTGGCCTCGCAAGCCAATTTGGCCTTGCGCACGGCCATGAAGCCATCAAGCAGCGAAACCAGGCGGCCATAATTCTTGCGGATTTCCTTTCCGGACGGGGTCAGGGATTTTTCGGGCACGTCCAGATAATTGCGCGTGAGGTAGCGGTCATGGAGGATGTATTCAGTGCAGCGGATAATATCTTCAACCAGCAGGGGAAAAAAGTTGACAATCTCGAATTGCAGTTCGCTGAGCAGGGCCACGGCCTCGGAACACATCTGGCGGTAGCTCAGGCGGCTGCCCTTGTAGTTGCGGCGGCAAATATCCTCAAGGATGCGCACCTTGCGGGCCTGCTCAATATAGCTGAAGCGCGCGCAGACTTCATTGTGCAGATCGCGCAGGCTGTCAAAGCGCTCCACATTCTTGGCCGGATACAGATAGCCAGAAAGCACCTTGCTCACATTGGCAAAAAATTCATCGCTGTAGGAGATCATCCGCCGCTGATGCTTGGAAAGCCAGCAATAGAGAAATTTGAGCCGCTTTTCATCGCTGTCGGTATTTTCCACAACTTCAGTGCGCTTATAGACAATCCGGCCCGAATATTCCCCGCGCACAATGTCATTTAAGCGCAGGAACATATTGCTGCTGTCCTTGATGATGTTCAGGCCGCGCAAAGTCTCGCCGCTTGCCGGATGGAGGATTTCCTGGCCGCAGACCGAAAGGGCGCGGTCCTGGCGCACGTTGCGCGGATCAAAGCGGTGCTGGCGGTAGCTTATGCGCATGATTACCACGCGCGCGGCAGAATCCAGAAAGAAGCCGTTTTGCGCAATGCTCTCCAGGGCTTCCTGCTGATCTTCATCTACCCTGACCAGGGCGAGTTTTTCAATATGCAGGTAACGGCCCTCGCTTCCATCGGAAAAATAGGTGGTCAGGGTGCGGTCACTCTGGCCCATAACGCGCAAAAGGAAGTTCTCGCCCATCTTGTGCAGCCTGCGCGCAAAAAGCGCCGCTGAGGTGCGCCTTTCGGAGACAATGGGAAAGCCGTAAAGCTCCATGAGATATTGGTAAACAAAGTTGCGGTTGCGCTCATAGAGCGCACTGTCGCCATAGGTGAATTTGCCGATGCGCAGGCCAAAGCGCTTTAGCTCGGTATCAATGTCCGAGGGAAAGGAGGCGTAGATGCCGGCGAGGTGAAAGAGCCTGTCCACATCAAAGGCCATAACCTGGGCGCGATCCATTTTGAGTAGATAAGGCATGAGCGCGGCGTAATGATCGAGCAGCGAGGTATCAACGTGGCGGAAGCGCTCGCGGAATTTTTCCTGATCGGCCTTTGGCAGGCGCGCTGCAAAGGTCTGGATATTGTGCGACATGACCTGCTGTTCCAGAGGGCAGCTTTTGCCGCCATGCTCCACAATTACCGGGTGCAGCTTGTCATACTGGAAAATTTCGCCAAAATAGTCCAGGGCGCGGGGAAAGGCTACCAGGGCAAAGCCAGGCAGGCCCATATGCTCATAGGGATCATTTTCAAAGGAGGGCAGAAGCTCGCGGCTTTCAAGAACTGGATAGTCTTTGACTTCCTGGTAAGGCTTTACCAGGCAGTAACGGATATGCACGGCATCGAGAAAGTCTTTCAATTCACCAAGCTGGCCAATGGCAATGGTGTCATTAAGGCTGTCAACGCTGTTCCAGCCCTGCCCGCTTTTGCTAAAAATATCCTGCCAGTGAATCATTAAAAGCCTGCCTGCTTGGTTTATTATGGCATTTTTTCAGAAAAATTTCCAGTATGTTTGCCGCTTTTTCGCCAACATACACCGCTAAAGGATGGTTTTCCTGAGAATCGCAGCCAGCGCTCCCTGCGCCGTTATCCTTGCCGACAGCCGGAAGATCAGCTACCCCTCTCATTGCAGGCCAAAAGCCCTGGGCAATGCGCCAAGGCCGCCTGGCTGACGGGCATCGTTAGGCGCACATCGAACATCGCTCAATCATTTTAGCAGTGGGGGATAAAAATGAAGATCAGCAGCATTGAAATATTCGATTGCAGGGTCAGCAAAGTTGACCCATCGCTTCATTACTTCAATCCCGTGCTTGTGCGCATCAATACCGACCAGGGCATAAGCGGCATTGGCGAAGCGGGCATTTCCTACGCCACCGGCGCATCCGGGGCCATTGGCGTCTTGCGCGATCTCGCCCCCATGCTCATCGGCAGAAACCCGATGAATGTGGAAGCAATCTGGGAGTTCATGTTTCGCGGCACCTTCTGGGCCATGGGCGGCGGACCGATTTTCTATTCGGCCATGAGTGCCATCGACATTGCCCTTTGGGATATTCGCGGCAAAGCCCTCAACGCGCCGATTTATCAGCTTCTTGGCGGCAAAACCAATGATTCTTTAAGAGCCTATGCCGGGCAGTTGCAGTTCGGCTGGGGGAAGAAGCAAACCGCGCTTTTGCAGCTTGATGAATACCGCGAGGCAGCCCAGGCTGCTCTTGATGAGGGCTATGACTGTGTCAAGGTTGATCCGATCCAGTTTTATGGCCCAACAGCGCAGGAAAATGGCATGACCAAGCCGAAACAGAGCTTTTTTGGCCTGCTCACCGCCAAAGAGATGCGCGTAATGTATGACCGCCTTAAAGTAGTGCGCGACACAGTTGGCCCTGATGTGGACATCATACTTGAGGCCCATTCCCTGCTTGGGACAAATTCGGCCATCCAGCTAGGGCGCATGGTCGAGGAACTGAATATTTTCTATTATGAAGAGCCGATTCACCCGATGAATTGTGAAAATATGCAGCTTGTGGCCAGAAAGCTGAATATTCCGCTGGCCAGCGGCGAGAGAATCTATACGCGCTGGGGCTACAGGCCATTTTTTGAAAAGCAGGCCCTGGCTGTGATCCAGCCGGATCTCTGCACCTGCGGCGGCATAACCGAAGGCAAGAAGATCTGCGACATGGCCAATGTTTACGATGTGGCGGCGCAGATTCACGTTTGCGGTACTCCCGTGACTACTGCCGCAGCCCTTCAGCTTGAGGCGGTAATCCCGAATTTCATCATTCACGAGCAGAATACCGTAGCCCGCAAAAAGGCGATGACGGATATGTGCATTTATGACTATCAGCCTGTTAAGGGCAGATTCAGTATTCCCGATCTCCCGGGCCTCGGGCAGAGTTTCAGGGATGAGGTCATGGGCGGTTATCTTGCCTATACTGTTGACTGAAGCGCGAGCGGCAGGCAAGTGGCCAGGTTGGGAAAATAAAATTGACAGCAAGCCCGCCAGTAGCTACCTTTACCAATTCCTTGCCCGACCCTTAACCGCACGGGGCGGGCTGTCTAACCCGGAAGGAGAAAGCTATGCGGCAATTTGAAACCCTGATTCTGCTCTCGCCTGAGCTTTCAGCAGAGCAGCGCGAGGGCATCCTGGCTGGCCTAACGGCAATTATTGAGCGTGAGGGCGGCCAGATTGTAAAAGTGGATCACTGGGGCATGCGCGATTTGGCCTACCCGGTGCACAAGCTGATGCGCGGTTATTATGTGCGCCTGGTCTATAATGCCCCGGCAAGGCTGGTGGCCGAGCTTGAGCGCAATATCCGCATCACGGATGGAATCTTCAAGTTCATCACCGTGAGGCTTGATGACCAAGAGACTGCCGAAGCATCCGAGGAGGCCGTATAATGGCATTCAAGAAAAAATTTGCCCCCAGGCGCAAGTTTTGCCGTTTTTGCGCCGACAAGGATCTGCCCCTGAACTACAAGAACCCCGAAGTTCTCCGCGATTTTGTCACCGAGCGCGGCAAAATCATTGCCCGGCGGATTACCGGCGTCTGCGCAAAGCATCAGCGCGAGCTTACGCGCGAAATCAAGCGCGCAAGGCAGATGGCCCTGATGATCTACACCTCGACGCACGATTCCGGCGTCAAGAAAAAGAGCCATATCTAGGAGGCGCCAATGAAAGTAATTCTTCGCGCCGATGTGGAAAATCTTGGCAGCCTTGGCGATGTGGTCAATGTGCGCGCAGGCTACGGGCGCAACTACCTTTTGCCCCAGGGCCTTGCGATGATCGCAAGCCCTGGCAATCTCAAGGTTTTTGAGCAGGAGCGCAAAAAGCTTGAAGCGCGGATGGATGCCCTGCGTGCCGAGGCCCGCGGGCTTCAGGGCAGGCTTGAGGCTCTGGAAGTGGTCATTCCCATGCATGTTGGCGAAAACCAGAAGCTTTATGGCTCGGTGACTTCGGCAATTATCGGCGAGGCCATTCAAGCCCTTGGGGTTAATGTGGACAAGCGCCGGATACTCATGGACGCGCCTATTCGTTCCTTGGGCGAACACCCGGTGCGTGTGCGCCTGCATGCCGATGTGGTGGCCGTAGTTCCAGTGAAAGTCATTTCTGACCACCAGCCAGAGCAGGAGGAAGATCCTGCCGCGCTTGAGGCCGAAAAGGCGGCCATGGCTGTGGCCGAGGCCCTGCGCGAGGAGGCCCTGGCCTATGCCGATGCTGAGAAGCTTTAGGCTCTTATGACTGACGATCAGGCCGCCCCAGGGAGTCAGGGAAGGCAGCCCAGGGGCGGCACTGCTTTTGGCGGCAAAAAAAAATCCTATGCCCGCCCCGAGGGACAGGACACCGCAGCCTTGGCCCGCCAGGCCGAGCAGGATCTGATCCGCCGCGTTCCGCCACACAGCGTTGAGGCCGAGCAGGCCGTCCTTGGCGGCCTTCTTGTAAGGTCAGGGCTGATGCACAGCATGGCCGATCTGCTCAAGCCGGAGGATTTTTATCTTCCGGCGCACCAGATAATTTTTCGCTGTTTTCTTGATCTCTATGCCCAGTCTGCGCCACTTGATCTTGTGGCCATAGCCGAAATGCTCAGGGCCAAGGGCGAACTGGAGCAGGCAGGCGGCACAGTTTATCTGGCCGAACTCTCCAAGGCTGTAGTCCTTGGAGCAAATGCCGAGTATTATGCCGGTATTGTTGGAGACAAGGCGCTTACGCGCAACCTGATTGAAGCCTGCGCCGGAATTATCAGCAATGCCTATGACGCCTCGCGTCCGATAAAAGAGCTTCTGGATGAATCCGAGCAGGCTGTTTTTTCCGTCTCCAGGCGCACGGCCGGCCAGGATTTTTGCGATACACGCAAGCTTCTGGACGATGTTTTTGACAATCTGGCCAAACTTGCTGACCGGCACGATTCCCTGACCGGGGTTACCACAGGCTACAAGCAACTTAATTTGCTCACGGCCGGACTTCAGCCATCGGATCTAATTATAGTGGCCGCAAGACCCAGTATGGGCAAGACGGCCTTTGCGCTCTGCGTTGCCCTGCATGCGGCGCTGGATCAGAAGGTGCCGGTGGGGATTTTTTCCCTGGAAATGAGCAAGGTGCAGCTCATGCAGCGGATGCTCGCCTCCTGGGCCAAGGTGGATCTCTCGCGCCTGCGCGATGCCAGGAAGCTCAAGGATGAGGACTGGCAGCGGCTTTATGAGGCCGCAGACAAGCTCCAGCATGCCCCGGTCTATATTGACGACAGCCCGGCCTTAAGTACCCTGGAACTCAGGGCCAGGGCCAGGCGGCTCAAGGCCGAAAAGGGCCTTGGACTTTTGGTCATTGACTATTTGCAGCTGATGCGCGCAAGCAGGCGCACAGACTCGCGCGAATTGGAGATTTCGGAAATTTCGCGCGCCCTCAAGGGCCTGGCCAAGGAATTGGACATTCCGGTGCTGGCACTCTCGCAGCTGAACCGCAAGCTTGAGGAGCGCACGGACAAGCGCCCGATGCTGGCAGACTTGCGCGAATCCGGCGCCATTGAGCAGGACGCGGATGTGATCCTTTTTGTATATCGTGAAGATGTTTATAAGTACAAAAACCCCGCAGAACGCCCGCCCCAGGGCATGGCCGAAATCATTATCGGCAAGCAGCGCAACGGCCCGGTGGGCGTGGCCGAACTGATCTACTATTCCCCCTACACTTCGTTTGAGTCCCAGGCTCCGGAGTGGAATCCCCCGCCACAGGCAGGCTAGCTTTTCAGTATTCTGCAAAAGCAAAGCCGCCACAAACGAAGGTCATTTGTGGCAGCTTTGCGGCTTATAAGCTTACTTGCTCAATAGGCATGATCATCAAGGTCAGCAGGCTGCACCGGCCTTGAAAAGAGCCTGTACATCCAGAACTGGTAGAGGAGGACAATGGGCACCATCACCAGCGCCACCACAAGCATTATTTCCAGGGTCAGCTTTGTGGAGCAGCCATTGAAAGCTGTGATGCTTGCCGCCGGATTAAGGGAGGAAATGAGCATATTCGGATAAATGCCCATGACCCCGAAGAAGGTTGTGCAGACAATGAACAGGGCGCTGGCAAGCCAGGCCAGCCAGATCCTCCCTTGCTTGAGCGTGCGCGGAATCAGCAAAAGCCCGGCCACTGCCAAAAGCGGCAGAAGAATAAGCCAGGGGAAGCGAAGATAATTGCTCAGGATTTGCGTATAGAAGAAGCTTAAAAGCAAAAAGACGATCAGGGCGATTGCCGTGAACAGCCAAAGCATGCCGCTTGCGGCCAGGGCGCGGGTTTGCAGTTCGCCCTCGCTCTTGATGGTCAGCCAGATTGAGCCGTGGAGCATGAATACCAGAAGGAAGAACACGCCCCCGGCCAGGCCGTAGGGATTGAGCAGGGCCAGAAGATTGCCGTGATAAACGCCCTTGGTGTCAATGGGAATACCCATGAAGAGGTTGGCAAAAAATACCCCGAGCAGCACGCAGGCCCCCACATTGACTGCAAAATGAATCCAGTCCCAGACTGTGCGCCAGAGCGGATGCTCCACCTTGCTTCTGAACTCGTAGGAGGCGGCTCTTAAAATCAGACAGAAGAGCAGGAGCAGAAGCGGCGCGTAAAGGGCGCTGAACATCAAGGCATAGACCTTGGGAAAGGCCGCAAAGGTAATGCCGCCAGCCGAAATTAGCCAGACTTCGTTGCCATCCCAGAATGGACCGGAGGCATTGTAGATCAGCCGCCGCTCCTGTTCATCGCGGGCCAGAAAGGGCATCAGGCTGCCAAGGCCGAGATCAAAGCCATCAAGGATAAAATAGACCGCCCAGAGCAGAGTCCAGAGTACAAACCAGATTGTCTCAAGCATGGCTATAGCTCCCCTGCCTCAGGGCTTTTGAGGGCGTATTTGCGCAAAAGATAGATGTCCAGAATGCCCAGAATGGTATAGACTACGGTAAAGCCAATGAGCGAGAGGGCAACGCTGCTTTCGGGAATGGGCGAAACAGCCTCTGCTGTGCGCATGAGCTTATAGACTATCCAGGGCTGCCGCCCCATTTCGGCCACAACCCAGCCCAGCATGATGCTGAGATAGGGCAGGGGAATGTTCCAGATCAGGGCCTTGAGCAGCCTTGGGCACGGCTCGGCGCGTTTGCGCTGCCAGGTGGCCGCAAGCGCAAGCAGAATGAACAGCGCCCCAAGGGCGGCCATGCCCCTGAAAGACCAGAAGACCTCGGAGATCGGAGGCCGGTTTGTGGGCGCATAGTCAAGCAGGCCCTTGACTTGAGCCTCGCTGTCGCCATAGGAGAGCCAGCTTAAAAGCCCCGGGATGCGCCCAAATTCCACATTTTCCTCGCTGGCTGGCTTGGGCCAGACAAAGAGATAAAATGGCGCATTGTTCTCAGTCTGCCACTGGGCTTCCATTGCCGCCAGTTTTTCAGGCTGCCAGCGGGCCACGGCCTTGCCCTGCTCATCGCCGGAAAGTGCAAGCAAAATGCAGAGAATCAGGGTATAGGGCGCAACCATGCGGAAAGAACGCTGAAAAAAGGCGCTGTCGCGCTTGTGCAAGAGATGCCAGGCGGAGATTCCAAGCACAAAGAAGCCAGCCAAGGCCCAGGATGCCAGAATGGTATGGGCGAACTGCCCCCAGGCAAAGCCATTGAGAACCACGGCTGAAAAATCTGTAAGCACCGCACGGCCCTGGGCGGCGTCTATGGCATAGCCAACCGGGTGCTGCATGAAGCCGTTGGCCACAATAATCCAGAAAGCCGAAATATTGCCGCCAATGGCCACAAGCCAGATACAGAGGCAATGCAGTTTTTTGCCAACCCTGTTCCAGCCAAAAGCCCAGACTGCGATGAAGGTGGATTCGAGAAAAAAGGCCACTGTGGCTTCAATGGCCAGAATTGAGCCAAAGATGTCGCCCACATATTCGGAATAGCGCGACCAGTTTGTGCCAAACTGAAATTCCTGGGTAATGCCCGTGACCACGCCCAGGGTGAAGTTGATCAGAAAAAGCCTGCCCCAGAACTGGGTCTGCTTTTTCCAGAACTCGTCCCCGCTTGCTAGGTAGCGGCTTTCCATCCAGGCAATGATGATCGCAAGGCCCAGGGTAAGCGGCACAAAGATAAAATGAAAAAAGATCGTTACTGCAAACTGTAGCCGTGATAGCAACACCACATCCATAGCGCTCTCCTTGGTGTTCGCCTTAGCTCTCTTTGGCAAGGATTTGGCGCAAAAAGCTAAACCAGCAGGGCAATAATGGCAAGATCTATCCCGGCAAAATCCCTTGACGCGCCAATTCACGGCCTTATTTCCAGAAGGGAATAACGAGCCTGCACGGCTTCAAATATTCATCCATCTGAAAGACAATTCCGCAAGCAGGAGACGCCATGAGCCAGAAAAAAGACGAAAATGCCAACGAAAATGCCAGTGAAAATTTGGGAGGCGAGCGCCAGTTTCGTGCCGAAGTGCGCAAGGTGTTGCACATCCTGACCAATTCACTCTACACCAACCGCGAAATCTTTTTGCGCGAGCTTATTTCCAATGCCTCGGACGCGCTGGACAAACTGCGTTTCCGCGTCAATCGCGGCGAAAGCCCGCGTGAGCCTGATTTGCCCCTGGAAATCAGGATTAGTCTCGATAAAGACGGCAAATACCTGACCATCAGCGACACCGGCCTTGGGATGAACGCCTCGGATCTGGCCGAAAACCTCGGGACCATTGCCAAATCAGGCTCAGAGGATTTTCTGAACAGCCTTGCCAGGGAAGCGGCCAAGGGCCAGGAGGGCGCGGAGGAAGCCGCTACTGCCGATGCCGCAAGCATCATTGGCCGTTTTGGCGTGGGCTTTTACTCGGTGTTCATGGTGGCCGACAAGGTGGAGGTCATTTCGCGCCCCGCCTTTGGCAATGCGGATGAAAAGGCCAATGTCTGGACAAGTGACGGCCTTGGAACATTCAGCGTAAGCGAGCATGAAGGCCCTGAGCCAGTGCGCGGCACGATCATCAAGGCACACCTCAAGGATGACTGCCTGGAATATGCGGAAAAATTCCGTGTGGAATCAGCTATCCGCAAGCATTCGGCCTTTATCCCCTTCCCGATCTTTGTAGATGGGGAGCAGGTCAACACCCAGCCCGCCCTCTGGCGCGAACCCAAGAGCAAGATTGATGACGCGCAGTATGCCGATTTCTACCAGGCTTTGACTTACGATGCCAAAGCGCCGCTGGATGTCCAGCATATTGCTGTGGATTCGCCCATCCAGTTTAACGCCCTGCTCTTCATTCCCGATTTCAGCCTCGACTTTTTCGGCGCGGACCGCGATTACTGGGGTCTTGACCTCTATGCCAGGCGTGTGCTGATCCAGCATCGCAACAAGGAGCTGATCCCGGAATACCTGGCCTTCCTCAAAGGTGTGGTTGATACCGAGGATCTGCCGCTGAACATCTCGCGCGAAACCTTGCAGGAAAACATGGTGCTGCGCAAGATTAACCAGGTCATCGTCAAGCAGACCCTTGGCCACCTTGAAAAAATGGCCAAGGACGATGCCGAGAAGTACAAGCGTTTCTGGGAGATGCACGGCAAGGTCTTCAAGCTTGGCTACCACGATTTTGTGAACAAGGAGCGCGTGGCCGCGCTTTTGCGCTTCAATTCCTCAGCGCTGGCCGAGGCCGGCGATCTCACAAGCCTTGACCAGTATATAGAAAGGGCGTCCAAGGGCCAAAATGTTTTCTGGTATGTCACTGCGCCCAACCGCGAGGCCGCCAGGCTTAACCCGCATATGGAGCTTTTGCGCAAAAAGGGCCTGGAGGTACTCTTCCTCTATGAGCCTGTGGACGAATTTGTCATGGACGGCCTTGGCAAATACAAGGAATGGGAATTCAAGGCCATTGAGAGCGCCACAGACGAGGCCCTGGCCGAGTTTGCGGACAAGGAAAAGCCGCAAGTGGAGACCTCGCCCCTTACGGACGAGGAAAAGTCTGACTTTGACGCCCTAAGGGCGAGGATGAAAGAAATCCTTGGCGAAAAAGTCAAGGAAGTGCGCATTTCCCGGCGTCTGGCCGAAAGCCCGGGTGTGCTGGTCTCCCCGGATGGCGCAATGACCAGTTCCATGGAAAAGATGCTCAAGATCATGCAGAAGGATGATTCCCTGCCCGTGAAGGTGCTGGAAATCAATCAGGATCATCCCCTTCTGCGCAGTATGCTGCGCATCTACAAGGCCGACAGGGACAGCCGCGTGCTTGGCGAGATGACCCAGAGTCTTTTTGACTCCTGCCTGCTTCTCGATGGCTATCTGAAAGATCCCCAGGTTTTTGCCAAGCGCAGCAACGAATTGCTAACCCAGGCCGCGGCCTGGTACACCGAGGTCTGCAAGCTCAATTAAGGCTCACCCGCTAGTTCCTTTGTGGTTTGAGACCTCGGCCTTTAGGCCGA
>QLIP01002907.1_pt1 | contig 21252 bp, 14 predicted proteins | sample 1769771 | NCBI WGS metagenome assembly QLIP01 (sample SAMN09428762, study PRJNA476227) | Gut metagenome, whole genome shotgun sequencing project. | isolation source: cecum | host: Rhizomys sinensis | place: China: Jinsha town of Minqing, Fujian Province | collected 2013-09-23
CAAGTCCACTTTAATCTCTTAAAGTGGACTTGATGTATATTTGTGGGGGTTGGATTAGGGGCGTCGGTGGAGGCGGTTGTTTTGGATGTAGAGGCCGGAGGGGCGGGGAAGGCGACGGCCTTGGAGGTCGTAGCAGGGGGAGTTGGTGGTGGTGCCGACTTCGGTGAGGCCAGTGGTGATGGAGCCGCCAGAGGTGCTGGTGTGGGAGATGCTGAAGAGGACGTCGTCGTCAGCAGCGAGGGCTACGGGTTCGGTGGTGACGGGGCGGAGGTAGGCTTGGCCAGCTTCGGGGGCGAGCACCACGGTGAAGAGGGTTGCGTCGGGCGATTGCCAGGCGAAGTTGCGGCGACCGCCGGCCTTGTTGGCGTAGTAGTAGGAGCCAGCGGCCCAGTTTTGGTAGAGGGTCACTTGGCCTTGGTCGTTCACTTCGGCGTTCCAGTTGCAGAAGTTAGCATCGGCATTGGCTACAGGGGCGTTGGTCACTACGTTTGATTCGCAGTTGTGCACAGCTTCGAAGTGGTAGCCATTACCGTCGGCATCGGAGATGTCGTAGACGTGGTCGGCGATGAAGGAGATGCGGGGGGTGGCGGCAGCGGCTGTTTGGGCTTGACCTGCGAGATAGTATTGCTTAGCGAGGGGTGCGTCGGCAGGGATTGCGCTGATAGCGGCTTCGTAGGTGGTTTGGGTGGAGGCGGGATATTGGCCGAAGGCTACGCTTTCGGAGTCGGTCATGTCGCCCAGGGGGTAGAGCTTGGCGTTGGCCACAACGTCATCTTGAGCCGTGGCTTGGGCGGTGAGTTCTTCCACTTCGGTGGTGGTGGCAATGTTAGCGGCAGGAATGAATACGAAGCGGTTGCCGTCGGTGTCGCTACCCACACCGCTCACGCAGGGCACGGGGTTGGTCCAGCCGTTGATGATCATCATGCCGGCGGGACGGTCCTGGGAGGTTTCGCCGCCGAGGATGCGGGTGTTGGTGGCGGGGTCTTCGGGCATGGTGACGGGGGTGCCTACGGAGCAGAGACCCCAGAAGAAGTCGGCCTTATTGGAGGTGACGGAGGTGCCAGCGGTGGTGCAGCCGAAGGCGGTGGCAAACTTCTTGGCGCCTACGTTGTAGAGATATTTATTGCCGTTGGCGTCGATGTGGATGCTCCAGAGGTGGTTGGGGTTGGAGGGGTCGTGGGTGCCTTGGCTGTTGCCCTTTTTGGTGGTCCAGATGAGGTCGGGGTGGGCGGGGTCGTAGATCAGGGCACCGCGGCCGGCTTCGGTGTTGTTGATTATGTAGTACTTACCAGGGACTACGCCATCGGCCGATAGCTTGTAGCCAGCGGCGGGAGCGTCGGTGGCGGAGCAGTAGGCGGTGAAGCCAGGCACCTCGGTGGCGGTGGTGGGGAGGAGTGTGTTGGCTTCGGCGGTGGTGCTGAGGGTGAGGCATACGGCGGGCTTAGCTATGGCCAGGGGTGAGCCAGTGAGGGCGTTGTTGGCCACGGGCTGCGCTGCCGTGGTGGGGGCGTAGTTTACGGTGAGGATATTGCTGTCGGTGAGCTGCTTGAGAATTACGGGGGTGTTGGCAGGAATCACGGTGAGCTTGTTCATTGCGGCAAAACCGCTGTTGAGAGCCTCCACGGCGTAGGCCTCAAAACGGGTGGCATTCACCGAGCCAGCCGAGAGGTCGATTTGCACAGGCGAGAAGAACGACCCGAGCTTAGTCACAGCATCGCAAGTCACCGGCAGCTCCGTCACCTCCTCAAGTGTCCAGCTATAGCCAGTATTGGCACCAGGATTGCCACCAGCATTAATAGACGGAGGCGTGTTGGTATCGGCACCATACATATAGCGAGAATTATCAATTTTAGCGAGGTAAGACCCTTTTTCTGTTGTTATATTTGAAGCGGAGAATACAGTGTTTCTGGAGGCTTCGGCATGGTCGTGACGGACATATATCCACGCTCCATTATTATGTTGGCCAGTTGTGAGTTTACACATTACATAACCTTCGGGGTAAGTAACTATGCGATTATTTTGGTCAATATACAAAATCGTGGTGTTTTCGTTTCCTGCAAGTTGATTCGTCAACAATAAACGAGTTGTGGTGCCTGTGGTATTAATTTTTGGCGCAGTGCCATTTTGTGTGGTCAGATACTTATTGCTGGAAGTGCATTTGAAGCGGTAAAAGCGGAATTTGTCAACGGGGTTGAGGTTGGCGGCTGCGGTGGCATTGGTGCTGCGGAGGGTGGTGGCGTGGGCGCGGAGTTGGTCGGCGGTGAGGTTGGCAGGGGGATTGTTGGCTATTTCGATGAGATTGCCGCAGTATTTACCCGTGCCAAGACCGATGAGTGAGTTGGCCTCGGCTTGCTTTTCATCGGCAGCACCTTTGAGGTGTTCCTTAGCGGCATCGAGGGGGTCAACGAGGTGCATCACCCACGAAGAGTTGGAAGAGCCCTCGTTCCAAGGCACGATTCTGTCGCCGCCATCCTTATTATTAGCATGAACAACGGTGAGTGATGTTGCGCCTTCTTGCTTGATATATACGGTGTTAGGGGTGCTGGTTGTGCCATTATTATTATAGCCCGGCTTGAAGTAGAATTTTGTTGCAGTGGCGGTGGTAGCAGTTGCCGAGAGGGTTGCACAAGTATTTGCACCGTTTTGCTTGTAGTATTTGTTCGTGTACTCGTTATACAGATAGTAGGCATCACCGTCAAGACGGAGAGTGAAGATGTTTTGATCGGTGTCGGTGACTTCGCCAAGTTTCAGTTGGTTATCTGTGCCACGATAGGCGATGTAGCGCCCCGGGTTAGCCTCGTGTTCAAACTTGACTGCTTTGCCATTAAGATAAGAGAGAAGTGTGCGATATGCGGTTCTAACGGTTTCGACGTCAGCGTCTGTGAGGTTTTCGAGGGGTATATTCCGAAAAGTCGCCGTTGCTGCGTTCCAAGTGGGGAGGGCTTCAGCAGGCATAAAAGTAAGGTTAGCAAGGCAGTCGCCCCATGAAATCACTTCATTGCCAGCGTCGCGAATAACTTGTTTTAAACTTGCAGAGAGAACCCAGTTGCCGTTATACCACTCGTAGGTGTCGTCAGTTTCTACAATTTCGTATAGTCTGTGGGGGTGTGCATTATTCCAATAAGCGAGAGTACAGTTTGTGCCATTGTTACCATTAAAGAAAATGTTCGCCGATGGATTTTTGATTGAGAAACCTGTTCCATTCGAAGTTTCCGTCTGATATGTGAGTGTCCAGAAACCGGAATTGGTAGAAGTGGAAGCTGTACCATTATTGGAGGACAGGGGAATATACATGCCAGTAGCAGCGTTTTTGAAAGCGACGTTGCCGTCAGCGTCCTTTTCGAGTTCCCAGAGGTAGTTAGGAGTGAGAGGAGAGGATTCATTAATCGTTGGATCATCTTTCTGACTACCACATACGGTAGAGGAACCAGTGTTTACATTGACGTAGCGGAAGCATCTGCGGGTACGGTCAGTGCTTACGGCATCGTAGAGGAGATACTGCTTGCCCTCAACGATTTGGTCGACGGAGGTTATCTCGACGCCGACTGCTTTGGCACCGCGGAGGGGGGTGGTGGGCAGGGCGGCGAGAGCCGAGAGCGCCACAACGAAGGCAGTGCACAGAGTAAGGATTTTTTTCATGATAGGTGTGATATGTGAGTGATTTTGCGCGCAAATTTACGCATTTTTCCGCACAAAAACAAACCCCCACCGCCGCAAATTTTCGCACGGGGGGGGGTAATTCGTTGATTTTCAGTACATTATACGCGGAGGGATTTATGTAAATTATATAAGGTGAGCGGCGCAATCGGGGGTGGGGCGGCCGTCGGCGAGGCGGAGGATGCGGTCGGCGGAGGCGGCGAGGGTGTCGTCGTGGGTGACGATGACGAAGGATTGGGCGCGGTCGGCACGGAGGCTGTGGATGAGGCGATGAAGCTCGGCGCGGTTGTGGGAGTCGAGCGAGCCAGAGGGTTCGTCGGCCAAAATCACCTTGGGATTGTTGATGAGGGCGCGGGCCACGGCGGCTCGTTGGCGTTCGCCGCCTGAGAGCTGCGCGGGGCGGTGGGTGGCGCGGTCGCGCAGACCCATGTAGTCGATCAGCTCCATGGCGCGACACTCGGCCGAGACCTTGCTTTCGCCAGCAATCATGGCCGGCAGAGCCACGTTTTCAAGCATGGAAAACTCCGGCAAGAGCGAGTGAAACTGAAACACGAACCCGATATTGCGGTTGCGAAATTCGGCCAGTTGGCGGGTGGAGAGGCTGAAAATGTCGGTGCCATTGTAGGTGACGGTGCCAGAGTCGGGCCGCTCGAGCGAACCGATGATTTGCAGGAGGGTGGTTTTGCCCGCGCCGCTATTGCCCACAATGGCGAGGATTTCGGCGGGGGCCACTTCGAGGGACACCCCTCGAAGCACCTCCGTCGAGTCGAATGACTTATGTAGGTTTGTGACCTTAATCATGCTTGGTTGAGCGTGTGGCCCATGCGCAGGCGCTTGGTGCTGAGATACTTGCGATTATACTCGTTGGGTTCCACCTCAATGGGTACGGTTTCCACGATTTCGAGGCCGTAGCCTTGCAGACCGATGCGCTTGGTGGGGTTATTGCTCATGAGGCGCATTTTGCTCACGCCTATGGCGCGGAGAATTTGCGCGCCCACGCCGTAGTCGCGTTCGTCGGCTTTGTGACCCAGACAGATGTTGGCGTCGACGGTGTCGAGACCCTCCTCCTGAAGCTTATAGGCCTTCATTTTCTCCATCAGGCCGATGCCACGACCCTCCTGCATGAGATAGACCACAGCGCCGCGGCCTTCGGCCTCGATGCGTTGCAGGGCGCGATGGAGCTGCTCGCCGCAGTCGCAGCGCGCGGAGGCGAAGATGTCGCCAGTGGCGCAGGAAGAGTGTACGCGCACCAGCGCTGGCTCATCGGTGGAGAGGTCGCCCTTGACCAGAGCAAGATGTTCCAAGCCGTTGCTCTTCTGGCGGAAGGGAATTGCGCGGAAATGGCCGTAGGCGGTGGGGAGGTCCACCTCCACGCCCTGCTCCACGAGGGTTTCGGTGCGGTTGCGATAGGCCACGAGGTCGGCTATGGAGATGATTTTGATGCCCCATTCCTTGGAACGCTCAAGGAGCTCGGGGAGGCGGGCCATGGAGCCGTCGTCGCTCATGATTTCCATGAGTGCGGCCACGGGTTGCAAACCAGCCAAGCGAGCGAGGTCAACGCCCGCCTCGGTGTGGCCAGCGCGGCGCAGCACACCCTGATTTTGGGCATATAGGGGGTTGATGTGGCCGGGGCGGCCAAAGGTGGCGGGGGTGGAAGTGGGGTCGGCCAGGGCGCGAATAGTGGCGCAGCGGTCGTGGATGCTCACACCAGTGGAGCAGCCTTCGAGTTTGTCCACCGTGATGGTGAAGGGAGTGCCGAGAATTGAGGTATTATCGTCCACTTGGCGGTCGAGTTTAAGCTCGGCAGCGCGCTGCATGGTCAAGGGAGCGCAGAGGAGTCCACGCGCATTCTTGAGCATGAAATTGACCTGCTCGGGGGTGATAAGCTCGGCGGCCACTATGAGGTCGCCCTCGTTTTCGCGGTCTTCATCGTCGACCACTATCAGGAATTTGCCTTGGCGGAAGTCTTCAATAGCTTCCTCGATGGTATTTAGGGTGTGTGACATTGGGTAGGGGTATCTTGGGGGTCGAGCATAGCCTCAACTTGCGGGAGCAAGCGGAGGGTTTGCTTGACGGATTTGAGAATACGGAGTTGGAACAGGAGCGACAAGAGATAGATGGGCAAGCTCAGCGGCAGGCACCAGGGGAGCCACTTGGAGCGGAGATGGAGTATCTTGACGCTTTGCATCACGGGAATGCGGTTGAGGAGGTCGATGAGCGGTTTTTGGCGCACGTTGCTCAGATAGCTCACTGCCACCTCCAAGTGGGCGATGAGGGCGAGCAGCGCCGCGCGGTCGAAGCCGCCGCGCCAGTAGGCTCGGAAACCGAGCGGACGAGGATAGCGAGCGAGGAAGGTCTGACAGTCGGCCTGCACCTGCGCGAGCAGCTGCTGAGCCTCCGCGGGGTTCATGTCCTCGATGATTACCTCCTTCACCGCTAAGGCGCGGACGTAGCGACCTGTGAGCATACGCAGTGTGCGCTGCCAGGAGTCGGCGTTGAAGAGCGTTGAGTCGTGGACGGCTTTCCAAGTGACCCACACGCCCAAGGGGAGCAGAATGGCGGAGCTTTGCCACATGCCGGCCCACACCTGCACCTGACCGTCGCGAGCCATCTTCATGCCGCTGTTGTCCACAATATAATAGAAGATAAAGAGCAACACGCTGATTACTAACGAAGTGCCCAGGCCGCCCTTGCGGATAATCGAGCCTAAGGGGGCACCGATAAAGAAGAACACCAAGCAGGCGAGCGAGAGGGTGAATTTCTTGTGCATCTCAATGCCGTGGCGGCGGAGCACCTTGGTTTCGTCCTCAATGTAGAGCGAGCGGCCGAAGTACTCCATTTTCTGCTGAGCCACAGAGGCTTGCGCCTCCTCCACATAGCGGCGGCGGGCATCAATGGTTTGCATGCGCAGCATGGAGTCGACGGGCATTGTCTGTGCGAGTGTGATGGCCGGTGAGAGGTCGGCCTTGGGGAAATCCTCGGCACTCTTGCGCATAAACTTTTGCGAAGCCACCTCGCGACCAAATTCGCCGCTGATGGAGTCCAGACGCTGGTGAATTGAGTCAATGGAGTGGCGCAACTGGCTCACGTTCTGCCCGATATATAGCGAGCGCATATCGCTCTCGTCCATCATCTCGAAGTTGGCATCGAAGGGGACGCGGAGTAGTTTGTGGGAGAACATCTCGCGGCGATAGAGCTGGTCGCGGGCGTTGCTGAGGTCGCCCGTGGCGTCGCGGAGGTTCTCAAAGAGTTCGCCATCAAAGAGTTCGAGGCGCATATAGGAGCGGTTGTCCTCCATGCTCAGCAGGGCGGAGTCGGCCAGGATTACTCGCGAGCGCTCGAAGCCAGAGCGGAAGTCATAGATCATCACCCGATAGAGCACGCCAGAGTCGCGGTTTTTATCCTCGACGTAGATGTTGATGCCGGGCATTTGATTGTTGAACTCGCCGCGCACAATGTCGAGCTCGGGATTTTTTTGGCGCATGGACTTCAGGAGCGTCCACATGCGGCTCTGAGTGACGGGGAGGACGTTGTTCTGGAAGAAGAACGCGCCAATCGACACCACCGTCATGAGGATAATCAGCGGACGCATCACCCGAAACAGGCTGATGCCGCCGCTCTTCATGGCGGTGAGTTCAAGACTCTCGCCCAGGTTGCCAAAGGTCATGAGCGAGGCAAGCAGCACCGCCAATGGGAGCGACAGAGGCACCATCGACAGAGCTGCATAGAAGAATAATTCGCTGAGCAGTCCGAAGCCTAAACCCTTGCCTACCAAATCGTTGATGTGCATCCAGAGAAATTGCATCAGCACGATGAAGGTGCATATGAAGAAAGTCATGGCAAAGAGTGGGAGAAAGCTCTTGAGCATGAAGCGGTCGAGGGTCTTGACGGGATTTTGCATCAGATAGTGCGTCCGGGGTAGGCTTTAAGGGCTTCGGCAAGTACTTTGAGAGCGGCGGCAAGGTCTTCCTTCTTCAGGACGTAGGCCATGCGCACCTCGTTGTGTCCGGCGCCAGGAGTTGTGTAGAAACCAGATGCGGGAGCCATGAAAATGGTTGCGCCTTCGTAGCTAAATTCGCGCAGACACCACTCGCAGAAGCGGTCGGCATCGTCCACGGGGAGCGACACAACGGTGTAGAACGCGCCCATAGGGATAGGCGAGTAGCAGCCCGGAATGCGGTTGAGGCCATCGATGAGGAACTTGCGGCGGTCTACGTACTCATTATAGTTCATGAGCATATAGTCCGGCGTGGCGTCGATAGATGCCTCGGCCACGATTTGACCCAGCAGAGGAGGCGAAAGGCGAGCCATACAGAACTTCATGATACTCTTTTTGAGTTCCTGATGCTTGGTGATAATTGCACCGATGCGGATACCACACTCGCTGTAGCGTTTCGACACGGAGTCGATCAACACCACTTGCTCCTCAATGTCGGGGAGGTGGAATGCGGAGATGTAAGGCGCGCCAGTGTAGCAAAATTCGCGATACACCTCATCGGAAAAGAGATAGAGGTCGTACTTCTTCACCAGGTCGCGGAGCTGAATCATTTCCTTCATGGTGTAGAGGTAGCCGGTGGGGTTGTTGGGGTTGCAAATGAGGATGCCCTTGGTGCGCGGAGTGATTAGTTTTTCGAACTCCTCCATTGAGGGGAGCGCAAAACCAGTGTCGATGGACGAGGGGACGGTGACAATCTTCGCACCGCAGGAGATTGCGAAGGCCATGTAGTTGGCATAGGCAGGTTCGGGCACGATGATTTCGTCGCCCGGGTCGAGGCAAGCCATGAAGGCAAAGAGCACGGCTTCGGAGCCGCCAGTGGTGACTATGATGTCGTCCACGTCCACCTTGATGTTGAAGCGGTCGTAGTAGTCGTGGAGCTTCTGGCGCAGCGACAGAAGCCCTTCGGAGGGAGAGTATTCGAGGGTGGTGCGGGTAATGTGCTTGAGAGCGTCGAGGCCTTCTTGTGGCGTGGGGAGGTCGGGCTGACCAATGTTGAGATGATACACCTTGAGCCCGCGAGCTTTAGCATCGTTGCTCAGGGGCACAAGTTTACGTATGGGTGACTGGGGCATATCCATACCCCGTTGCGAAATGGAAGGCATGCGTGTGTGGTGAATGTGGGTAGGTGATTAGTTGTTAGGGACGGGGGAGAGGGTTGTATGTATGGTGATGTTTTGACCGTGTTGGTTGCGCATGGTGTACTTGAGGTTGTGGTCGCTCAGGTAGTCGTAGCCAATAACGCCAGTGAGGCCAGTGATGACGTGGTCGCTGTTGGCCTCGCCGTTGATGACTGGGACGATGCTTTCGGCGGCCAGGGTATAGCCCTGCTTGGTGAAGATCACAGGCACGTCGTTGAGTTCAAAGGTGCGGAAGTCGAGCGTTTCGTTGGTGTCGGTGTTGCTCTGGGGGAACTTCACGGCTACGCCCTTGATGCTGACGGTGGACTGCTCGGTGTTGAGCGTAAAAGTGTAGGAGGGATTGATTGAACTTTCGAGGGCGGAGCCAGTGGGGGAGACCACTTCGTTGCGCACAGCGTAGAGTTTGCGTTCCTGGGGGGTGAGCCACACCACGTGGGAGCCAGAGGTGAAGCCACACCAGAAGGTGTTGCTCAGGAACCCATAGCGCATGTTGGTCACAGCGAGGGAGCCAGCGGTGCCGGCGGAGCCTTTTTGCGCCATGTAGCAGTAGGCGGGGGTGAACACCTCCTTGGTGCCTACGAAAGTGAGCTTCATGGTCTTGGCTGCGAAGTTTACTTGGCCATAGTCGTCGAAGGTTACGTCGAGATAGAAGTAGGCGTTATTATCCACATAGATTGAGCCAGTGACGCTCACATTGAGCGCCACGCCCATGGTGAAGTCGATGCCGTTTTGCTCGCCTTTGAAGTTGATGTTGCCGTTTTTGGTTTCGGCCATTACGTTGGCAATCACCAGGTCGGTGATGGTGCCGATGTCTTTAACGTATATCTCGGAGAGGTGGAGGTCGTAGCGGTCCGTTGCGTCGGGCACACGCTGGAGGTAGATTTTAGCGGATTGGTGAGAGTGAGCCGCGCCGTTGTCCACTTGCGCGTAGAGGTTGCCGGGGATTGAGAAGTCGGCGCTGGAGCCTTGGGGCATTTGTGAGTACTGGTGGAGACCGGTAACTGTGGCTGCGAGTTGCGCAGCGTCTTGGGTGAGTTGGAGATTGAGGATGTCTACAATGAATGAGGCGTCGGCCGCATCGGTTTTGACCACGATGGAGGCTTCGGAGGTGGCGTTGGTTGCGCCGGTGATGGTGTCGACGCTGCAGCTCACTACGTTGTCGTAGCGATCAACCTCGGTGACGGTTTCAAATTGTTCGCAGCTTGTCAGAGCGAGGGCTGCGCAGAGGAGAGGGGCAAATAGTTTCTTCATAAGTTTTGGTTTACATTGTGTATCGGAGAGTAATACCGATGTGGCGACCTTGTCCTTGCTGGACAAACTCGCGCTGCATCGACTTAAAATAAAACGTATGATAGGGGGTGTTTAGTATGTTTCGGGCCCAGATATCGAGGGTCACGCGGCGCATTTCGAGGCGAATGGAGGAGCCGAGCAGGGCATAGAAGTCCTGGCGGCGCGTGTTAGCCTCGTCCCAGTAGATGGGGCCTGCGGCGCGGCAGTCCACCATGGCCGAGATGGCTTGGAGGTAGGTGAAATTGATGGGCTGTCGGTAGATTGCGGAGCTCATCAAGGTGTGGGCGGGGGCGTAGGGCACGTATTTGCCGCGATAGCTCACGCCTTGGTCGTCATATTGGAGGAATTTGGCGTTGGTCAGGCCGTAGGCTGTGTGGAGGGTCCAGCACGTGGTGGGGGTGGCGGAGATGGCCACTTCGAGGCCGGTGGAGCGTGAGCGGCCAGCGTTGGTCATCATTCGGCCAGTGGTTTTGCCGTCGGGGAATACGGTGAGCTGCTGATTGCGCACGTCAATGTAGAAGGCGGTGAGGTTGGTTTGCACGCGCCCTTGCCAGCAGGAGAAGTGTCCGCCGAGTTCGTAGGTCCAGGAGGTTTCGGGGCGATACTTGGTCACCTTCTCGGGGTCGTAGGCGGGTTGGTTGCCGCCCATCTGCATTTGGCTTTGGAGCAAGTCGCTGAACATCTGCGTGTTGTAGCCGCCGCTCTTGAACCCCTTGGCCACTGAGGCGTAGAGGGTAGATGGCTCGCGCATTGGTAGATGATAGGTGGCCGTGACGCTCGGGAGCAACTGGAGGAAGTGCTGCGCCAGGCGGTCGGAGTTGTGGATTTCTATCGGGGAGCGCATTTCCGCCTGGTCGGGGCCGCGGAATTTGCCCCACACGGCGGTGGATACGTCGTTCTGGTAGCGCATGGCGGTGTGCTCATAATCCAGGCGGAGGGCACCGGTGAGGGTCCAGCGGCTGAGATTGAGGCGACTTTCGTGATAGGCCGCCACGCCCCAGGTGGGGAGCTGAAATTCAGAGTTGAGATAGAAACTCTCCGTGTCCCAGCGAGGCTCGAAGTGCTTGGGCATATTGGCTAAGATTAGCTCCGCTATGCCGTCGTGGAGCATATGCACTGGCGCTTTTAGCGAGCGGCTGCGCACGAAACCAAAGAGGCCGCCCAGCCAGGTGTATTTGCCCGCTGTGCCGCGCATAACGAGGTCCTGCGTGGCGCTATATTCGCGTTGGGTTTGCTGGAGGGTGAAGTAGCTCTTGGGGGTGAAGTCCTGATCGAGAGCCATATCGTCGTCGAGCAGGCGCAGGCCAGTGATACTGCTCAGGGTGAAGTGCTTGGTGCGCCATTGCAGGGTGGTGCCGTTGCTCAGCGAGGTGCGGTTGTAGTAGCAGGTGTCGTTATAGTTCACGTCCTTGGCATCGTAGAGGCGGTAGGGGTAGCCGCCCTGTCGGGTGTAGTTGTAGGAGGTGACGTTGTCAATGCTCAGGGAGTTGGTAGGGGCAAAGGCGAGTTTGAGTCGGCCGCTGTATTGCTCCGACTGGTCGGTGAGGCGTTTTTGGTTGGGGTGAGTGGCGAGGGTGTGGAGGTTCTGGAACTCGCCAGCGGTGGCAAAACCGTTGATTTCAAAACCGAGTGCGAAGCGTGGGTCGAATTTATGGTACACACCAGCACCCACGCGGTAGGTGTTGTGTGCGCCCGCCTCCATGAGCATGCGCAGCCCTTGAAAACGCATGGGCGAGAGGGTGTAGATGTTGATTACGCCGCCCATGGTGTTGCGGCCGTAAAGCACACTTTGGGGGCCGCGTATCACTTCGACGCGTTCAATGCCGAAGAGGTCGAAGTCAAATTCGTTTTTGTTGAGCACGGGGATATTGTCCACGTTCATTCCTATGGCACTCTGGTCCATGCGCGAGCCGAGGCCGCGCACGTAGATTGAGGAGGTGATGCGCGAGCCGTAGTTAGGCATGAAGAAGTTGGGCACCAGCTCCGACACCTCGTGGAGGTCGTCGATGTTTTGGCGTTCGAGGGTGCGACCGCTGAGGGTGGTGGAGGCCACTGGCTGGAGGTCGAGGCGCGGCGATTGCTTGATGGCAGTGACAGTGACTTCGCTCAGGGTGTCGGAGCGTTCGCTGGCGGCAAGGAGCGTTGCCGGCAGGAGCATCATCAGGGTCAAAATCAAGCTGTGGAACAGTCGAGGCATAGGCGGAGGGAGGGGAGATGGGGGGATTAGAAGCTGAGCCAGGCGTCGACGTTGGCATCGGAGGGCATGCGCCAGTCGCCACGAGGGGAGATGGACACTGAGCCGACCTTGGGTCCGTCGGGCAGGCAGGAGCGTTTGAATTGCTGGGTGAAGAAGCGCTTAAGGAATACACGCAGCCACTTTTCGATGGTCTCGCGCGAGTATACACCCTCAAAGGCCTTGCAGGCAAAGAGGAGCACCTTGGCTGGGCGGCGGCGCAGGTGGAGCGTATGGTAGATGAAGAAGTCGTGGAGGTCGTAGGGCCCCACGGTGTCCTCCGTGATTTGCGCTATTTCGCCGTTCTGGGAGGCGGGGAGGAGTTCGGGCGACACGGGGGTGTCGATAATATCCTGGAGCATGGGGGCCAACTCGGGCTGGAGTTGTGCCTCACGAGCCACACACATGCGCACGGCCGTCTTGGGCACTCCGGCGTTGATGCCATACATGCTCATGTGGTCGCCGTTGTAGGTGCACCAGCCGAGACACAGTTCGCTCAGGTCGCCCGTGCCGAGCACTATGCCGCCCGATTGGTTGGCAATGTCCATGAGCAGGAGGGTGCGCAGGCGCGCTTGGGCGTTCTCGTAGGTGGTGTCGCGCTGTTCGGGGTCGTGGTTGATGTCGGCAAAGTGCTGAGTCACGGAGGGCGCGATGGGGATTTCGCGAGCAGTGACTCCGAGCGACTCCATCAGGGCGTCGGCGTTGGTCTTGGTGCGATTGGAGGTGCCGAAGCCAGGCATGGTCACGGCAATGATGCCCGTGCGGGGGAGGCCGAGCATGTCAAAGGTGCGGCAGGCCACAAGCAGGGCAAGCGTGGAGTCGAGTCCGCCACTCACGCCAATGGTGAGCGAGCGGCAGTGGGCAGCTTCCAGGCGGCGAGCCAGTCCGAGGGCCTGGATATGCATGATTTCGTCGGCCGTCTCAGCGCGGAGTGTGGGGTCGGCAGGGACAAAAGGCATCGGATCGACCGCGCGCGCCAAGGAGCCATCGAGGGGCGTGGGCGCGAGTTTGGGGGTGACGTCGAGCAGCGTGAAGGCATCGGGCTGCACTTCGCGGCGCGCACATTCGCCAAAGGTGGTGACGCCGCGGCGATTGGAACGAATTAGTTCAAGGTCAATGTCGGCATATTCAAAGAACTCCGTGCGCTGCCAGCGCGGCGACTCGGCCAGGAGCATTCCTTGCTCGGCAATGATAGCCTTGCCGTCAAACACCATGTCGGTCGTCGACTCGCCATAGCCCGACGAGGCGTAGACATAGGCCGCTTTGCAGGTGAAGGAGCGGTCCTTGATGAGGTTGATTAGCGCCTTGCGCTTGCCCACGAGGGCATCGGAGGCCGACATATTGAGAATAATGTCGGCTCCGCCCAGGGCTATGCGCGTGGAGGGTGGGAGCGGTGCCCACATATCCTCGCAAAGCTCAATGCCGAAGCGTATGCCGTCCACCTCAAAGAGATGGTTGTTGTCGCGACCGCGTGTAAACCAACGTTTCTCCTGAAATTCGCCATAGTTGGGGAGGTAGGTCTTGCTCACTGAGCCTTGAATTTGACCGTTGGCGATGACCACCGCACAATTTTGCAGTATGCCATCAATTGTGAGCGGAGCACCCACCACCACCACCATGGGCAACTGAGCCGTTTCGGCGGCTATGCGACGCAGCGCCTGCGCGGCGCCCTCGATGAGGGTGTCTTGCAGGAGCAGATCGGCACACGTGTAGCCACACACGGCCAGTTCGGGGAATAGGGCTATGCGCACGCCCTCACGAGCCATGCGCTGACATAGCTCAATGATTGACGAAGCATTGGCCTCACAATCGGCCAACTTCACACGCGGCACTGCCGCGCCTACGCGCACAAATCCCTGATTATCCATTTAGAAGGGCAGGTCGTCGGTGGCACCGGGAGCGGGAGCCAGATCGGCGGGGGCAGGGGGGAAGTTGCCAGCGGGGCTGACGGGGGCACCATAGGCGGGTGCGGGGGGCACGGGAGCGCCAGCAGGGGCGGCAGCACCAGTTTTTTCCACCTTGTAAGCGCTTACGTCGGTGTACCAACGGCCGTTAAACTCGCGGCTTTGCACGTCTACGCTCACAACCACGTCATCGCCCAGCTGCATGGGGTATTGATCGATACGATCGTTGAAGAGATTGAAGCACACCTGCTTAGGATAGGTCTCTTGGGTTTCGAGCACATATTCCTTTTTGCGCCAGGCCTTACCAGCCTTGCTGGTGCCGCCAGTTTCGGGGAGGTCCTTAATGATTTTGCCAGTAATTTCCATATCAGTAGTAATAAATTGTTTGGAGTGCAAAGTTACGCAAAAAATCCCACCCCCGCAAATCTTTTTTCACCCCACCCTTAAGTGTGTCAGGAGATGTGGATGTGGGTGGCGAGTTGCGTGAAGTAGTCGGTGCTCCAGATGTCGAGCTCGAAGGGATTTTTTACGAAGGGGAGCACGTCCTTTTTTTATCGCGTCGATGTCGGTTGAGCGCATGCGTTCGTTAAGCAGTTGCTTGAATTTGTCGCGGTCAAGCTCTATGCCATTGAAATCACGCGTACGTTGCTGCAAGTGAGCAAAATCGAGGGGTATGCTGTTGCGCACATACCATTCAAAATCGTACCAGTCGCACCCCTTCACGCGATTGCCCCATGAACGGAATAGCAAGGCGTGCATTTTGCCCGCAAATAGTCCAGGCAAGGTGATGCACTTGGTCATAAAGGAGAATGGCTGCAGGAGCAATTTTTGCTTTATGGGGGGGTTAGCGGCGGCGGTTGCGGACGGAGCGGGAGGGGGCGGAGGTGGAGGTGGGTTTGGTTTCTTTTTGCTGCTTGGGGGCTTTGGTCTTGCGGACGGTGGCTGTGGAGCGGCGGTTGCGCGAGGTGGTGGTGGCCTTGGCAGGGGCTACTTTTTCGCCGTTGGCGGCAGCGATGGAGTCGGCTATGGCTGCGGCGGCTTCGCGTCGGGCTTGGATTTCTTCGCGGGTGGGCACCCAGAGGTTGTCGGCGTAGTGGTCAAGGCGATATTGGATGCTGTCCTGTGCGCGCTGGAGGTCGTCGGAGTCGCCGCTGTGGATTTGGGCAAGAGTGCGGTTGCGCAGGTTGCGGGTCTTGTAGATTTTGCCAGCGTAGAGGCCGAGGGTGAAGAAGTCGTCGTAGGTGTAGTTGGCCTGGTTGTTATCGTCGTCAACGAAGATGTATTGCTGCTGGAGATAGGGCTTGAGGTCGGCCATTTTCATCCAAAACATGGGGGTTTTGCCCGCGATTTCGCTCGATTCGTCGGCCACCACTACGGGGCAGATAGCTTCAATGTCGGTGCGCATGGTGTTGGTGCGGTTGTCGAAGGTCCAGTGCTCGATGATGTAGTAGGCGAGGACTTCGGAGGTGGGCACGTCAACGGGCGCTACGTCGTAGACTTGGTTCTTTTCCGAGTAGCCTTTGGCGGGGGTGGCCATGATTGAGAAGCGGCTGATGAGGTCGCTCATTTTCACGCGGTTGTTGTCGGTAAATTCTTCGCGGCCGTCGAGAAATTCGTAGGCAGGCACTTTGTTTTGCGACAGGAGTCGGAACATGATACGGAAGAGGTTTTCCTGACCGTCGACGAGGTCTTCGGGGAAGTATAGGGCAGCGTTTTTAGGCTCTTTTTGGAGGTCGAGTTCGCGGTATATCACGCGCTTATATTTCACGGCGGCTTCGGGGCGCGAGGCTTCGTTGGCGGTGAGGTGTTGCTGCATGCGGGGCGACACGGCGGGGCCTTGCTCCTCGGTTTTTTGACCGGGGCGAGTGCGAGTGCCGCGTGTGAGGGTGGCAGAGGATTCGCTTTGTGCCATGGCGGCGAAGGAGCCGGCGAGCATGGCGGCGAGTATAAGGCATTTGAGTTTCATGACTTGCGCTTATTTTATTAGGACATCGAGGGGGGAGATGTTGCGGGTGATACCGTCGGGACCGGAGGCCTTGACGTTGGTGATAAGGAAGCGGCGACCCTTCTTGAGTTGTCGGAATTGCGAGATTTGACGTTCGGAGAATTGGGAGCCGTTGGAGTTTTCGATAATGTTGTTGCCGTCGGAGGTGAAGAATACGGTTTGGAAACTGATCACGTTGAAGCGAATGTTGAGCAGTTCGTCGTCAATCGCAGCCTCGATGCCAGGGGCAGAGAGGAGGGTGGCCTTGTCGAAGGGTTTGCCGCCACGATAGCGGTCGGCGTTGCCTTGCGCGTCCTTGTAGACGATGAAGGGGGTGGGGTCGGGCAACTTGCGGGTGCGGAAGGTGGTGGTACCCATAGTTTGGGTGGCACCGTCGACTGTGGCGGTGACGGTGATGACGGCATCCTTGCCCACGGCGGAGGGGCGAGCCACCCAGCGGTCGCCACGGCGAGTGAGCGAGCCGTTGGTCATGGAGGCGTTGACCTGACTGGTGGGTACGCCTGGCACGGAGATGGATATGGGGTTGTCGATGCCAGCGTAGAGCACATTCATCATGGTGGCCGATACGGTGGCGGTGGGTTCAAACACGGTGTAGGAGCTTTCGAAGGGGTGCTTGGTGATGGAGCCGTCGCCGTGGGGCACTTCGAGGTAGCCCTTGTAGTCGAACGTGCCCGTGGAGCCAGTGGCAAATTCATACAGGCCGCCAGCGGGGAGCTGCTTTCCGCCTATGAATATGCGGGGGCGCTGGGTGGTGTCGACTGCGGCCAGGACAATGTTGGCCGAGTATTTGGTGCCACGCATGACTGAGCGCGAGCGGGGAATTACGAAGGCGTTGAGTTCGTTGACGCGCACATCGCCGGCATCTACGGCGCTGAGCAGGGCCGAGAGGGCTTCGCCTTCGGCATAGCGCACGTCGTTTTCGAGCTTGGAGAGGAGGGTGACGGCGGCCACTACGGGTTTGGATTCAAAGTTGGCTTCCTCCCACGATTGGAGGCGGTGCTGGCCAGCGTTGTTCACGTTGTCGGTGTTCAGGGCAGCGGCGATTACTTGGCTCTTGAGCGAGTCCACCATCATTGAGCTGATAAAGGCGCGATAGGACTCAATGTTGCGGCGCAGACGGCGGCCTTGAAGCGTGGCGGGGTTGAGCATCACGGCAGCGGAGGCCTCGAGGTCGTCGCGGTTCTTAATGTTGAGGGGGTCGGCATCGGGGCCGTCGGCCTTGTGCACTATGGCGAGTTTGAGAGAGTCTATTTCGCCGAGGATTTGGGTGGTGAACTGGCGCACGTCGTTGGCACGGTCGAGCCATTGCTTGCCCTTTTCGGGGTTTTGCTGGGCAAATTCGGCGAGGCGGCCAAGCACGGCATCGTTGCGCGAGGCCACGTTGGCGTTGGAGCGACGCAGCCCCTCATCCACCTGCGTGAAGCCGTTGAGCACATCGGAGCTGACATTGAGGGCGAGCATCGCGGTCAGCACGATGTACATGAGGTTGATCATTCGTTGGCGTGGGGTGAGTCCGTTGCTGGAGGCCATTTATTCGGGGGGAATTGTGGGTTATTGAATACGAGCGCTCATGGCCTCGATCATCTTGGCGTAGATTGCGTTGAGTTGGGTCATGTAGGCGGCCATGCGCTCGGTTTCTTCGCAGTATTTCTGCGAGGTTTCGGCGCTCTTTTCATACATGTCGCGAATATCCTTGATGCCACGGTTGACGCGGTCGATGGAGTCGAGTTGCGAGCTGACACCCTTGAGCTGGATTTCGTAGATGGTGTTGAGACCAGCAATATTGCGGTTGAGGGAGGTCATCTCCTCAACGTAGCCCGTGGAGGAGGCGGTGATGCGGTCGGAGTTTTCGGTGATAGCCTTATAGGAGCCGAGGAGCACGGAGGTGACGGCGTTGAGTTCCTCCGTGGCGCGACGAAGTTCGGCCATTTGCTCAGAGAGGGCCGCGATTTGAGCCACGTAGTGCTGAGTGGCTTCGGCGGCACCAGAGTCGAGCGAAAGGGGCTGGGAGGCCACCTGAGCAGCCACCGACATGGGCTGAGCAGCCGCCGCGGGGGCTACGGGGGCGAGTTGGGGGTCGCCGAGAGGCTCATCGGAGGTGACCACACCGCTGTTGATTACTATACCGCCGCCTTGGATGCCAGCTTGCAGGTCGGGGCGGTCTTCCTCGTTGTGGGTGTCGAGCACGGGGAATACTTCCTCCCAGTTGTATTGCTTGGCGGGGCGGTCGAAGGCAGTGAGGATAAACATCAACACCTCGGTGCCCATACCAATGCAGAGCAGCAGCGAGCCGCCAGGGAGGTGGAGAATTTTGAACAGTGCGCCAAGGATTACGATGGCGGCACCGATAGAATAAGCGAAGTTGAAGAAACGCTGACCGCTTTCGCCCGAGAGGAAGCGTTCGACGGCGTTTTTATATTTGGTGATTTTCTTTGTCATGACTGCGGAGATGAATTGATTAGATTACTTGCGGCTCTTTTGACCCTTGGCCACACCGATTTGGGTGCGCACACAGCGGAAACCGATGTAGGAGCGTTGTTCGTTTTGATACTCCCACATGCGAATGTCGGAGCGGATGTCGCTCACCACGTCCTTCCAGGAGCCGCCGCGCACGATTTTGCGCTTGAGTTTATAGGGGTCTTCCTTGGCGGCATCGTAGCGATACTGCGGGTTGATGTCGGCAGTGATTTTGTTGACGCTCTCGGTGAATGCGGTGGAGGTCCATTCGCTCACGTTGCCAGCCATGTCGTAGAGGCCAAAGTCGTTGGGCGAATAGGTGCCCACGGCCGAGGTGATGAGGTGGCCGTCGCGCATATAGTTGCCGTCGGCGGGCTTGAAGTTGGCATAGAAGCAGCCCTTGTCCTCCATGATTGGGAGGTCGCCCTGCCAGGGATAGATGTTCTCGTCCTCACCAGCGCGTGCGGCATATTCCCATTCGGCCTCGGTGGGGAGACGGAAGGGTTCCACATATACGCCCTCGCGGCCCAGGGAGCGGCGGAGGAAGTCGGTGCGCCAGTTGGCAAACGCGGTGGCTTGCTCCCAGCTCACGCCCACCACGGGGTGATTGGCGTAGAGCCCGTTGGAGAAGTAGAGGCGAGTGTAAGGTTCGTTGTAGGCATTGTCAAAGTCATTAATCCAGGCAGTGGTGTCGGGATAGATGTTGACAATGTAGGTGGAGAGGAAGTCGTAGGGACCAGTGAGGGCGCGGTTGATGGTTTCGCGCACGATGATGCCCTCGTCGTTGATATAAGCGGTGTCCTTGGAGATGAGCGGTTGGTCGGTGGGGACAGGCTTGTCGGTGTTATACTCGCGACGGGTGGCGTCCAGACGGTTGCGACGCTTGGCGGCCTCAGTGTGGTTGTAGGTTTGATAGCGATAGTTCATCTGCTCGGGGTCAAGTTCCTTGACGCCGGTGATGGGGTTGGTGCGATATACGCTCTCAATGGCGCGTTTTTCGTCCTCGTTGGCATTGCGCCAGGGGATGGGCTTGCTCCAGTTGATGAACGGACCAATGGGGTTGCCCTCCTTGTCCTCCATAATGCGGAAGTCCTCGTTGCCGCCAAACGCAGGGTCGGCCAGGCGCTGACGGATAATAGAGTCGCGCACCCAGTGGACGAATTGGCGATACTTGGCGTTGGTTACTTCGGTTTCATCCATCCAGAAGGATTCAACGCTCACACCCTTGGTGTCGGCCTTGATGCCACGCAGAGAGTCGGCCTTGGCGGGACCGGCATGTATAGAGCCGCGATCCACCAACACCATACCATAGGGAGCAGGCTCGGCCCAACCACCGGCGCGCACGCCAGTGACCTCGCCGCCATCGCCAGCAACCTGCCCGGCACAAGAGGCCAGACCAGCAAGCGACAGGAGCAGCAAACCAAGAGCAAAGATATGTGCAAATAACTTAGGTTTCTTCATAATTGTAATTATTCTACCTTAGTTAACGCGCTCCCGCGCGGGTTTATTGCCCCACCGCGTAGGAAATTATGGGAATAATGAGAATAATGGGAGTAATGAGTCCATTATTCACATTACTCCCATTATTGGGAGGTTCTATAAATTGAGATGAGTTGATTTTGAGTGAAAAAATGAGGAGATTTTCGTCCTTGAAGAGGGAGTTTAGCGAGCTAAACGACCGATGAAAGGATGAAAAGATGCCATTTTTTAACCAAAAGCAGCTCATCAGCCGTAGGCGGTCAATTTATAGAAACTCCCTATTATCATTCGGGGGTCGCCTTAGTGGCGGAGGCGGTTGTTTTGGATGTAGAGGCCGGAGGGACGGGGGAGGCGGCGACCTTGGAGGTCGTAGCAGGGTGCGTCGGTGGTGGTGCCGACCTCGGTGAGTCCAGCGGCGTCAATGTAGTTGGAGAAGAGGACGCGCAGCATGTTTTCGCGCTGGTTGGTTTCGGCGTTGAGTTGCGTCAGGATATATTCTGTGGGCACGCTTAACTTGTCGTCGTAGGTGACGGTGCCTTTGATGTCCTGATATACGTCGATTGCGCCGTCGGAGCTGTCGGCGGCATAGTATTCGAGCGTGAGGCCGTAGGGGTCGTTAACAAGGCGTTCGGTGGAGCCTTCAGAGTTGGTGAACGGACCCATTTTGTAGATGATTTCGCTGCTTTGTTCAAAGCTGCCGTAGTCGTCGAGCACGGTGTGGGTGGTGGTGAATGTGGCGTTAGCTCCCTCGATCATTACTGAGCCAGTGCCGACGAATGAGCCTTTGAGGTCGGGGTAGGTGAAGTGATAGGTCGGGTTGATATCTTCAACTTCAACAGTGCACACTTTTGGTGCGTTGGTGGCCGAAGGGATGTCGTCGATGGTGTAGATTTGGCCGTCGAAGCGTTCCCATTCGATATTGAACATTTTGGTGTCCGTTTCCCACACTATGTTGTCCTCTTCGTCAATTACACGCACCTCGTGGAGGATTGTGTGCGGTTTGCCGTCAGCGCCATAGGTGAGGATTGTGCGGTCGGTTTCTTCGTATTCTCCCTGGTAGGGCACAGAGATGATGGACGACACGATATTGC
>QLIP01029086.1_pt1 | contig 21198 bp, 24 predicted proteins | sample 1769771 | NCBI WGS metagenome assembly QLIP01 (sample SAMN09428762, study PRJNA476227) | Gut metagenome, whole genome shotgun sequencing project. | isolation source: cecum | host: Rhizomys sinensis | place: China: Jinsha town of Minqing, Fujian Province | collected 2013-09-23
TCCCGGCCAGTGCCGGGCCAGAATTTGTCTGCAAAATGGATCTATTTCGCAGAACCAGCGATGCCTAAATCCAGCCCAGTGAAGACCAAGATCACATAACCCCGCGCCGCTGAATAGACTGCCTACGGTCAGCAAGGCTTTCTCCCTGTTGACCGTCTTGCGGTTCTATGCCGGGGCGCAAAACCCTCAAAGTGTTGAAAGTGCCGCAGCGGGGGCACTTGTGAACTAGATGCGCGTCACGCGCCCATCCCATAGCCAGTAGCCGATTGCACTGGCCGCACCTAAATTCTTGGTTAAGTTCTCCATTCATGGCTTTTCTTCTTTATTTTCTCCATGTGATTGTCAAAAAGCTTTGCGGCTGTTTAGCCGCGATGATACCCGCAAGCCTTGCAAAGCCAGACGATCCCGGTATCAGTAAAAATTAAGCGCAATGTATGCCCGCAAACAGGGCATTGCAGCCCGAAGTAACTACACGGCATAACTTGCACCGATTGCCTCAACTTCCTCAGTGCTTTGGGCCACATCCAAAAGGTCCAAAAGTTCAGTGCGGCGTGCTAGATGCTGAGTCTGAACAAAAGCCAGGCCCTCAGCATCATCAGCGGCAAAAAGAGCAGCGCCCAAGGCAACGTCCTGGGCGCTTGGGTTATCCAGGGGCATGGTAAGGCTTGCCGCGATAGCGGCCTCATAAGCCCTCCCGATTTCCTCGGCTTTCTCCTGTTTGAGTACAGAAAGCGGCTTATCCGGCCTATCCAGAAGCGCCCCTTCCGGCAAAGGCCCAGGCTGAAAGACTTTTCTTGCCGGGCTGTTGTAGTTATCCCCTGGCATCCAGAAGTCCGTGGCTTCCTGAGCATCCTCATTCGCAAAAGCAGGGGCTTTTCTTTCGCGGTGGTCTTCAATCAGTTCCCAGACTACACCATTGAAGCGAGGCCATTGGCGATCCCATGGGCGCGGCGGCAAGAGGACATAGCTTGAATTTGCAGGCGGATTGCCAAAGTCCTCGGAGCTTGAAACATAGTCATGGGTTATGGGGTTGTACCTATGGGCAAGCATACGGCCTCCTTAAAAGGCTTGGTTGATAGTTTTAGGCAAGTTTTTAAGCTCTCTCATCTTTATTTTTATCGCGCCTCCCAGCATGCTGAATGTGGGAGGGGATAGGACGCGCAATGCCTCGGGTGTACTTGCCTTTGGTGGCGATGACTGCGGCACTGATCCAGCGTGCTTTTATGGCATGGTGCATACAGGGCCTTGGAGGCAGCGCGGATTTTATACTGGCGGCGCGGCGAACAACGCTTATGCCGCACAGTTCGATCTAAATCGTGTCGTTCCAACAGGCGCATCCAACTTGCCCAGGTCTTGGGCAAGTCTTGCAACATGTTACCTAGGCCAAAAATCCTAAGCCGCCTTTTGCCCAAGGTAGCAGGTAGCCAAGGAAGCCCAGGACCTTGGCATATTGCTTGCGCCCGTAGGCGCTACCCTGGATGGCTCAAGTGTGGCCCTGGCGGCACTGAAACTCCAGGCGCTTCCAGAAGCAAGCTTGATGCCTGATGCGCCTGATAAAACAGACTCAAAGCCTATGCCTCCACCTAACCCGCCCTCCTGGTAGGTTACGTAAGCAGAGGACTTGCCCGTAAGGTTGCGCGTCCTATCCCCTCCCACATTCGACATGCTGGGAGCTACGATCCCATCCCCAGCCATGCACTGGAACATGCCGACAAGATCAGGCAAGTATAGGGTGTCGGTACTCTTATCCCAGAAGAATTTGGAAATACCGCCAAGACCCGCCCAGCCCACAGTGCCGCCATCTGCCAAGGTGGCCCAGGTGGCTGTGTGCGCGGCATTGCGTGCGGATAGTGATGCAAAGCATCTGGCCTGCCCGTGGGAAGTGTCCAGATAGGCGGCGGCCTGGGGGTAAGATGCAGCAAAGTTTTCCACCATGCCGCCATTCATGGGCAAGAAGCCCTGGCGGTTAAGCGTATCCTCCCACCACACGGTCTGGCAGATATTCCAGGGGGCAAGGCCGCCAAGTATTTGCCAGGCTGATCCGCTGTACATCAGGCTGTAAATCTGATCCTTGGCGAGTTGCCCTATTTCCGGGGGCATACCTTGCCAGAGCAGCGGCTTGGATGCGCCACCATTTACTGAAATGTGGGGAGATACCGCGCTGTTCACATTGGAAAATAACACATTCAGCTTGACGCCTGGCCTAAGCTCAAAGCCCTCAAGCTCAATCTCCTTGACCGCCACACCGCTTGCAGTTGATGAGACTGCAAGGCTTGATTCCTTTTCCTGAATTGTCAAAAGGCCGTCTGAGCCTATGGTCAGGCCAGCGCCGCATTTGACCAATCCGGCAATTTCCGTAGTGGCTAAAGGCACATTCATGCCGATTAGCTTGACCATTGCCTTGAAAAGCTGGGTCAAGTCCTCTGCGCTTGGCTCAATCCCTGAACTCTTGATCACATTGACGATTTCTCTTTGGCCCTGCTCAATGGAAGCGGCAGGCACGATTGAGCCAAGGATACCCAGTTCAGGGTTGCCGTCTGTATAATGGGCGCTTTCCCCCTGGGCTTCCTGGCCTAATGGCGGCGCATATTTCATAAGTCCCCCTCATAGCCGATGATCAAGGTTGATTGTGCGGGCGCGTGCAGATTAAGCAGGCACTCAAGGTCTTCACGTCTGGCAAAATCCAGAAGCCTTTCACCGGCCCCGGAATTGCCACAACGAAAAGGCGCAAGCCTTTGGCCGATAATCCTTGCCGTCCATACATGGCGGCAATCGTGATTGCCGCAAAGGCTTTGTCCGCATCTGGATATGCCTGCAAAAAAAGGCTTAAACTCAGTCACTTCAAGGCCAAGCTCCATAAGCTGCGCCAAGCTGGCAAAGTATGCGGGGCTTTGGCCGCCCGCGCCTGTAAGCTGAGCAACGGCGGCTGCGCGGCGTGCGCCTATGGATGCGGATAGCGCGGTGAAGCACTCGCCAGGCAAGCCGCAAATGCGTTCCCAGTCTGGCAAAAGCTCATAGGTTGAGCGCGGATCGGATTCCTGGACAAGGGTGTCGGAGCGCAATTCTATGCGCTCAAATTCATTCGCAAGTGCGGAAAGCAAACGCCCCCAGACGCTATCAGGCTCTTGCGGCAAGGCCCGGCCGGACGGCTGCAAGGCAAAAAGCTGAGCCTGATAATCGTTAGGCATCGTCTTCCCATTGGATAGAGCCTTGGACGGCAATGTAGCCTGTTGCAAGCTGGATATTGGTATCAGGGCTTAAAAGGACATGATCTTCCTCTCCATCTGCGAGAGAAATGGCCTCACGCAAGCGGGAAATGACTATCAGGCCGCCTGGCTCAGCTTCCCTGCGCAACTGCGTCCAGACGGCCTGCTCGCAAGCGGCGCGTACCCGTGGATGATCAGGGACGATCCGCAAGTTGAGATTTACAGGCCAGGCAACGGGAGCGACTACATAGACATCGGCTGTAACCGGCCTAACTTCCTCGATATGCGCACGCACACGGGCAAGATCATCCGCATGGGGAATGCCGTTTGGATAGGTATCGTCCATTGTGAAGCGAACAGTCACAGAGCCTTTGCCCATTTCTCCGGGATAACACCAGGCGCGGGTTACGCCCGGCACTTCCAACGCCCAGGCAATATAATCCCGTTTGGAGCCGCCGCTTGGCTGCTTGCGGATGCGCTCAAGCAGGCGCATCCGTAAACTTGAGTCGCTCTCCTCGTCAGTGCCGCCATTTAGCTCAGATGCGGCTTTCCCCTGGGCTTCAATGCCTGGGACGGGGACGGCTAATTGCAACGGCGTTGCAATTCCGCTATTTGCGACGATCCCGCTTTCCAGGGCTTCAATGGCAACACGGAGCAAGCCCGCATTTTCCTTTGCATCATCAGCAGCTTTATAGCGGACGCCGTCCTGGCGTATAATTTCAGTATCACGGGACAAGAGAGCGCCTGGGCTTGCCGGAAAGAGGGCATAGCCTTGCGCCTTGGTTGCCTGCTTTCGGCGTATGCCCCAGATAGATGACCAGCGGTTTAGATGCTCAAGCTCAGCCGTATCAGGCATTAGTTGCAGGGCAAGCCAGTCCAGGTAGCCGTAAAGGCCGTGCGCCACGCCGCCCTGCATCCGTGCAAGCACGGCCAGGAGGCGGCGGCGTAACCAGGGGGCGCCGTCAAGGCGGCTGTCCATATCAGCCTGGGCGCGGTCAATCAGCGCAAGCAGATCAGGTCGTTCGTAGGGCATGGGACGAGGTTGACCCAAGACCATGCTCTCGTCTTTTAACGGACGTGAAAAATTTAGAGAGGGTAAGTAAAGGCGCGGCGGTACTCGCTTCCATCGGCGAGGGTTATGCTTATATCAAGCCCAAGCCAGCCTTTACGAAATCGCTGCGCCGCAAGCGCGGTTGCTACCGAAGGCGGCGTAGCCGTGCCCGTTGGCGAGTCTTCGAGCCTTACGGGCATAGACAGCAACGATGCGGCTTGCTCCGCTCCGATGCTTTCAGCATCTTCGCGCACGCCGCGTGCGGCGCGTTCATCGCCTGGCATGTAAGCCCTCACGGAAACGGCCTTGGCTTCCCCGTCATCAATGAGCCATTTAAGGGCTTCCTCAGCGTAATCTTTGGCGCGGGCAAGCACTTCGGGCAATTCCTTTTCACGGGCAAGCAGCCAAAGCCTTGAGCCTATACGGTCATTAGCAGCCGAATCAGGACGCAGATTAAGGCCGCCCATAGCAAGGGGAGCAATGCTGTCTGCCCACCAGCCGCGCCGAAAATCCGTGCCAGACGGGAGTATGTCATCATCATGGGCGCGGGCATCACAAAAAAGGGACAAGATTATGGCCGTTTCAAGGCCGTTTTCCCCTGCAAGATCGCCGTCCTCAATGGCGCAATCAGAAGCAAGGCCGCTCCAGATAAGCCCAAGATCATTGCTTGCCTGGCTCATTCTTTCACCTCTATACAGGAGTCCCTGTCATTCCGCCGCTATCCCCGGTGTGTGTATGGCCTTTAAGGGAGATGCTTCCGGCCTGGACATCCCCGCTTGCCGTGATCTGGCCTTGCTGGCTAGTGTTGCCGCTAATACTCAGATTGGCGCTTAAAGAGGCTTCACAGCCGCCAGCTCCGCCAAGGCCAAAGGATGGGGTTTCATAGTTTACGCCGCTTGATGCCTTAACCGTGTAAGTCTTGGTTTCCACCGTGGCATCTTCCTGGGCAAGGATTTTCAGGTGCAGGGTCTCGATCTCGATATGGCGGTCGCGTTTGAGGGTTATCTTGTCGCCCTCGTCTGTAAAAATACAGACTTCCCCGCCTTTCAGGCCGCGCACGCGAAAGGCCCTGTTGCCAAAGTTCAGGCCAACGCATGCGCCCCTTTGGCCTGCAACATTCAGGATAATGCCCTCAGCCCCGGCTGGAGGGTTGCTGGTAAAGCCATAAGGCTCAATATGCTCCACATCTGCTTGCGGCTCATCGGCAAGGATCGTTACCTCAAGGGTCTGGCATCCTGGAGCGGCATTTACCGCGCCAAGCACGGCGCGGCTTATGAGCGTAGCCACGCGGCGGCGCAAGGGGTCAAGAATATGATTCAGGTTCATTCATTTACTCCGGGCCATGAGCCGCCACCGCTTTTCCCCTTGCCCTTGCTGCTTGCTGGCTTGACGGGCAAGAGATCAAAGGCTTCACGCGGATGCAGTCTCATTTCAGTGATTAAGCCGGAATCGTTCATGCGCCAGGTTACTTCACTGATCAGCCAGGTTGTCAGCATGTTTTTGGCTACGGTTATATCGACCAGCCTGTTCGGCTGCCAAAGCTCCCCGGGCTTTGCGTACCAGCCGCAAACAGTGGCTTGGCCGCTATGCCCCTTGCCATAGCGGATATTCACCTCATGCTGAGCGCGGGTTTGTGCGCTTCCATACTCCTCTTGCTCAGCAACCAGGGTAAGCGGCCGATAGCGCGGGACTCCCTTATCCCTTGCAATGCCCTTGCCCTGGGCGCAAGGGGCTGAGTTCCAGCCCTGGCTTGCGCCGCTTTGGCCCTTGACCGTGATCTCGCTAAAGCGATCCTTGACGCTTGACTGCATGGAAAAGGAAAGCAGATTGCCGCCCAGGTCAATGGCCGCGCCCATCTTTTTTGTTCCGGCGCGGGTTATGACCAGCCGTCCGTGTCCGTCACTGGTAAGCATCACGGCATTTGCCCTGGCAAGCTTTTCCAGCATGTCAAAACAGGTATCGCCCTCATCAGTCTTGAAAGAGGGGATGGGCTTGGCGCACTCGGCTTCAACAAGCACTTCTATGCCAAAAAGATCAGCCCATCGTTTGGCAAGAACTGGCAGGGACGCGATTTAATCTGTGTCGAGGGCGGGCAACAATCCACAAGGTCGCAAGTCTTGTCGCGCCCTGATACGCGATAAGTATGCGTAGTTGCAGTCCAGGCGTTTTCAACATCGTCAACATAGCCAGTGATCACTGGCTCGGAATCAATCAGGACGCGGCAAGGGCTTCCGGCTCTTATGGGCCTGGTTTCCTTTTGACCGGGCCAGCGGTCGGTCAGGTCAAAGTCAAAAGTTCCGGCGCATTGCTCAATGCCGCGTCTGATCTCTATGGAAGTCCAGCCGCCATAGAGCTTGCCAGCCACTTCAAGGCGAATGTCAGGGGCTTTTTCAGCCATTGAGTACCACCAAATTTGTTGCCCCAGGGACGCGCCCGGGGTGTCTGATGCGGTTTCTGGCAACAATTTCATCCGCCCTGGAAGCGTCCCCGTGCAAGCGCCATGCTGCAACAAGGGCGGGCATGGTTGCCGGGACTTGAGCCATGCGCAAGCGCGGAAGCTGGGCGGCGCGTGTGCTTAAATCCCTGGCTACATTCAGGCGCAAGTCTGATAGCGCGTAAAAGACGGGATCAGAAGCATAGGGGGCGACGGCGTCCAGGCCGTCAAGCAAAACCTTGCGCCTTGCCAGGGCATCATCAGCCACATCAAAGGAGATATTGGCGCTTGCGGCGGCATCTTCCATGACCAGGACTTGGGCAACATAACGCTTGAGAGCAAGCGCGGGCGGTATATCCACAAGGCTTGCTGAAAGAAGCTTGTCCAGGATTGCCAGATTGCGGGCCGGGCTTTGGATTCCCCCGGGAATAAATAGCCCCTGGCTGGAAAGGACACCAAGCCCGTCATCTTCACTTGCGCCAAGGCCCAAAAGGCCAAGGTCAAAGCCCAGCGCAAGGGCTTCCACTGCGCTCAGGCTTCCGCATAAGCCACCGATCATCCCGTTCATAGCCCCGAAAAGCCCAAGGGGCAAAGCAACGAGGCTGCTTACATAGCCAAGGCCCTCAGAGATAAGAGCCTGGGGCAGGGCAAGATACTCCATAACTTGGGCATAAGCCTGGTTAATGGCTGTTATGCAGGCATTGAGTTCCTTGGTCAGGGGTGCAAAAGCCTTTACAAAAGCCTCGCGCAAAGCCTTGCGCAAGTTCTTGGCGCTTGAGCTTACAGCCTTAGCGGTATCAGTAACAGCAGACGGGTTTTCCCTTTGCCCTGCTTCCACAAAGTCAATGTCAAATTCACAGTAGCCGCCCTTGCTTGTGGTTTCGCGCAAGCTGAAACGCTCAACAGCGACTTTCAGTTCACCAAGCCAGGGATGGATCAGGGTTGCCGGGCCATAGTCAGTCAGGGCCTTGCGCAAGGCGTCACGGGCTTCTTGGTAGTTGTAATTGCGCCCCTGGATGATAAACGCCTTGATCTTCCAATCCTTGGCCTTGCGGCCAAGGTCTTCGGTAAAAGGCGTGTCCCTTAATGGATATTCATGCCGTGCAAGGCGGCGTCCGCTGCTTTCGTCAGCTTCCTCAACTTCAAATTTTACGCCGCGAAAGCTGGCCTGGCGCAAGCTTGAGAAAAAGCTCTTTTGCATCCTAGTCCCCAAGCAGACGGCTATGGCTTACGCCAGAGCGCAAGTTGACCTCGCCCTGGCCGCGGGTAATGGCGGCGGTTGCATTGCCCTCGACCTTGACTTCCACACCAACACCTTGGGAAAAAGTCTGCTCAAGCCTAGCCACGGACTGCTCAATGCTTTGGCTTACACCGCGCAAGGTTTGCGCGGCGCTGGAATCGCCTTTCAGCCACTCCTGGGCGCTTGCAAGCCAGCCTTTCGATTTTTCGACAAGGGCGCTGCCAAGCTCAGTGCCAGCAATGCCCCCGGCAACTGAGCCGATAACGCCGCCAAGAGCCGCGCCCATAGGCCCTGCAAAAGCGCCGATCAGCGCCCCGGCCTTTGCTCCAGCAGCCGCCCCGGCCATGCCAGCAGCCAGGCTGCCCGCGCTTTCAGCGACTGCCTGGGCTTTATCAGCCAAAGTAACACTTGAGTCTGCAAGGGTTGGCAAGAGCGCGATGCCAGTTGATACAGCGGCAACAGCCCCTCCTGCCTTTATGCCTGAAAGTGCCGGGGCCTTGGCTGGATTGGCCGTCTTGCCCGGCATGGCAACGCCCGCGGGCATTTCCTTTCCAAGCATGGCCTCGCGGGTTAGGCTCATCTGGTTATTTACGACATAGACTGGCAGGGGGAGCTTGAAGCCAGTTAAGCCCGCGCTTTTGGCAATGTTAGCCGCAAACTTGCCGCCCATATTTGCCATTCCCCGCCCGGCAAGCTTTAAGACGCCGATGCCGGCAAGGGCCGCTGCGCCGCCACCTAAAAGCATATCTGAGCCGCTTAGCTGGTAGCCGTCAAGCAAGGTTTTTATGGCCTTGGAAATGCCTTCATTAAGCGGGCGCACAAAATCATCAGCGGCCTTGCCTAAAGCAGATTTCAGGCGGGAGACCTGATCTACGGCATTATCAGTGCCAGCGCCCACGCCCTGCTGGACTGCACCTTGAGCATCTGCAATCTTCTTGGCAAATTCCCGCGCTTCCTCAACTGTACCAATCCCAAACAGGATTTTTAAGCCGCGCTGGGTATCAAGATCAGTCTCGCCAAACGCCTGGGCAAAAGCCTTGTCCTTTTCAGCGGCGCTCTTGAACTTGCTCCATTTGTCACGCATTTCCGTAAGCACATCAAAAAAATTGCGCCTTTCTCCCTTGGCATTATAGAATTTGACGCCCGTAACCTTGGACGCCTTTTCCATGTATTTAGAGTTATTGGCAAGGCGCAAAGTCGAATCAGCGAGAGTCGCAAGCCTTTCGGGCTGCTTTTCCACAAGGGAAAGGCGCTCAATAAAGGCCAGCGTATCTTCAAAGCTCAAGCCTGCGCTGCGGGCATTGTTGCCTACCCGCGCAAAAATTGCGGACAAGTCTTCGAGTTCTGCATTGCCAAGCTTGCCGGCGACTACCATCTGATCCAGCACCTTGCGGGCAACTTCCAGATCAGAAAGGTCAAACTTGAAAGCCTGGGCGGCAACGGTCATGCCGCTTGCCAGGACATCTGCGCTTGCGCCTGTTACAGCCATAGCCGGGTTAATGGCCTTGATTGTGGCAAGGGCCTCGGCAAAGCTTTGCCCGGACTGGACTAAGTTGTTAAAGCCGCCAAGCAAGTCATTGACTGGCTGCCCTGTTTCCCGCGCCATGTTGTATAATTCAAGACGCAGTTTTTCAGTTTCCTCGCGGCTCATGTCAGCAGTATAGGCAACGCGGGCAAGCATCTTGTCCAGATTGGCGCTTGTCTTGAGTGCTTCATAGCCCTTAAAGGCAAGTCCTGCCCCGGCAAGCGCTGCCGTGTAGCGGTTGGCAAGGCCCTCAAGGCTTTGGCCCGTGCTGGCTACAGCGCTTCTTAGCCCCTGCATGGCGGCCTTGCCCCTTGAGGCAAGACTGCTGAGCGCCCCGGCGAACTTCTGACTTTTGGCCTGGATATTTCCGGCAAGGTCTATGACCAGGGATGCTTTTAGAGCCACTGAAAGTCCTTGAGACTATGCAAAATGAAGAGCAGACGCGGGATAGGCAAGGCCAATGCCTCGTTAAAGCTCATTTGCGTTTTGCGGGCTGCAAGCGCCGCCATTTGCAACGCCGTTGCACTTGCCCGCCTCAATTCGCCCCCGCTCGCCTAAAGCCTCCGCTGTCTTGCTTGCGCCGGAATCAAGCAACTCAATCCCGGCCTGAATGGCTGCAAGATCGCGCCCTGATAGGCGGCCAAGCTCAGCTATGCCCAAAGGGCCGTCAAGGCTTTCGCCAGCTTCGCTTGTCAGGCGCAAGACCTGTCGGCGCAAGGCTTCACGCCCCATTCGCGCCGGACTCATCACAAGGGACAAGCTGCCATCCTTGCCATAGACAAGGCGCTCGGCTTCTTCCTGGGCTTCAAGAATATCCCCGGCGCTCAACTGCCTTAAAATTGCTTTCGTATAGCATACAGAGCCAATGATGATCCCATCCTGCAAGGGCATGGTGATCCGCCCAGCCTCAGCCACTGTTGCGCCGTCCGTGATCCGCGCTTCTGCAACTTCCAGCATGATGCGCCTCTAGACCCTTTCGCAACTCATTGCGCTGAATTTTACCGTGATCGTGCCGTCCTTGGCTTCCAGTTTGCCTGGCTCAAGGACAAAGGCATTGCGCAAGACATAGCGATCCCCGGTATCAGTTTCAAAGAGTACCGTTGCGTCCGTGATTGTATTGAACGCGGTCAAGTTGGTATCCTTGGCATGAAATACCTTGCACTCAAGTTCAGGCGCGGCGGTTTCTTCAGTGTAGCCGTGAACTTTGCCGCCCCCGGCCTTGGCCTCACGTTTCACACCGCCAACGTCCAGGCTTGCGCCGTCCTCACAACGCCACTCCTGCCCATCAACACGAATGACCGCTTTTCCTGTAAGCTGCATATTTCCTCCAGCATAATGCCTTTTTGTTATCTCACGGCCTAAAGTGAACGGGCAAACCGCGTTTGCCCGTGAAACGCCGGGCCGTATGGCCCGCAAAGCGGGCTAACTAAAGAATAAATCTCGTCTGCATGGCAAAGACGCGGAACTGGTTGACAAGATCGGGCATGGCAAGAACGTCCAGGCGGTTGCGATCGTCCAGATTGCGCTCGACAACAAGGCCAGCCTTGAACGCCTCAAGATTTTCCAGCAGCCCCTTTTCCTCAAGCTCCCCATGCAGGGCAATAAGCTCGGCACGGATAACCGAGGGCGTAACAATGGCCTGGCCTATGCCATAGCGGATGCCGTCATCGGCAAGCTTGTGCCTTGGGAACTTCTGGGAAATTCGGCTGCGCACGGCAAAACGCCAGTAGCCAAGGGTAGCCGGGGTCTGGACATCCAGATAAGAGGGATCAGCCATGCCCCAGGAGTTTTTCTGGTACATGGTTACTTCCCGCTCAATCTGGACGCTGTCATCACTTGAGACCATGTAAGTCGCCATGCCGTCAAAAAGCAGAATATTGCGCTCTTCCATGTTCCAGCGTTCAGCGCGGTTCGGGGCTTTGATTCCTGCAAGCTCAAGGGTCTGCAAGGGCCTTGCAGGATCGGCTGCAAGACTGGTTGCCGCTGCCATTGCATAGGCCGCCGCCATATCCCACGGGCTTGACGGTGATAGGCCAAGGGCCATGACGGAAATAAGCGGGCTGTTTCCGGCATTGCCAAAGGCACTAGTCTCACCAAGCGTGCCGCGATATGCGCCAAAAGCCTGGCACTCCTGCTGCTGCAAAGGCCCAAAACGCATGTCAAGCCACTCTTCAAGGCTTTCGCGCTCGCTTTTCTGCACCCAGGGGCAAGCAAGGGCTTTCCACCAGCTATCGCCAAGGGCGGCAACAATCTTTGCCATATCAGGCGCTCCCGCGCCGCCATTCATGGCCGTAATAGATACGTGCAAGCCAGCAGGCAGGCTCTCGTCAGAAGCGTAGTTTACGCGCAAGTCAAGATCGTTACCCGCTGCGCCTTTCCAGCGGCAGGTAAGCGTAACGCTTCCGGGCTTGCTGGATTGGGCCTCGGCCTTGACTGGAAGCTCAGAAGCCGCGTTTATGGCTGAAGCCAGACGGGATGCAAGAGCGCCAAGCTCTTCGCCAGGATTGGCGATCACGCGCACACGCTCCCCGCCAATGTAAATACTGATTAGCCCGGATTTGGAACAAGCCCCGGTAATGGCGATCTCCCCGCTTGCGGCAATGGCCGATTCCGGGTCAGGGACGGCAAGCCCCCAGGTTTCAAGGATGCTTCCCTGGCGCTTGGCATAGCGGAACATGGAGGCAATCATGGAGCCAGCGCCCCAAAGCTTGGCGGCCTCGTCTGCACTTGTAACCAGGGTCGGCTTAAGCAAAGGCCCTTCGCAATCTGGAAGCGCCTGCCCCAAAATTAAAAGATTCCACTGCATAATCGGGGTGGACTTGAGCGCCCCGCTATTATCGAACTCGACATAACACAAGGGGACGCGAATATCCCCGGGAATCTGGTTGAAAGAAATTGCCATTGCCTAGTCTCCTTTAGCCTTGCCGCTCAACGGAGCAGGCTTGGCTGCTGAAATTATGGCGTCCCCGTCACTCTCACGCCTGAGCCAGAAAGCATGATGCGCCCCTGGCGCAAGCAAAAGCCCCTCGGGCGGGATAACTTCACCAGTAGCAGGATCGCGCAAAAGCACCCCTGGCCTGGCTGGCTTGACAAAAATTTTTAGCATATTGCGTCCTCTTTTCCGGCGCTTGGGCCGGGCAAATGAATTTCGGAAGTCACCGGGGCATCTTCCTTTTCACGCACAAAGCAGCGCAAGAAGTCGTCCAGTTCCGGGCTTTGGATGTTGTTGCCAATATCAAGGCTTTGCTTCCAGGTGATTGCCCAGAGCGCTGCATGGCCTGCATCCAGTTCCCCGGAGTAAAGATTCTCGGCGCGGACGCTGTTTGGCACACCAGCACACCCAAAGCGGTTGCCCTCAAGGACTTCAAGCGCCGCGCCAACAAGGGCAAGCGCCCCCTCCTCGGCGGCTTCCCCCTTGCGCCCCGTGCCGCAAACGACAAAGGCCGCAAGGCTGAAAATGGCTTGCGGGCCTGCGCGATTGTCCAGGCCGTCCACGCCAAGGATAGCCACACGAACAGCCGGAGAACGCATTGCGATCCGTTTAAGCTCATTTTCGTCCAGCCTCCCGCCAAGGGGCGCTACATTTGCAAGGGGCAAGGATTGTGCAAAAGACTGCACTACCGCCGCCCTAAAGTCCGCCAGCCTCATAAGCTCACCAGCCTTTTAAGCCATGCCCGGGTTATATCCATGATCTCTTCCTCGTCCGCGCTGGAAATGCCCAGATATGGCCTTGCGGGCATCTTGGCAGACCTGCGGAAGCCCACGCCTAGGATTCTCAGGGCGCGTGACTTGCCAAGCCTGGGCCGTAGCACCCCGCCAAACTGATGTATGGCGGCATATTCCACATTGGAGCCAACTTCTACGCTTTGCTTGTCTGCCACTACGCTTGCAATGGAATCCCGCAAGCGGCCTTTCAGAATCAGCGTTTGCCCGCCAGTCATCAAAGCGCGGGCTGATTCTTTCCATTTACTGCCATCCGGGGCCTTGCCCTGCTGGAAGCGCAAGACCGCGCTTTCGCGCAAAGCCCCGCCAATAAGCGCAAGCAGGGGCTTAAAGTCAGTATTGCCCAAAATGCGTTTCAGCCGCTCGGATATGCCTTTAAGTTCGGCATCGTTATAGGTCAAAGTCAGGGTAGAGCCAGCCATTAAAGTAACTCATCCAGCTTTTGCCGAAATCCGCTTTGCGGAAAGCTAAAGCCAACGCCAAGGCCAGCGCCTTGCGCCGGGGCGCTTTGTGTCCCGCTGCCAAGGCTCATTTCGCCCTTGCCTATGGCCTGCAAGAGTGTGCGGGCTTCCTTGCCGCGCCGCTCATAGAGCGAGGCTTCGCTTGAGCCGTTGCGCGGCAATGCGGCAACGGCAAGGTCAATACAGATACGCCTAAGCACCGCCGGAACAGGCACAAAGGGAACGGCATAACGGCCTTGAAGCGTCACGTCGATCTCGCTTGTGGCCTCCTCAAGGGCACGGACAACCGGGACCGGGTCTATATCCCCGGCCTCGGTTGTCCCGGCCAGGGCATAAAGCTCCGGGCCGTAACGCGCTTCTATATCCTCAAAACTTGCATACATTTTTTGGCCGTGAGATAACAGAAATGGCATTGCCTACACTGCAATGGCGTTGCTAATCAGGCATCCGGCATCCTTGGCAAGGACAAGCTCTTTCAGGCTTTCCCCTGCACGCACACGCACACCGCCCCGCAAGCCAATGTCACCATCAGGGGTAGCCCCGGCCACCTGAGTTCCATAAGGCACAGTAATGCCCCATGTAACACCGCGCTGCTCAGAAGCGGCAAGGTCGCGGTAGTGGAAAGCGATAGCCGGACCCCAAACACGCTCAAGGCTTGGGACTTTGCCCTTGGGAGAGCGGGAAACACGCGCCGGGCCGATTAAAAGCTCGACAAGCTCAAAATGGTCGCAGAACTCTTGCGGGCTTACCTTGGTATTTCCCAGGCTGCCCTTGATTGCCTTGACCAAAAGGGCATTGCGGCTGAGTTTGCTCCAGACAAGCCTGGACATAATCGCCACATTCGGGCGCATGACCGGGACTTCCAGAAGCCCAAAGATCAGGGACTCGGCATTTACCTGGTCGTTGTCCACGCCCTGGCCCGTTTCAAGAGCCTTGACATTGCCAGCGGCATAATTGGCCTTGTTCTGGACAAGAGCGGCAACGCGGCACTCGCGGTCAAGGCGCAAGAGGCTCATTATGTACTCGGTGCTTTCACCAGTAACATTGCGCCCGTCTTTTGCGCCCTGGTCAATATCATCCTGGGGGATCGGGTCTTCCAGGCCATAGTCCTCAATGGCCGCTGTTTTCTCGCTGGATGCCCAGCTTACCTCGTTTGGCCTGCCTTTGCGGCCAACGCGGGTATCAGGATTGGCATAGCTTTCAAGTCCATATTCCTGGTACTTGAACTCGCGCTTGCCCACGCTTTTTACGCGGGGCATGACCTGATCCGCGATAAAGTCTGAGGGCTGGTTCATATAGGCGATTGCAATCGCCGTAAGTTCAGGCTGGGTAACAAAAGGCGTTGTGGACATGGCTAGACTCCCTCATTAACGGTGCTTGCGCCAGCGGCAAGGAAGCCCGGCGCGAAAAGGAAAGGCACGATCTCCCCTGCTGTAGCAGCGCTTGCAAGCGCAAAGCCTATAATGCAGGCGCCAGAACTTTCGGCCTTGACGGCTCGGCCATCAGCATCGCTGGTCAGAGGATCGCCAGGCGCGAAAACGCCGCCCGCTTCAACCTCAGGCAGATCGGACATGGCAATATCTGCATGGCCGCTGCTTTGCTTGCCAAGCTCATCGGAAACGCCGATCAGGGCTTTTTCATGGCCTTGGGCCTGAGCCACAATGGACGCTCCGACAAGGGTTACAAGACGATAGGCCGCAAGCTGGCCGTTGACTGCATAGGTTTTGTAAAGGCGCGTATTTGCCATCTTACTTGTCCTCCTTGATTCCTTTTGCCCTTACTGTAGCAAGGGCATCTGTGATGCTTACAGTGCGCCCGGCCTTGCGGGCTTCCTCCTGGTAGTCCAGGGCGGCCTGGGCGGCCTGGACTGGCGTTAAGCCGTCAATCTGCTCGTGAAAATCGCGGCTTATCTCCTGAAAGCAAACCTGCTTGGGCAAACGCTCAAGGAAAGCGGCCATAAAGGCATAAGGCGCAATCTTGACCTGCTTTCCATCAGCCTCGGCAAAGTCAAAACACTGGCTCTCATCCAGGGAAGCCATGAACTCGGCAAGGCCAGCGCTTTGGGCATGGGTCAGGGCGCCGCGGGCGGCATGGGCATCCACAAGGGCCTTGGCCTTGATCAGCCTGGCCTCGGCCTTTAGCTCAGCAACTTCCTTTGCCAGCGCATCAGCCTTGCGGCCTGCCTCGGCAAAGTCTGGAGTGTTTTCCGGCTTGCTTTCAGGCGTGAGATTTGCGGGATTTTCGCTCATTATCTGCTCCTTTGGTTTCTGTTCGCTAAAGGCCTGAATTTCGGCCTGGCTGGCAGCTGTGATCACGGCATCCTCCTGAATGGTATCCACCGTCCAGCCAGGAAGAACGCGGTCGGCGGTTTCAGCGCCCTCTTTTTCGAGAATGTACTCGCGCAAGCCACGGAAGATTTCTGCCAGGCGGCGCAAAAGCCCCGCGCTTTCGGCAAATTCCACGGTTATACAGCCCTCGCCGTCATCCTGGAACTCAAACGGCTCAAGGCCCTTGACGGCTGGCGGCTGCGCTCCCAAAAAGCCAACATGGCGCAAGTAGTAGACCCCTGGCTTGGGATTGTGCGGGGAATCAGGCGCATAGAAAGACGCCGAGACCTTTTTGAAGCGCCCCTCGCGCACTTGCTCGGCAAAGGCCGGATCAATCTGGCGTGGGGTTATAAATAGCCCCGCAGCATTGGCCGAAATTTCAGACACCCAGCCATAGGCCGGGGCATTGCCCTTGGGATGCCCGATAACCAGCGGCGCTTCATGGATAGCCGGATCATAGGCTTGAGCCGTGGCAAGCAAGTCCTGCTCGCTGAACTCAAGGCTTTGACCCTGCATGGCCGTGTGCCGCCCGGCGCGGAAAATGTGAATCTTGGACATAGATTCCTCCTAGCTTTAGCCGTTGCGACAAAGGAAGCACGGATTAAGACAGCAGCAATTTAGCGCGTAAGCCAAACAACAAAACCGCTGTCGCTATCCGTAAGTCTCGAAGACTCGCCAACGGCTAGCGCAATTGGAGGATGCCCAAAGCCTGAATTTTCGTCTTTTAACGGAAGTGAAAAATATTGTCGTGTTTAATCTGCCAGACAGCCTGCTTGCAAGAAATTGCCAGCGTCCTCGTAACCATGTTTAATTTCGTTTAGAAACACCCTGAAAACTTTTTTATGTGTCTTTGCCTATCCAGGGCATAAAAACGCCTTAAAATCAAAATTTGAGCGTTCTGGAATGGGACGGCATTTTTGACTTGACATTCGCCTTTAAAAGCCTAGTCTTTCTTCAACCATGTGTATCATGACGCAGAATCTTCCGGGATCGGAGGAACTCAGCCCAGGCAAACACCTGGGCTGTTTTATTTCCGCCCCCAGACAAGAACCCCCGCACGTTGCCTCTGCAATCTGCTTTTACGGTCAATGTCAATCACCGTGACGCTTCCAAGTTCACCTTTGCGGAACTCGGCAACAAACAGGCCAAACACCCCTTTGCCAATATCAAGAGCCTTGATATAGCGCCGTCTGAGTTCCACTCGGCCTGTGAGCTTGTCGCGATAGGGCATGAGCCAGATTTCAAAGGGGTCTTCTATCATTTCTGGAACAAGGGGCACAATGGGCGCGCGATCGTATTTGAGATGCTCAGCAAAGTTGCTTAACGTTATGCCAACTATAAGGCCATCAGGGCCTTGAAATTTCCCTGAAGTTCCATCAAGCATACTGCGCACTGCTTCAAGCATTTCCTTGTCGCTGTTTACCTTTTCTCCAATTTGCGCCCTGGGCTTGTCCAGAGGCACGGCTTCCGGGCGTCTGTAAGTGGCAAAATTGCGGCTTGTGATAAGCGGCACCCATTCTGCTTTTTCTTCCTCAGTTGATACCCGCCCGGCCTTGCCAACGTTATAGGCCCATTCAGGGGATACATCCACTTGCCTTGCATCTTCCTCAGAACCAAGACTTAAGCCCTCGCGGCGCATTTGCCCGGCGCTAACGCCAATGGCCGTGCATAGGCAGTTCCAGCCATTGGGCGGGTAATGCGTGTTCCAGAACTCGTGATCAATGGGATAGATCAGCCCGTGCCACTGGGCATGTTCCGGGCGTTTGGACGGACGCTGGACTTGCTGATACATCAGATATGGCCGGGCTTCTTTCTCGGCTGAAAGCTTTTGCCAGCGCCCGGCCATGTAGCTGGTGCGTATATTGGTGTCGATTATGATCGCAGAACGCCAGCCCGGATTGTTTTCCCCTGTATAGCCTGTCCAGCCGAAAGATGCGGCAATCCTTTCAAAATCAGCACGGAAGTCATTTGCGCTCTTGCCGATCTCCATGTATTTCAGGATCGTCTTGTGAAAATCTGCAAGCATGGCGTCATTTGTTGCCCCGGCAATCATAAATGCCTTGGCGTGGCACTCCCCGGCAAGGTCTCTGTAGCTCTTGGTCGGCAGGCTGATCTTGCGCCTGAAAAAATCAATAGCCTCTGCAAAAGGCGTATTTTTGGCCGCTATATCATACCTGGGCATACTATTCACCCGCCCTGCCTGCCAGATTGGCGCAAAGCGTAGCGTCCCCAAGCACCTGGGCAAGCTCATCAACGCCGTTCAGGACATTCAGGGCCAAGAGCCGTTCGGCAAAGTCCTCAAGGCTTTCACCACTTGCGCAAGCCTTGTCTAGTTCCTTTCTAATCCGCTCAAGCATGGCGCTTTGCGGGGCATGAGCCAGGGCCTTGGCTTGGGCTTGAAGCATATCCGTGTAAACTTCGTTTCCCTGCTCGGCAAAATCAGCCGGGCCAAGAGCCGCGCCATTCAGGGGCATGGATTGCCCGCGGCTTCCCCGCTGCCAGCTATCGCCATATCGTCTTAGAATTTCCTCCTCAGTAAGTTCGAGGCCAAGGTTATAAATTGCCTTGTCCCTCTCTGCCAGGGCTTCAATGCGGCCATTATCCTCAACCTTGCGCCAGACTTGCGGGGTCTTTGCGCGCGGGAAATTCCAGTCGCAAAGCCATGCCGCCGGGCCAGTGTTAAAGCTTTGGCAAAGCAGATCAGCATCTGCCTTAACAACACTTGCCGATACACTGCTATGTACTTCCGCTGTTCCTGAATACTGGCCGATCCTGCTAGTCCCGGTCTGGGAAAGGATGATCTTTGCAATGGCATCGTCCCAATAGGCAAGGAAATCCTTAAAATCAGCGCTTCCCTTGCTTGTGCTTTCCACAAGGGCAAGATCAAAGCCAGCAGGCAGGGCCACCGCGCCCTCGCTTCTCAAAGCCATTGCAGCGGCCAGGGCGGCGCGCTTGCGCCGCTCATTCTCGGAATCAGAATCAGCCTGCTCATAGGTTGCCTTGGTGGTTGGCACGCCAAAGCGATCCAGATAGGCCGCCCAGAATCTTGCGCCGTTGCGCTTGAGATAGACGGGCCACCAAAGCGTATGCCCAAGCCCGGTGCCGTAGGGGCTATCGTCATCCTCAGCGCCCCAGGTTACGATCCAGAACTTTCGCGGCGGCATGGGACGGTATTCACTTGAGACCCTGAGCTTTAATTGCCCGTCCTTGGCAAAGCCAAAGCGCCAGGGGGCGCGTACGCGCATATCAGAAAGCACAATGCGCCCGTCCTGCTTTGCCCAAAGACACTCGGCAATGCCAAAACCATAGAGCAAAGCCCCGTGCATCTTGCGGCATATCTGGTCAAACTGGATCGCGTTCAGATTCTCCCTAAGAAAATCCGCTGCCTGAACATCGCGGGCATCTTCACCGCCTGGGACTACTTCCCACTCGCTCTCAACCAGACGACCCTGGCGCTGCTGCATGAGCGCGGCCACCTGGTCATCGCGGCGCAATTTTTGATACTCTTTAAGATCGCCGCCTAGGGACAAAAGCACCGGGTCAGAGCTTGGCAGAACTTCACCGACAAAATTTGCCAGATCAAGGATGCCGTCTGAATGGACAGCAAGATCAGCCCTGTTTGGCAAGCTGTTTGGATTGGCAAGAATTTTATCCATCAGAAAAGCCTCCTGAAAAAACAATCAGTTTGCTGCGCAAACCATACGGCCTCTCGTTTCACGGCTTGACGCGGTCAAGCCGTTCACTTTTGGCCGCGAGATAACAATCCAGCATAGCCAAAGGGCATATATCCAGCATCGGGATCAAAGAATCTGCCAGATGCCTCAAGGCCCTGGCCCTGGGTTCGGGCGCTGGCGTGATCTGGCAGTACTGTGTGCGGGGAATGGGCGGCGCTTATGGCAAGAAAGCAGGCCCAGGTACGGTCGGCATGGCCCTGCGAATCGGAATCAGCCACAAAGCGCGGCGTTCCCGTTGGCCCTGCCAGCTTGCGCAACTTGTGCAGATCGGCCCTTAACTCGGAATCCCCTCCCGGGATGCGCACGCGCCGATCCTCAAACGCCTGCTTGCCAAGCGTAGCCAGGGCAAGCTTATTGCTTGCCGTAAACAGAACGCCCTCGATCCGGCTTGTGCCATGCTTTAGGCTGGCATCTTCCACGGGCTTCTCACCCATGCCCGTCTGATCCATGCAAACCCTAAGCACACGATAGCGCGAAAACGCATCGTCCAGGAGTGCGGCCTGCTCAGCAAAAGAGATATTGCGCCTTGCAATTATCTCCCTTGTCCAAAGCACGTCCCCCACGCTTTCTAAAATCCAGATCACAAAAAAGTCATGGCGGCGTCCTATATCCACACCGATATAGGCAGGGCCGCCCGTGTAGTTTTGGGCTTGCCCTGCCTGTTCACTCTCGCAAGCCGTGATCAGGTCAAAAGATAGCCAGGCGCTTGCCTCGTCCTGCCATTTAAGCTCGTACTCCTGCTCCCAGGCATCCTGATCCCCGCAGCCCTCTTTAAGCTCAGCAATATTGCGTTCAAGGCCGTCTGCCACGGCTTGGTATATATCAACCGTGTGCCTTGACCATACCGAATCATCGGCGGTCATTAGCTCATAAAACTTGTTATTCTTGCCATTTGGCGTGGAAACAACGCGCAACTTTAATCCCGGCCGGGAAATAACAGGAAAGAGCGCGGCCCAGATTTTTCTTGAATCCTGGTGAAAGGCAAACTCATCCAAAAAAACATTGGCCGAAAAGCCCCGCGCCGTATCGGCATTTGCCGGAAGCGCCGTAACCTTTGAGCCGTGTTTCATGGTTACTTCAAGGCTTTTGCAGCTTGTAGCGTCTGAAAGGCGGAAATCGGTCTCAAAAGCCTCAAAGGCCATGTCATAAGCCCGCAAGTGGACTTTAAGCCCCTCGTCCATGGCTTCACGGGCCTGCCTTTCCCCGCGGGAAAGGATCACCCAGCGCACGCGCCGCTTGTCCAGTTCCGCCCTGATAATATCCTCGGCAATTTCCAGTGTAGTGGTATAAGTCTTGCCCGATTGCCGCGAAAACATTCCGATCTTGAAACGCGCCGGATCGTCCAGCCAGCGCCGTTGATATGGGTAAAGGATGGGTTTCACGCCTCGCCTCTATAGACCGCCTGAATCCGTGCAAAGACAGCCCCAGCGCTTAAATCTTCCCCGTCAGTTTCAAGGGCGGCTTTTTCCACTGCCTCGCGCATTTTGCGTTCCTCAG
>QLIP01024428.1_pt1 | contig 21196 bp, 16 predicted proteins | sample 1769771 | NCBI WGS metagenome assembly QLIP01 (sample SAMN09428762, study PRJNA476227) | Gut metagenome, whole genome shotgun sequencing project. | isolation source: cecum | host: Rhizomys sinensis | place: China: Jinsha town of Minqing, Fujian Province | collected 2013-09-23
ACTGGGGGCTGAGAATATGATGACTTTGGCAGGCATATCTTATTAGTTCTACGGGACTTACATAGCGTTGAGCACTTGCTCCTTGATTTGCTCCAGTTCGTCCTTCATTTTCACTACTTGTTTTTGCATTTCGGCGTGGTTGCTCTTGGATCCAAGGGTGTTGATTTCGCGACCCATTTCTTGAGCTATGAAACCGAGTTTTTTGCCCTGACCGGGGGTGGGGTGCGCCATGGTCTCGGCAAAGTAGAGCAGGTGTTGGCTCAGGCGCTGACGTTCTTCGCTCACATCGAGTTTTTCAATGTAGAAAATCATCTCCTGTTCAAGGCGTGCGCGGTCAATTTGCTCCTGTTTGAGGGCAGCGAGAGCCTCTTCGAGGCGAGCATACACGCGCTGAGTGCGTTCCTTTTCCCACTGGGGAATTTCGCTCAGCAGGGCGGTAATGTTTTGCAGACGCTTTGTGAAGAACTCCTCCAGTTTGCGACCCTCCTCGCGGCGGTGGGCCATGAGGGCAGCGATGGCTTGATTGAGGGCGGTGAGGATTGCTTCCGCCTCCTGTTCAGCGGCATCGGGCGCGGGAGTGGAGTGTATGATTTCGGGCATACGCAGCAGGGTGGCATACCAGTCGGAAGGCTCGGGCAGACCGAGTTCGGCGCCCAGCTGTTGCAGCTGTGCGCGATAGGCCTTGGCCGCCTCAATGTCGATTTTGGGCAATGCTTCGGGGGTGCCAATTTGCTCCACGGTGAGAGTGAGTTCCACTTTGCCGCGTTCGAGATGTTGCGCCACCAGGCGGCGCATCTCCAGGTCGAGCGAACGATAGGCGTAGGGCAGTCGCGTTTGCATATCGAGTTGCTTGCTGTTGAGCGACTTAAGCTCTACGGTTAATTTCTTGCCGGGAATGGTTACGGAGGCTTTCCCGAAGCCTGTCATCGATAGAAGCATAGTTGGATACAAAAATTACCGCAAATTTACGGATTTTTTTTGACATTTCCGCGCTTCCTCCCCAAAAAATTATCAATTTTAGCCGCATTTGCCCCAATTCACCCTAACACCATTGGGCGTAATTTAGCCCAGTTGTGACTGCAAGGCTTCAATTCGCTCCCGTATCAGACCCTTGGGTAATCGTCCATTAGAGCACAAAAGCAACTCCAACGACTGAATCATGGCAGCAGGAGCTACCACACCTTCGCGCGATAGCATATCGGTGAGATAGAGGATACCAGAGACCTTCAGTGCACCCTCCTCAATTAGTCGGTTGACCGCCTCTCTTTGTTCGTGGCTGGTTATTTCCTCCACGATTAAATCCAGAGTTCTGAAGTCAATGTTCAGTTGCGTGCAATAGTTGAGCAGACCAGCATTGACGAGATCAATCAGAATATTGGTGTCATTGACAACGACTTACATTCTCTCCTCCCTTGAGTCTACATTAGATTCAGGTTCTTGCGCACTTCATCAACTCCCACGCCAAGTAGTCCAGCAGCCTTGGACTCGCTAATCATTTCGCTTGCTAATGCCCTGAACACCATTCGTTTAAATCTATCGGTGTACTCCATGGGGTAGAGTCTCGACTCTATTGCCGCTTTCAACTCGGGAAGTGTATTTTTCTTCTTGTTGTAAGCTGTATAACGGTGGTTAGTGATGATATTTAGTTGGGCGGCCTTCGACATTAGTTCGTCCACCGAAATGCCATAGGCTCGCTGAATAGACTGAAGCTCCACAAGGGATATATCGTGGCGCGAAGCCCCTAACGCGTCAATCAGGTTGTTAGATGGTATCAACACTTCGCTGGCAAATATAGTGCATAGTTTTTCCTGATCAACCCCCTCGGCAAAGTGCAAAATTAAATGGCCCAATTCATGGAAAATAGTCATGCGCTTGCGCTCCGACGACATATTACGATTGATCACAATCACAGGTACATTTCCGGCCGTATTACAAGTGCCAGAGAATTTCGCATCATAGTCGATCTCAATGATTTTCACCCCATGGAGTTCCAGTAGTTCCACGGCCGATACTATTGCATCTGAGCCAATAGTCCAATCGCGTCGGAGCCGATTTGCAAGCAGTTTGGCCTCTTGTTCGCCTTCTACGAGCACATTGCTATAGTCGAGCGCGAACGCCGCACTGCCCCCTAAAATAGCCTCAATTTCAAGGTATTTCTCAATCTCGGCACACACGATATGTTTCACCGCGTCCACTTTCTTGCTGCTCATATTTGAACTCTTTCTGAACTCAAATTTGTCTGCATCAATGGCAATGGTGAATGGACGGAAGAAGTAATCTAAGTTGAACCCCAACGCCTTGGATAGGAGGATTAACACGGCGCTCGAGGGCATCATTTCGCCGTGCTCATACTTCTCAATGGCGGAGGAGGAAACTTTATTATCCAGCAATCGGCTCAATTCGCGCTGCGACACACAGCGCATTTTGCGGGCATTTATCAGTCTTTTGGCAAAAGTTTTATCCATGAGCAGGTAATGTTAGATGGGTGTGCAAATTTGCTATGGATGCGTAGTTTTGCACACCGCAAAGTTACGTAATATTTGCGAATAAAACAAATATATGGATAAAAAACTTGCAGCTATATCACTGTCGGTGGGTGGGGGGTTATTTGCGGAAGCGGCGCATTAGGGGGATGCGCTCGCCGGCGTATACGCCGAGAATGGTGACTATGCAGCCAGCTATGCCCCAGAGGCCACACATCTCGTGGAGCACTATGGCTGAGAAGATTAGGGTGGCTATGGGTTGGAAGTAGCAGTAGTTGCCCGCCTTGACGGCTCCGATTTTGTCCACCACGTAGGCCCAGATGACGAAGGCAAACGAGGAGGAGAGGAGCGAGAGGATGAGCAGGTTGACCCACACCGCGGGGAGCGTGAAGGCTTCGAGGGTGAGGTGTGATGGCTCCATACAGAGGAATGGGAGCGCGGTAAGGAGGCCGTAGAAGAAGGTTTTGCGGGTGATGTAAATGGCTGAGTAGAAGGGCGTAAGGCGGCGAATGATGAGCGAGTAGACGCTCCAGCATATGGCCGAGAGAATGGCGAGGAAGTCGCCTAAGGAGCCAGCGCCCACTCCGCCAGCTTCGGCACCCTCTCCTCCTCCGTCGAGGACCACCATGCTCACGCCGACCATGGCTATCACGGAGCCGATGATGAGTCCGATGCCGGGGCGTTCGTCGCGGTAGAGCAGGCCCACAAGTAGGGCGGTGATTAGAGGGGTGGTGGAGGTGATGAGCGACACGTTGGTGGTGGAGGTGTAGACCAGCGCCATGTTTTCGCTCACAAAATAGATGGAGCCGCCGCAAAGTCCACACAACATGAAGAGCAGTTCATGGCGCCATAAGCGCGGGAGTGATGAACGTTTGCGGCTGAGCAGCAGGAGCATGAGGTAGGCTAAGACACATCGGCAGAGGTATACCTCAACGGGATTAAAACCATTGTCGAGCAGCACTCGGGTGTTGACAAACGACACGCCCCAGGCCGTGACAGCCAGCAGGGCAGCAAGGTGGGTCCAGATGGAGCCACCTTTATGCACTTTGAGATTATCAACTTGGTTTTGAATCATATAGGGGGGGGAGTGGGGAGTTTGGGTATTCGTGGGGATAGATTCCCGTCGGGGGTTAGAGTTTGCCGCCAAAGGCGAGGTCGCCAGCGTCGCCCAGACCGGGGACAATGTAGCTGTGGGAGTTGATTTCGGGGTCGACTGCACCGATCCACACCTCGGTGTTTTCGGGGAAGGTGGCTTTGATGTAGTCAACGGCTTGCTGTGAGGCTATGACGCTGGCCACGTGCACCTTGGCGGGTTGGCCCTTGGTGAGCAGGGCGCGATAGCTGAGTTCCATGGAGGCACCGGTGGCGAGCATGGGGTCGACCAGAATAAGCGTCTTGCCAGTGAGATCGGGCGAGGCGATGTATTCGATGAACACGTCGAACGATTCCTTTTCCTTATATTTGCGGTAGGCCGACACGAAGGCGTTTTCGGCATGGTCAAAGGCGTTGAGGAAACCTTGATGGAAGGGCAGGCCAGCGCGGAAGATGGTGGCGAGCACCACCTTGTCGCTGATTTCGCGGCATACGCATTGCGCCAGAGGGGTGGTGATTTCCTTGTCCTCATAGTGGAGAGTCTTGGAGATTTCGTAGCCCATGATTTCGCCGATGCGTTCGAGATTGCGGCGGAAGCGGAGCATGTCGTGCTGGATATCCACATTGCGGAGTTCCATCATATAGCGGCTCAGGAGCGAGTCGGTTTTGGCAAAGTCAGTAACTTTCATATATTGTAGTGTGAGGGTTAAAACTTATAGGAGGCACCAATCATTCCCACGAAGCCTTGCGAGGGAACGGAGGGACCGATGTACCAGGTGCGGCAGAGGATGTTGTTGGCCTCGATGCTTGCGGAGAGTTGGGGGGTGAAGTCGTAGGCAACACGCATGGCGAGGTTGCTGATGTTGCGCAGATTGAGGGCGCGGCCTTGAGGCAACACCTTTTCGCGGTGGGTGCGCAGATGATAGGTGGTGGTGATGCCGAGGCGGTCGATGGGGCGAACCATTAAGGCCGAGGTGAGGTTAAACTTTGCGTGGTCGCGCCAGAGGGGATTGCCAGCGTTGAAGTCGCCGCCCTGACGAGGGGCAAATTCAGCGCGTGAATTGAAGGTCAGGAGCGATTTGTAGGCGCAGTAGATGTCGGCGCCGAGGTGCCAGCCTGCCACCTTGTTGACGGCCTCCATGTAGCCCACGGGAATGGCGGGCATATACCAGTCTTTCGCCTTGGAGTAGCCCACGAACAGACCGAGATTGGCGCTCTTTTTGGGACCGACGTTGATGCCAGCTTCGCCGCTGTAGAGGCGCGAGTAGCCAGCGATGAAGTCGCCCAGCAGGTAGGGTTGTTCCTGATAGATTGCTGCGCGAGAATTGTCGTGGAGCGAGCCAGTAACCTTACCATAAAGGCCCACGAGGGGGTTAGCGGTCCAGTTGATGGCCAGGTCGGGGGCGATGAAAAAGCGCTTGGTGGTGCGTGACGCGTTGCCCACAGGCACACTCACGTTGACTCCGGCGCGAGCCGTAAGCGACTGATTGGCAAACACGTAGGCGGGACGCAGGTCGAGCACGTTCTTGTAGCCCTTGACGAGGCTGCTGTGGTTCATACGCAGTCCCAGGTCGAGGCTTGCGGCCGACGAGCGGTTGATTTGCCAGTTGGTGCCAGCGTTGAGGTAGAGGCGGTTGAAGGTGGAGCCTACGGTGCCGCCAAAGTTGAGCAGGGTGTAGTTGGCGGCCACGTTGTAGGTGACATTTCGGGTGATTTTGCTCTTCCAGTCGAGGTTGAGATCGCCAAGGTTGGCGTTGATGTTGTTTTTGATGGTTTGCCAGTTGCCCAGAGTGAGGATGGGGAAGTTGTAGTGCGAACCTTCGTAAACTACACTTGCCGCGAGGGAGCCTGAGTTTAGGGTGGTGAGTGAACGGGCACCTAAGAGCCAGGTGGTGCGGTGGAGCTTCACTTGGCCATCGTAGGCAAGGGCGGGATACTTACTTTTATAGCTAAAGCCATCGCCTTGGAGCCAGAAGTTGCTCACCGTGCGCCCTTTTTCCAGTTGGTAGCCAGCCGAGAGGTTGAGATTGTAGGCTGGGCCATAGTTCAGGGCGGCATAGCCCTTGTAGGGGGTGGTGGATAGGGTGGTGAGGTAGGGGGCAGGCTCCAAAAGATTGATGAAGGGGGAGAGTTTGCCGTAGGTTATCGAGTTGGCGGGCTGCAGGCGACCGATTTGGATTTCGGGCAGAACTACCTTGGGGAGCAGGCGCATGCGTGTGGCGGCTTGCTCCTCGGGCACCACTTGGTGAGTGACTGTGATTTCGCTGTTGAGGTCCTGTGCATAGCCGCTCAATGCGCTAAGTGCCAGTATGTTAAGGAGGATATACTTATTCATTTCTGGTTGGAGGATTTAAGGCGAGAGTCAATCATATTGAAGATGTCGGCATCGGTGCCGGGGTAGTTTTCGCGCAGGGCGCGCAGGTATTCATCGGCCTCGAAGGCGTTCTGTTGGGCGCGGAGAATGTCGCTGAGCAGGATGTAGCTGCGAGCCACCCAGTAGGGGTGAGGCGGATTGGCGTCAATGAGGTCGGATATACGTTGTTCGGCGACCGAGTTGGAGCCAGCGAGGTGTTCGCCATTGGCCAGTTCCCAAATGGCGCGAGTGCCGTAGAGTTCGGCGGGAGTGAGTGCCAAGGTGGAGTAGATTTTGTTGGCTTCGGTGGTCTTGCCAGTGGCTGCAAGAGCCTGAGCGCGAGTGAATTGCACCTCGTTGACATCGGTGGCAGCCAAGGTGGCCGACTGCATGATTTGTTCGCTCACCTCAATAATCAGGGCGTGGTTGCCGAGTTCGGCGGCGGTGCGCAACTGACCCATGCGGGCGCGGTGGCGCAGGGCGGAGGTGGAGGCGCGTTGTTGCAGGGCGGTGTAGTCGTCGAGGGCTTTGGCGGTCTGACCTAAGGCATAGCGGGCATCGGCGGCGGTGAGCAGAGCCTCCTCCGCACCTTCGGCATCGGGGAAGTTGCGCAGCATCTTCTCAGCCTCAGCCAGTTTGGCCTCGGTGCTTTGAGCCTGGCGCATATGCTTGAGTTGCGAGGCGGCTGCTATGGCATTGCGCTCGATAGCGTCGATTTGGGGCGCGCCCGGAATGGCGGTGAGGAAATCGTTGAGCTCCTCAATGCGGTCCATGTCGGCATAGATGCGTTTGAGGTCCTCCACGGCCAGTTGTGCTTCCGTGCCGGTGGGGTAGGTTTCAACTATTTGCTTGTAGATGTCAATGCCTTGCTGCTTATGGCCGAGGTTCACGTTGAGGATAGCCATTTGCAGCAGCGCGTTGCGACCTTGGCGTGTTTGGGCGTAGGCCTTGGCCACGATGTCGTAGGCCGCGATAGCCTCCTTTTCCTTACCCATGGCGGCGTAGGTCAGGCCTTTTTCGCTCAGGGCCGAGGCGCGGAGTGCGGATTGCGGGTAGAGGCCTGCCAGGCGGTCGATGGTGGCAATCTTCTGGGTGAGTTGACCCAAGTGGCCTTCCAGCATGGCTTGCTGGAGCATGGCGTAGTCGCCAGTGGAGGGGGAGAGTTCGTAGGCCTTTTGGTAGGCTTCGAGGGCGGCGTTAAATTCGCGGCCATAGTAATATGTGTCGCCTATGCGGCAGTAGATGTCGGAGCGGAGAGCTACGGGCAGCTCCTTCAGACTTTCGGCCTCAAGGAATTGGCGGCGAGCTGCGTCATAGTAGCGTTGCGCAAAGAGTGCGTAACCCATATTGTAGGCGGCTATGGGGCGGTTTTCGTCGGCTTTGGGGGCTTGGCGCAGGAACGCTTGATAGCCCTTGGCGGCCTGTTCGTAGCGTCCGAGGGCGTAGTCGGCATCGGCGTTCCAGAGTGTTACCTGATTGGCTATGACGGGGTTGTAGGTGCTCAGCGCGGCGGCCTGGGTGAGATAGTCGGAGGCCACGGCGGGGTTGCCGTTTTGCAGCGCGCGCGAACCGAGTTCGAAGAGCACACGCTGGCGAGCGGCGCGCAGTTCGTCGGTCTCCTTGTTTCCTTTGCGGGCGTTGAGCGAGCGGAGCGCGCCTTCGTAGTCGTTGGTTTGCATATACCCCTTCACCATGTAGGCTTGCACGGTGGGTGCATAGCGGCTTTGGGGATAGCGAGTGAGGAATTCTTCGAGAGTCTTGACCGAGGAGCCGAAGGGGATGCGTCCGCCGTCCACTTGCGCCACGGCGTAGTTATAGTAGGCCTTTTCGGTCACTGCAGGGTCGAAGTCGAGTTTCATGGCGCGGTCAAAGCTGATGAGCGCGGCGGCGGGGTTGCCCATGCTCAGGTAGCATTGTCCGATGGTGAAGGAGGCGTTTTGGCCCATGTCGTCGTTGAGCTTGCTGGCAGGGCTGAGGTGGTTGATGGCGGTTTCGTAGTTGCCCAGGGCGTAGTCGTCGAGGCCGATAATGTAGAGGGTGCCGAGTGTGGCCACTTCGGCGTGGGTGTCCATGTAGCGGCGGAGGAGCTTCACGGCAGCTTCGCTATTGCCCAACGCATATTGGCTTTCGCCACAGAGGCGTGTGGCCTCAGCGGCAAATGTGGGGTCGATGTCGGGGCGTGTGAGCAGCGGTTTGGCCAGGTTGTAGGCCTTTTGAAACTCGCCTTGCTTGAAGGCCATCTGTGCGAGGTAGTAGTCGGCCATATCGCCAGGCGTGGCGGTGCGGTCGGAGGCTTCGAGGAGCGTTTGGGCTTCGGTGAAGTCGTCGTTGAGGTAGGCCATGTAGCCACGATAGAATTGCGCGGCTTTGGCATATTGTTTGCTCTTGGCCAGGGAGAGGAAGAGCTGATTGGCGAGGTCGAATTGCCCAGTTTTCATCAGGGCAAACGCGCGGCGATAGGTGTAGGTGTTGGCCGTGTCGGAGTCAAACATATCGGCGCTCAGGTGATCCATGTCGAAGAGCGCGTCGGGGTAGTTGCCCGCAAAGAATTTGAGCGATGCGAGCATAAATTTTGCCTCGGCCGCATGGGGCGCGAATGGGAAGGCTTGGCAGTAGGTGGTGAGGAGCGGTTTGGCTTGAGGGAGTCCTCCGCGGAAGGCAGCCACGGCACTGAGCCACATGGCTTGTTGGCGGTTGAAGGGGCCGCCGAGCTTCATGGCTGTTGTGCATTGGTCAATGCAGCCAGTGAAGTTGCCGTCGGCGAGCATTTGTTCGGCGCGAGTAATGTAGCCAGTGGGTTGGGGCGAGGTGGTTTGCGCCACTAAGGTGGGGGCGCATAGACCTAAGGCGGCTACGGGGAGGATATGCTTAATTTTCATATTGTGAGTGAATTAAGTGCATTGACATTGGGGAACACACGGTCGGCTTCGCCCTCGATGCGGGTGCGGGGCAGGGTGGTGTAGATGCCCCACACTTCGGCTCCGGCGGCTTTGCCCGCGCGTATGCCTTGGAGCGAGTCTTCCACCACTACACACTCCTCGGGAGCCACGCCTATGGCTTTGGCGGCCATGAGGTAGCCTTCGGGGTCGGGCTTACTTTTGCTCACCATGGAGCCAGTGACTATGAAGTCGAAAAGCCCGTCAAACTCAGGCAGCAGACGGTGGAATTGCTCCATCTTGGTGGAGTCGCTGGAGGTGACCAGAGCGGTGCGCATACCCTTGTCGCGAATTGATTTCAGGAAGTCGATGGCGCCGGGGAAAGGTTCATAGACTATGGTTTGCTCCAGGTGGTGAATATGTTCGAGAATATGGGGCTTCTCCTCATCGGAAAAATGGTCGAGAATACTGGCCACGTTAGTGCCCTTGATATATTGCGAAAAATTAGGGATACCGGTGGGGTATAGAGCCTCCACGCGGTCCCAGAATTCTGTATAGAGGCGTTCGCTATCGATGAGCACCCCATCGAGATCAAATAAAAATGCTTTCATTCGTTAAAGTCCCAACTATTGGGTTTTAATGCTGCAAATTTAATGAAAATTTTTCGATTTTGCAAGCACCCACGACGAATTTACGTGGATTTTAGGTGGGGTCGTTGGGATCCCAGATGTAGAGGCGGTCGCTTTGGCGCACTTTGGCGGGGACTTTGATGGCGAAGAGGTCGCCCTTGGAGGCTACGTCGACGGAGCCAGAGTTGAGGTGGATTTCCTCCACGCGGGTGATGAGCGAGCCAGTGGTGGGGCCGATAATCACCACTTCTTGTCCAGGGCGGAGTTCGGCGGCTTCCATCAGGAACTCGCCCACTCCGAGTTTGGAGTAGTATTTGGTGCATTTGGCCGCGTAGCGCTTGGCGCGGGTGGCAGAGGAGCCATATTTGGGGCTGAGTTCGCTCACGCGTTTGCCCAGGTAGTAGCCGTCCCAAAAACCGCGATTGAATATGCGGTTGAGGCGTTCGTTCCATTGCTCGAGGCGTTCGGGGGTGAACTTGTTGGCGCAGAGGGCGTTGAGTGCTTCGTTGTAGCAGCTGACGGCTTCGTAGACGTATTCGGGGCCGCGTGCTCGGCCTTCGATTTTGAACACTCTCACTCCGGCTTCCACCATTTGGGGCATGAAGTCGATGGTTTTGAGGTCCTTGGGCGACATGATGTATTGGCTTTCCATGTCGAGTTGCGAGCCGGTGTCGCGGTCGGTGACGGTGTAGCTGCGGCGGCAGATTTGGGTGCAGCCGCCACGGTTGGCCGAGGAGTTGCGCTCGTGCAGACTCATGTAGCAGCGGCCAGAGATGGCCATGCAGAGTGCGCCGTGGCAGAACATTTCAATTTTGAGGGGGCGGCCTGACGGACCAGTGAGGTTGGCGCGGTGGATTTCGCTCACCTGTTGCAGGTCGAGTTCGCGCGCCAGCACCACGGTGTCGGCCCATTGGGAGTAGAAGCGGGCGGCCTCCACGTTGCTGATGTTGGCTTGGGTGGAAATGTGCACTTCCATGCCGCGTTGGCGGCAGTAGAGAATGGCGGCGATGTCGGAGGCGATTACGGCCGATATGCCAGCGTCGACTGCTGCATCAATGATTTGGCGCATCAGGGGCAGGTCGTCGTTGTAGAGTATGGTGTTGACTGTCAGGTAGGTGCGCACGCCCAGGCTGGAGCATTGGCGCGCCACTCGCGGCAGGTCGTCGATGGTGAAGTTGACTGCGGCGCGCGAGCGCATGTTGAGTCCTTGTATGCCAAAATATACAGCGTCAGCGCCAGCTCTGATGGCTGCGCTGAGCGATTCGTTGGAGCCCACGGGGGCCATGATTTCAAAGTCCTTCCGTTCCATTTGATCCGGTTGTTTTGTTGGAGATACTTGCGCCCACGACGTTGATGTTGCCGCTGAGCTTGTAGTCTTTGCCGTCGGCACCGCGCGCGCGGATTACGTAGAAGTAAACGCCTGCGCCCACGGGTTTGTTCCCACGCATGCCGTCCCAGCCTTGGGAGGGGTGGGTGAGGTGAGCCAAGCGGCGGCCTTGGCGGTCGAATATATCGCACTCAAAGGTGATTATCGACTTGTAGCTCACTTTCCACACGTCGTTCACGCCAGGCGAGGTGCCAGGGGAGAAGGCGTTGGGGCATTTGAGTGCTGACTGACCGATAAACACCTCATAGACTTCGCTTTGGGCTTCGCAGGTGCCGTTGTCGTTGGCCACGGTTTGGCGCACGTAGAAGGTGCCTTGTTCGCGGAAGGTGTATTGATAGGTCAAGTCGCGCGACTGCAAGAATGTTTGGTTGAATTCGGGGTCGCGAGCCACTTCCCACTGGTGGAAGATAGCCGCGTCGGTCACGGCCGACTCGAAGGTGATTTCGCAGGGACCTGACCCGCCGAGGGTGGTTTCGATTGTCTGTTCGTTGTCCACGTCGCGCTCGGTTTGGACGGCGCGGGTGTGGGTTTCAACGGCCGTGGGGGCGTAGATTGGTGAGGCAACGGTTTGCTCCGTGCCCCATTGGCGCATGAATTGGTCGCCGCGGAGGGTGTAGTCGGTTTCGCAGAGTGCTGGCGGGCAATACACGAGGTTGTTTTCGGCGTTGACGCTTAGCAGCGTGTCCGTAGGCTCGTAGTAGAAACCTGCGTCGTTGAATTTCAGGGTGCGATAGCTCAACTGGAGGTCGCGGTTGATCCACTGGGGCAGACCGCTGAGTGTGGCGTAGGGGAGGCGTTCCACTTCGCCCCTGATGGCGAGCCAAGTGGTGCCACACTCGGTGAGCGTGGGATCGATGTCAAGCGCGGTGAGCGCAAAGGGATAGGACGAGTGGTCGATGAGCCAGAAGTAGAAGTCGGTGCCGTCGCTGGTCACTATGTAGCCGCAGTTGGCCTTGGGCGATGATAGCTGGCTGCCGTTGGCCGTGGGGGTGGCCTCGGCGGGCTGAGCGTTGGTCGAGCCAGAGAAGCCAAAGCGTTGCCAGGTCACATTCTTGCCTTGGAATGTAACGTTGACGTTGGCCATATTTTCCACCACATAGACGGTGTTCAGGCCGCTTGAGGAGGTCGGCACCACTTCAATGGCAGGGTGTTTGCCGCCGCTGATAGTGAGTTGGCTCCACATGCTTTGCGGAGCTAAAATCAGGAGGAGTGTCAGGAATTTTAAGTAACGCAAGCCCAGTGAGGAGTGAGGTTAAGGGTTAGAAAGGCGGGGTGGGGGAGGCTCACCTGCGGCAGGGCCAGGCGTCGGGGTAGGCTTGGCGGAAACCGGGGATTGCTTGCGCTTGCGCCATAGCTTCGGAGGGGGTATCGGCCGAGGCGGCGTAGATGCGCACCATGCTGCCACACTTGAGCGCGTGCAGATGGGAGCTGAGCGGCTGCTGGGCAATGAAGAGGTTGGCCTTGGCCATGGTGTTGAACGAGCCTACCACCACGATGTATGCTCCTTGGGTGTGGAGGCGCGGGCGGGTGCTCATGTCGAAGGTGCCGTCGGTGGGGGCGTTCACTATGGCAAGTTCCAGGTCCTGCGGGGGAGCGATGGCCTCAACTGGCTCTTGCTCAGGCGCGGTAAATTCGGGGAATGCCATGGAGGCGTTTTGGGCGCGCTCAAGGTTGATGGGTGTGGAGAGTACGAAGCCCACCAAAGCGATGATGAAAGCGGCGGCAGCGGCGCGCATACGGCGCACATGGAGCGGCACTCTCACCACGGCCACGCGGTGCTCCGCGTTCTGGTCGGCCACCACTTCAAGCACGGGCTGCGCCTGACGCTTGCTAAGGTTGAGCACGGGCAGAGTAGGCAGCCACGACGCGGCAGGCTCGAAGTCCAATCGGCCGCCTATATGGCGCGTGAGTGTGCCCACGTAGGGGAGCACCACGGAGCCTTCGGCCTTGAGGCGACGTTGCAGCAGCTCGCTTTCGGCTTGCATGCGCTCGCGCGCCTGTTCATATGGTATCTTCAAGCGGCGCGCGAATGAATTGGTCAGCAAACCATCATCATCTGTGATAGCCGAATTAAAACTAACGCGTCGCCCCGGAGGAAGCATTTGAGGCGTGGGCGAGGATGCCCAACGAGCCTCAACATCCGATGCCAGAAATGCGCCAACACCCGGCACGATTACGCAATCGTGCTGACGTAGCAATGTGGCTATGTGGCGGTTAAGTGATTCTGACATCGGTTTACGGTTAGTTTTATCACTGCAAATTTACAAAAAATTTCCGAAACTTTTGCAACTCCTCCGAAAAAAGTTTTCAACAGTCCATTAGTAGAACCTGGCGATGTCGCTGACTGCCTTGCGGGGCGGGCGTTCGGGGGTGGCGAGGCGATGTCCAAGACCGAGCACGGCCACTACCACCTCGTCGGCGGGGAGGCTCAGCGCGGTGCTAATGGCGTCGGCGTCGCGGATGCCCATCACCAGGGTGTCAAGTCCGAGTTCGGCGGCCTTGAGCATGAACACCATATTGCTCAGCCCGAGGTCGTAGAGGCCCCAGCCGTTGCCTAACTCGTTGGTGGGGGTGATGCCGTCGTTGTCGTAGCCCACAATGTTCTTCACAAAGGTGGTCACCACCAGTGCAGGCGCGTCGGCCACATTGCCCTGATTGCGCTCGCCAAGGCATGCCATCAACTTGGCCTTAGCCTCGGGCGAGGTCACCACGTGGTAGCGGCTCGTCTGCTTATTTTTCCACGAAGGAGCCTCGATGGCGGCAGCGATCAGTTGCTCAATTTCCTTGCGGTCAACACTCTGTTGCGGGTCGTAAGCGCGGATGCTGCGGCGCTCGCCCAATATTTGATCCAATGATTTCATAAGTGAGTGCAAAGATACGCATTTTTTTGCAAACATAACGAATTATTTCGTAACTTTGCACATATGGAAGAGAAAATCAAACTGCATATGGCTCCCCTGCAGGGGTTCATTGAGGCGGAATATCGTCGCGCCCACGCCGACACTTATGGCGCGGTGTGCGATGCCATGTACACCCCATTTTTGCGCGTGGACAAGGGCGAAGTATGGCAGCGTGGTTTGCGTGATGCCCTCTCGCCGCTCAACCAGCCTCAGGGCGTAGTGCCGCAGGTCATAGCTGGCACTATTGAGGAATTTGATATGCTCGTGGTGGCCCTCAAAGCGCATGGTTTCAGGCAGATAGACATCAACCTCGGCTGCCCCTTTCCGCCGCAGGTCAAGCGCGGACGTGGGGCGGGCGCGTTGCTTAATCTTCCCTTCCTGAGCCAAATGGCGGAGCGCATTGCCGCCGATGCCGCGTGTCGCTACTCCGTGAAGATGCGCGCCGGAGTGGACTCCACCTCCCAATGGCGCGAGCCGTTGGCCATACTCAACGCTACCCCCTTGGCCCACATCACTCTCCACCCACGCATAGCCACCGACCAATATCGCGGCGAGGCGCGTCGCGACGTGTTTGCCGACTTTGCCGCTCAGTGCAAGCACCCATTGGTGTATAATGGCGACCTGGCCACCCCAACCGACATTGCCGCCCTCTGCACCCTCTTCCCTGGCCTTGACGGCGTTATGGTGGGCCGCGGACTGCTCGCCCGCCCCTCGCTCTTTGCCGAGTGCAAGGAGGGGCGCGAATGGACCTCTGCCGAGCGTCTGGCTCACCTGCAACGCCTCTACGAAGCCTATCGCGCCAACTTCGGCCAACGCCTCCAAGGCGATCACCAGCTCCTTGCCAAACTCAAACCATTCTGGGAATACCTCGAGCCCGAAATCGGCCACAAACCCTGGAAACTGATCCACAAAGCCACCACCCTCCGCGCCTACACCCAAGCCCTCGCTTCTATCTTCTGAACTTTATCCTTAGATGGGGCGTTGTGTTGTTGCATACTGAAAAACACCACAATACCTTATCTCTATGGAACAACAAATTTCTAAAGCGCAGATTAAGCAGGCTGTGGAGGAGGCTTATAGCGAGTGTAAGTCCCTGACGGGCGGCGCTAACGCCAACTACATCCCTTATCTGGCCAACGTTGATTCGAACCTCTTCGGCATCAGTGTGACGCTGCTCGATGGCACAGTGTTCAACATCGGCGACACAGACTATCACTTCGGCATTGAATCAGTGTCGAAAGTGCTCACGGCCATACTTATCCTCAAGCAGCATGGTGCCGCTGAAGTGTTGAAGCAAATTGGCGCCGACGCCACCGGGTTGCCCTTCAACTCCATCTTCGCCATTCTGCTCGAAAATGATCATCCCTCCACCCCTCTCGTGAATGCTGGCGCAATCACCGCCTGCTCAATGGTGGAACCCAAGGGCGACTCCTGGGGCAAGTGGGAAGCAATCATCAACAACGTCAAGGACCTCTGCGGCTCCGAAGCCCAGGTGATTGATGAACTCTACAAGAGCGAAAGCGAAACCAACTTCAACAACCGCGCAATTGCATGGCTGCTCAAAAATTACGGCCGCATTTACGATGACGTTGACATGAGCCTCGACCTCTACACCCGCCAGTGCTCCGTGGGTATTACCGCCTCGCAACTGTCGGCTTGTGCTGCCACCATAGCCAACGGCGGCATGAACCCCCTCACCAAGCAACAGGTGTTTGACAAGACCCTCGCGCCCAAAATCACCACCCTCATCTCGGCCGTTGGTTTCTATCAAAACACTGGCGACTGGCTCTACACCTCGGGCATTCCCGCCAAAAGTGGCGTAGGCGGCGGCGTGCTGGGCGTGCTGCCCGGTGTGATGGGCGTCGCGGCCTTCGCGCCCCCCTTGGACGTAGCCGGCAACTCAGTCAAAGCCCAAGCCGCCGTCAAAGCCATCATGCAAAAACTCGACTTAGGCGTCTTCAACGGCACCCCCGTCCGCATCACCCCCTAACCCCCTCCCTTTAGCTTCCGCCCCCTCGCGCGGAAGCTAACTTTTTTAAGAACGAAAGAGGTGGGGGATTATGGAGAGCCTTGGAATGGGGAATTTGTTTTGGTGGGGTGAGATTTTTTTCGTACATTTGCAGTCGCTATGATTGTCTATAAAACCCTTAGAGAAGTGGGGCACTATTGCGTGTTTATGTCGCGCGTGTTGAGTTCCCCCGACCATTGGCGCGTTTTCTTTAAGCGCACCGTCAACGAAATTTTTGCCCTCGGCATCGGCTCAATTCCGTTGGTCACTATCATATCCATATTCGTGGGGGCCGTAATCACTATTCAGATGAAAATCAATCTGGTTTCGCCCCTCTTGCCGCGCTACACCATCGGCATGAGTGCCCGCGAAATCATTCTGCTGGAGTTTTCCTCCACCATTCTCTGCCTGCTCTTGGCGGGTAAGGTTGGCTCCAGTGTCGCCTCCGAAATCGGCACTATGAGGGTCACGGAGCAAATTGATGCTCTCGAAATTATGGGCGTCAACTCGGCCAATTACCTGGTGCTCCCGAAGCTCGTGGGGTTTGTGTTCTTCGTCCCCATTCTGTGCGTCTACTCAATGTTTAACTCGCTGATTGGCGGTTGGCTCATTGCGATGTTTACCGACTTAGTGTCGGTCGACACCTACCTCTATGGCATACGCACAATGTTCAATGAATGGTATGTGTGGTACTCGCTAATCAAGTGCGTAGTGTTTGCCGCAATCATCACCTCCGTGGCCTCCTTCTATGGCTACTACGTGCAGGGCGGCTCGGTGGAGGTGGGCAAGTCGAGCACCAAGTCGGTGGTCAATGCCTCCATTCTCATCCTCCTGTTTGACGTTATCCTCACCAAACTGCTTCTACAATGATTGAAGTGAAAGACGTGGTCAAATCGTTTGACCAAAAGACCATACTCCACAACGTGTCGGCGCGCTTCGACTCGGGCAAGACCAACCTCATCATTGGTCAATCAGGTTCAGGCAAAACTGTGCTCATGAAGTCAATCGTGGGGCTTGTGCGCCCCGAGCAAGGGAGCATCGAATTTGACGGCCGCAACCTGCTGACCATGAACGCCGCCCAGACCAAAGAGCTACGCAAGGAAATCGGTATGCTCTTCCAAGGCTCCGCCCTCTTCGACTCCGAAACCGTGCTCGACAATGTAATGTTCCCCCTGGTAATGTTCTCCTCCATGAGCCACGCCGAGATGCTCGAGCGCGCCCACTTCTGCCTGGAGCGCGTCAACCTAAAGGGGCAGGACAATAAATATCCCTCCGAGCTGTCGGGCGGCATGCAGAAGCGCGCCGCCATTGCCCGCGCCATAGCCCTCAACCCGAAATACCTCTTCTGCGATGAGCCAAACTCAGGGCTCGACCCCAAAACCTCAATCCTCATTGACGAGCTACTGAGCGACATCACCCACGAGTACAACATCACCACCATCATCAACACCCACGACATGAACTCCGTGCTCGGCATTGGCGAGAACATCGTGTTTCTCAACAAAGGTCATGTGGACTGGGTGGGCAACAGCAGCCAAATCTACGACTCGACCAACGAGGCGCTCATCGACTTCGTATTCGCCACTCGCCTGTTCCGCCAAGTGCGCAACTACATGATTCCTACCAACAAATGAAGTTTTCCGACATCCAAGGCCACGACAGCGCCAAACAGCGTCTGACCACCATGGCGCAAAACGGCCGACTCCCCCATGCGCTGCTACTCTCCGCCCCCGAAGGCTCGGGCGAAATGATGCTCGCGCGCGCGCTGGCGCAATACATTCACTGTACGGGCCGCCAACCTGACGCCACCGACTGCTGCGGCATCTGCCCCGCCTGCATCCAGCACCAAAGCCTCAACCACACCGACCTCCACCTCATATATCCCGTGCTCAAAAAGGGCACCGAAACCATCTCCGACGACTGGCGCGACCAGTGGCGCGACTTCTTGGCCAAAGACCCCTGGATGGACCTCAACACCTGGCAAGCAATGCTCGGCAACCCCAACGGTCAGCCCAAAATCTACGTGCACGATGCCGAAAACCTACGCCGCAAAATGGCCCTCTCGGCACGCTCCTCCGCCACCAACATTGCCCTAATTTGGATGCCCGAGCGCATGGAACCCGCCACAGCCAATAAGCTCCTCAAACTCATTGAAGAGCCCGAACCTGGCTCCATGTTCATACTCGTGAGCAATGCCCCAGGCGAAATCCTCCCCACCATCTACTCCCGATGCCAACGCATTGAGCTTCGCCGCCTCAGCGACTCCCAAGCCGCCTCAGCTCTGGCCGCCGGAGCCACCCCCACGCCCGAACAAATCGCCGCCGCCAACATCAGCGAAGGCAACATTATCCAAGCGCGCAAAATCCTCACCAAAAACAAAGAGCAGGAGAAGTTTCTCGACCTCTTTACCCAACTTATGCGCCTGGCCTACGCCCGCAAAGTGTCCGACCTGAAAGTGTGGAGCGAAAAAGTGGCCGACCTCGGCCGCGACCCCGAAGTGCGTTTCCTCAACTACGCCCAACGCCTCGTGCGCGAAAACTTCATTCTCAACCTCCAAAACCCTCAGCTCAACTACCTCACAGCACCCGAGCAGCAATTCTCCGCCCGCTTCCACCCATTCATCAACGAGCGCAACGTGGAGCAAATCATCGAAGAACTCAACCTCGCCGCCTCCGACATTGCCGCCAATGGCAACGCCAAAATCATACTCTTCGACCTCGCAATCAAAACCATCATACTCCTCAAGCAATAGATGCACACATTTCTCAACTCCATTGCCGCTGGCTATATCCAGGCCCATCGAGCCAATCTATCCGACTTCATATTCGTCTTTCCCAACACTCGCTCAGCCAAATATTTCAAGGAATTTCTCAAAGAGAATGACCCTCTTGATGGCCGGCATCAATGGAGCATGTGCGTCACCATGACCGAGCACTTCGAGAAAGCCTCTGGTCTGAAAGTGGCCTCCCTCAACGAGCTAACGATGCTCCTCTACGACATCTACCGCTCCATTGCCGGCGAAGAACAAGCGCGCACCTTCGACCGCTTCCGCTTCTGGGGCGAAATGCTCATCAAGGACTTCGACGACGTGGACCGCTATATGGCTAACCCCGCCGAACTATTCAAGAACGTCAACCACCTCAAGGAAATACAATCCACCTACCTCACCGACGACCAGCTCCGCATCATTCGCACCTACTGGAACTCCCCCCTGTCGGCCACCGACCCCGATGCCACGCTGAGCAATAACCCGCTGCCCGCCGATGCGCCCGACCAGTTCTGGCTCCACCTCCAGCAGGCACTCGACTCCTCAGCCACCGACCCATCGACTAACCCCCTGCGCCACTACGTGCAGCTCTGGCAAATCCTTGAGCAACTCTACACCCGCTTCACCTCCACGCTGGCCTCGCATGGCCTCTGCTACCCCGGCATGGCCTACCGCAAAGTGGCCTCGCGTGTGAAGGACCTGCGCGTGGGACTCCGCCCCACCGACCCCACCTACGTATTCATCGGCTTCAACAAACTCTCCACCGCCGAACTCCTCGTGCTGGAGCAGATGCAAGCCGCTGGCAAGGCCCACTTCTACTGGGACTACAACCCCGACCTCATGGACCGCACCGCTGGCCAATTCATTGCCCAATACGCCGCTCAATTCACCGCCTCGCTCCCCAACCTCTCCTCCACCTTCACCCCCGTTCTGGCCGCGCCGCGCCAAGTGGAGGTAATATCCGTGCCAGGCGATGTGGCCCAAGCCAAGGTGGCCGCCCACCTCATAGGCCAAAATCCCGACGCAGCCATAGTCCTCCCCGACGAAAACCTCCTTCTCCCTATGGTCAAGGCCGTACCAGAGTCAATCCCTGCGCTCAACGTCACCATGGGCTACCCCCTGCGCCTCTCCTCCATAGCGCAATTTTTTCACGCCATCACGCTCCTGCAACTCTCTGCCCGCCGCGCCAAAAAACGCCCCACGGAATTCCTCCGTCAGGACGTGCATCGCCTCCTTTCTCTCCCCTGCATCACCGCCACGCTCTCTGCTGAGTGTAACGCCATCAAGCAAATGATGCTCGAACGCCGCCTGTTCAACCTCCCCGTGGGCGAAGTGGAGCACCCATTCTTTGCGCAAATATTTGCCGAGGTCAACCTCCAAAATCACTCCGACATTGCCGCCTACGTATGCCAATGTCTCGACGCCTTAGCCTCGCTCCAATCCCTCAGCACTCTCGACTGCGCTGCCTGCACCGTCCTCATTGACCAAATACGCGAAATTGACCGACTCGCCCTCCACTACAACGTAGACCTGGGCAACACCACCTTCTTCTATCTCCTCTCTCGCTCCCTGTTCAGCAAGTCGCTCCAAACCACCGCGCCCTCCTTCAACTCGCTCCAAATCATGGGTATGCTCGAAACCCGCTGCCTCGGTTTCGACAAGGTGATTGTCCTCTCAATGAACGATGCCACCTATCCTGGCCACCGCTCCTCGAAGAGTTTCATTCCCGAAACACTCCGCCAAGCCTACGGTCTCCCCACCTACGAACACGAGCAAGCCGACCTCGCCTATCAGTTCTATCGCTTGCTCAGCTCGTCCACGTCGCTCACCTTGCTTTATAACTCCTCCACCAAGGGCACTCGCGCGGGCGAACCCTCGCGTATGATTCGCCAGCTCAATCACTATTCCCACCTGCTTCATATTACCCACCGCCAAGCGCGGCTCGGTGGCGAAATATCCGCCGCCCCCAAGCCGCTCATAGCCTCCGAGGCCGTCATAGCCAAGCAGGGTAGGGTGCTGGAGGTGCTCAACCAATATCGCGACCCTGCATTCCTGAAATCGCGCAAACTCTCCGCCTCCTCCCTCAAAACCTACCTCGAATGTCCGCGCCGCTTCTGCCTCGAGCGGGTGCTGGACATCCACCCCGACGATGACGACACCGATGAATTTAACGCCCTCAAACTCGGTAATGTCATTCACGAAACGGCCGAACAGCTCTTCAAGCCCTACACCAACCAAGTGGTGACCGCGCAGATCATTCAGCACCTCATCGACCACGAACTCGACCGCCAGCTCCATCGCGCCATCAATCTTCACTCCGTAGGTATTCCGGCCATGATAGCCGCTGAGGACAGCGAGGGCGAGCCCATACCCAACCCCGCCCTCTTCACCACCCCCCTCCGTGGCAACGACGCCCAATATGAGCCTATGCTCCGCGAGCAAGTCATCAAGATGCTCCGCCACGAGCCTACGCCCTTCGTGTTCCGTGGGGCCGAAATCAGTGAGACCTTCCACTGGAAACTTACCCCCGACCTCGGCCTCAACTTCACCATGAAGATTGACCGCCTCGACCAGGTTGGCAACGTGCTCCGATTTGTTGACTACAAAACGGGCAAAGACTCTGTGGACTTCACTCCCGACACTCTATTCAGTGGTAAAAAAAATGCCATATTCCAACTGCTCGCCTACTGCATGGCCTATC
>QLIP01010733.1_pt1 | contig 21124 bp, 20 predicted proteins | sample 1769771 | NCBI WGS metagenome assembly QLIP01 (sample SAMN09428762, study PRJNA476227) | Gut metagenome, whole genome shotgun sequencing project. | isolation source: cecum | host: Rhizomys sinensis | place: China: Jinsha town of Minqing, Fujian Province | collected 2013-09-23
AATTGAAGAAGCCTTAAAAGAAAACCCCAATGTGGTGGTCACGGGTTGTTTGGGCGCAAAAAAAGACTTCCTTTTAAAAAAATTTCCTCATCTTTTGGGAATCACCGCGCCCAACCAAAATGAAGCGGTTTTGAAAATTTTAACTACCCATTTTCCCCTTCCCACGCCAAGCGAGGAAAAACCCCACCTTCTTTTAACGCCTCCCCATTTTGCGTATTTGAAAATTGCAGAAGGTTGCAATCAACAGTGTTCTTTTTGCGTGATTCCGCAATTGCGCGGGAAATTGTGCTCGCGTCCCTTGGGGGAAATAATGCAGGAAGCGGAAAGCTGGGTGGAAAATGGCGTCAAAGAAATCATTGTGGTCGCGCAAGATACCGCCGCTTACGGGGTGGATAAACGCTACCAAACCGGATTTTGGGGCGGCAAACCCTTAAAAAGCAACATTGTGGAATTGTGTAAAGCGCTTTCCACCTTGGGCGTGTGGGTGCGCTTGCATTATGTTTATCCCTACCCGATGGTGGATTCTTTGGTGGAATTGATGAAGGAGGGCAAAATTCTGCCTTATTTGGATGTCCCTTTGCAGCACGCCAATGCCAACATTTTAAAAGCAATGCAGCGCCCGGCGATGGCGGAAAATATGTTAAAGCGCATTCAAAATTGGCGCTCCATTTGTCCGGATATCGCCTTGCGTTCCACTTTTATTGTGGGTTTTCCCGGGGAAACCGAGCGCGATTTTGAAGATTTGTTGGATTTTTTAGAAGAAGCACAGTTGAACCGCGCGGGCGTTTTTGCCTATTCCGCGGTGGAAGGCGCGCCCGCTAATCTTTTAAAGAATCCGGTTTCGGAATCGGTGAAAATGCAGCGTAAATGGTGGTTTATGGAAACCCAAGGAGAAATCAGCAAAAAACTCTTGGCGCAAAGCGTGGATTGGGAAGGCGAAGTGTTGGTGGATGCGGTGGATGAAGAAGGTTTCATTGCGCGCAGAAAATATGACGCGCCGGACGTAGATGGTGTGGTGTATATCCCGCATTCCGAAAAAAACCAAAACGTGTCGGTGGGCGACTTTGTGCGTGTGCGCGTGGTGGACTCGGACACCAACGATTTGTATGCCACCCTCATTTAAAAAATCCACGGTGAACTTGTTTTTTTTGAAAAAATAAGGTGTTCACCGTGGAAAAAATGAAAAAGGAACAAAAAAATGCGTGATTTTTTGGATTTACCCGCTTTAACTGGCGCTTGCGGAAACATCATTTTGCCGGGGTCAAAAAGCATTTCCAATCGGGTGTTGTTGTTGGCGGCGTTGTCCCACGGCGTGACTCGTATTTCTAATTTTTTGGAAAGCGAGGATACAGACGTAATGCAAGCGGCGTTAAAAGCTTTGGGCGTTTCCATTCAAAAACGAGAAGGCGTTTTTTGGGTGCGCGGCTCCAAAGGGAAAATCCCTAATCAGCAGGGTGAGTTTTTTCTAGGGAATGCCGGCACGGCGTTTCGTTTTTTAACGGCGGTCTTGTCCCTTTCCCAAGGACATTATGTTTTGTCCGGAACGCCCAGAATGCACGAGCGCCCCATTGGCGATTTAACCGATGCGTTAAAACAAATCGGCGCGCACATCCAAATGGAAAATGAAGGCTTTCCGCCTTTAAACATTTTGCCGTTTGAAGACAATCAAAATCGCACCATTTACTTAAAAGGCAATGTTTCCAGCCAATTTTTAAGCGCGTTGTTGATGGCGCTCCCCTTAACCCAAAACGCTTACACCATTCGGGTGGAGGGGAATTTAATCTCTAAACCCTACGTGCAAATGACCCTTTCTTTAATGCGCACCTTTGGCGTGGAAGTGGAAAGCGAAAACAACATTTTTAAAACGCCTGCCAACGCACACTACCAAGCGGTGGAAGAATTGAAAGTGGAAGGGGATGCGTCTTCCGCTTCTTATTTTTGGGGTTTGGGCGCGCTTTTGAGCGAAGAAGGCATTTTTACAGAAGGCATTATGCAACCTTCCATTCAAGGCGATGTGGCGTTTTTGGACGCCTTAACCCAAATGGGGGCAAAGGTTACAAAAGAAAAAAACAGAATAGGCGTGAAAAAGGGAAGTTTTCCTTTAAAGCCTATTCATATTGATGCCAACGATTTCCCCGATGCTGCAATGACTTTGGCAACCTTGGCGCTTTTTGCCAACGGCACTTCGCGCATTACCAACATTGCCAGTTGGAAAGTCAAAGAAACCGACCGCTTAGAAGCAATGCAAAATGAACTACAAAAAACAGGGGCAAAGGTTGAAACGGGGGAAGATTGGATGAGCATCACGCCCCCCCAAACATTAAAAACTCTTAGCGTTGCCACTTACAACGACCACCGAATGGCGATGAGTTTTGCTTTGTTGAGCGCGAAAATCCCGCTGCGAATTGAAAACCCAGAGTGTGTGGAAAAAACCTTCCCCACTTTTTTTAAAGAATGGGAAAAATTGGTGCAATTTGTGCCGGTGATCGCCATTGACGGGCCTTCTGCTTCTGGAAAAGGCACGGTTGCGCAAAAAGTGGCGCAACAGTTGGGTTTTCACTATTTAGATTCCGGCGCGCTTTATCGCCTCACCGCGTTTTTCGCTTTACAAAAAAATATCGCGTTGACCGTGGAAAATGAAGAAGAATTGGCACAAATTGCCCGAAACCTTCCCGTGACTTTTCAAAACGGCGATATTTTCTTAAAAGGGGAAAAGGTCACAGAAGAAATTAGAACGGAAGAAATGGGCAAGGCGGCATCTATTGTTGCGGCTTTTCCCAAGGTGCGGGAGGCGCTGCTTTTTTTACAACGCACGCAGCGCCAATTGCCGGGCTTGGTAGGCGATGGGCGCGATATGGGCTCGGTGATTTTTCAAAACGCCACCTTGAAAATTTATTTGGATGCTTCTGTGACTGAGCGCGCCCAAAGACGCTATAAACAATTGAAAGAAAAAGGTTTTTCTGCTAACCTTCCCTCCCTTATTGAGGCGCTTCAAAAGCGTGATGAAGAGGACAAAACCCGTGCAAATGCCCCGTTGCGTCATCAAGCGGACGCGGTTTGGATTGACACAGAAGGTTTGACCGTTGAAGAGGTCACTCAAAAGATTCTTGCGCTTTACCGCCATCAATAAAAAGGGCGCTTATTTTTGTGATCAAAATAAGCTTTTTTTCAAATTTTTCTTTTTTTTTACAATTTCAATGGAATCAACTCAACAAGAATCCTTTGCCGCTTTATTTCCGGAATACGAACGCGAAACCAAACGTGGCGATGTGACCAAAGCCGAAGTGGTGCGTATTGAGCGCAATTTTGTGGTGGTGGACGCCGGTTTAAAATCCGAATCTTATGTATCCGTGGAAGAATTTTTAAACGACCGTGGAGAAGTGGAAGTTAAAGTGGGCGACTTGGTGGATGTTGCCATCAATTCTTTGGAAAACGGTTACGGCAACACCGAACTTTCACGCGAAAGCGCCAAACGCGTGGCGGCTTGGAATTTCTTAGAACAAGCCTTAAATGAAGGCAACATTGTCACCGGCACCATCACCGGTAAAGTCAAAGGTGGGTTAACGGTGATGTCTGGCGGAGTGCGCGCCTTTTTGCCGGGCTCCTTGGTGGATTTGCGTCCCGTGAAAGACACCACGCCTTATGAAGGCAAAACCTTGGATTTCAAGGTCATTAAATTGGATAGAAAACGCAACAACGTGGTGTTGAGTCGCCGCGCTGTTTTGGAAGCCACCGCGGATGCCGATAGAGAAAAACTTTTGGGCAATTTACAAGAAGGCTCAATTGTGAAGGGCATTGTGAAGAACATCACTGAATACGGCGCATTTGTGGATTTGGGCGGCATTGATGGCTTATTGCACATCACCGATTTGGCGTGGCGGCGTGTGCGCCATCCATCGGAAGTGTTGAATGTGGGCGATGAAGTTTCTGCCAAAGTGTTGAAGTTTGATAGCGATAAAAACCGCGTTTCTTTGGGAATGAAACAACTGGGGGGCGATCCTTGGTCTGGCATTGCGCGGCGTTACCCCACCGGCACCAGAATGTTTGGTAAGGTCACCAACTTGACCGATTACGGCGCATTTGTGGAAATTGAACAAGGCATTGAAGGCTTGGTGCACGTTTCTGAGATGGATTGGACGAACAAAAATGTGCATCCCACCAAAGTGGTGCAATTGGGCGATGAAGTGGAAGTGATGGTTTTGGAAATTGACGAAGACCGCCGTCGCATTTCTTTGGGGATGAAACAATGCCAGCCCAATCCGTGGGAAGAATTCAATATGAACCACAAGAAGGGCGACAAATTAAAAGGCGCAATCAAATCCATCACCGATTTTGGTGTCTTTATTGGTTTACCCAGTGGCATAGACGGCTTGGTGCATTTATCGGATATTTCTTGGAATCAACCCGCAGAAGAAGCCCTTCGCCAATTCAAAAAAGGCGATGAAGTGGAAGCTGTGGTGTTGGCGATTGACGTAGAAAAAGAGCGCATTTCTTTGGGTATCAAGCAATTGGAAGGCGACCCCTTTACCAACTTCATTGCGACACACGATAAAAAAGCCTTGGTGAAAGGCGTGGTGAAATCGGTGGATGCCAAAGGTGCGGTGATTGCCTTAGAAGGCGAAGCGGAAGGCTATTTGCGCGCCTCGGAATTTTCGCGTGAACGTGTGGAAGATTTAACGCAAAAATTGAAGGTGGGCGATGAAGTGGAAGCGCTTTTGCACAATGTGGACAAAAAAACCCGCTCCATCCAACTTTCCATCCGCGCCAAAGAAGAAGAGGAACATAAAGAGGCAATGCAAAAAGTCTCCTCCGAATCTTCTGCTGCGGGCACAACCAATTTGGGCGCATTGTTGAAAGCCCAGTTGAATAAGAAGGAACAGGGTTAAACCAAAAATGACTCGCTCTGAACTGATTGAAAAATTGGCTTCGCGTTTTCCGCAATTGACCACGCGCGATGTGGAAGTTTCCGTGCGGGTGATTTTGGAAGCGATGACGGATTCTTTAAACAAAGCCGTGCGTGTGGAAATTCGCGGTTTTGGCAGTTTCAGTTTGAGTTATCGTCCGCCCAGAGCGGGACGCAATCCCCGAACCGGCTTGAATGTGGAGGTGCCCGCCAAATGGGTGCCGCATTTTAAAGCCGGTAAGGAATTGCGCGAGAAGCTTTTGAAGGGTTAGTCTATGGGAAGGGCAGCAACGCTGCCCCTTTTTTTAAGGGAGCATTAAAATGAAAGCTGTGCGTTATTTTGTGCGTATTCTTTTGTTTGTCGCTTTGTTTGTGTTGGCGTTGAACAACACCAATTCGGTGGCGCTGAATTTGCCGTTGGGGATGAGTTACACCTTGCCGCAAGTCGTGTGGTGGATGTTGTTTTTTGTGGTGGGCGTGGTGGTGAGTTTTTTTGCCCTCTTGCCACGCATTTGGGCGTTGAAAGCTGAAATTCGGCGTTTGGCGCGTGCCAACACGGATATTTACAATCAAAAAAATCGTGTAGAATTGCACTTAAAAGAATTAGAAGAGGAACAACAAAATCAAACCCCCATTCTTCAAGAATCCACGGTCAACGTGGAAAAAGTTTCAAATGTGCCTGCCCCTTCGCTTTAAACGATGAGTGAAATTTTTGATTATTGGGCGCTTTTGATCATCCCCGTTTTTTTCGCCTTAGGCTGGATTGCGGCGCGCGTGGATATGCGGCAAGTGGTGCAAGAATCGCGCAGCTTGCCGCGTTCTTATTTTGAAGGCTTGAATTTTTTATTGAATGAACAGTCTGACAAAGCCATTGACGCCTTTTTGGAGGTCACGCGTTTGGATTCCCAAACGGTGGAATTGCACTTTGCTTTGGGGAATTTGTTTAGAAGGCGAGGAGAAACCGACCGCGCCATCCGTATGCACCAAAATTTAATAGACCGCGATGATTTGGAACAAAATTTGCGCCTCAAAGCTTTGTTGGAATTGGGGCAAGATTTTTTAAACGCGGGCTTGTTGGATCGCGCACAAGCCATTTTTCAAAAATTGGAAAATACGCCTTATGAAGAAGGGGCAAAGCATTATTTATTGGCGATTTACCAATCGGGTAAAGAATGGGAAAAAGCCATTGATTTGGCGCTGAAACTACCGGATTTCGCCAAACAAGCGGAAATTGCGCAATACCACTGCGAATTGGCAAGCCAACATTTAATGCGCTCCCAATTGGATTTGGCGCGCGCAGAATTAGATTCGGCGTTCGTGCACAATCGCCAATGTGTGCGCGCTTCCATTGTGGAAGGAGATTTGTATCTGCGCCAAAACGAAGTGGAAAAAGCCATCCAAGCTTGGCAGCGCGTGGAATTGCAAAATCCAGCGTATTTATCATTACTCCCGCAGCGTTTTACTGATGCTTATCGCCAATTGAAGGAAGAAGAAGCGGGCTTAGAATTGTTAAAAGGCTATTTGGCGCGCTACCCGTCTGTGGATTTATTGGACGCCGTGGGCGCAGGCGTTTTGGAAAAGGAAGGCGCGGAATCGGCTTACCGCTTGGTGAAAAGCGAATTGCAGCGTAATCCTTCCTTGTTGGGATTGGAAAAATTTTTAAACTCTGCGCAGTGGATTGTGAAAAACCAATCCGATATGGATTTGGCAAAAAGCATTGTGCAGGGTTACACGCGTCGCCTGTCGCGCTACCACTGTAAAAATTGCGGCTTCAAAGCACGGCAATTTTATTGGCGGTGTCCGGCGTGCGGCGCTTGGGAGAGTATGCCGCCCAAAAGAAGTGAGGAATTGGAGGCGGTTTTGTAAATTTTCCACGGTCTACCGTGGATTTTTTTGTGTTTTTTTTTGATAAACGAAAGGAAAAAAAAGAATGAAAATTCTTTCTGTAAAACAATGTTGTTTGGGTTTGAGTGTGATGATTTTTTCGGCGTTTGCCCAAGCCGAATCCATTCATTTGATTTCCCGCGAGGAGGGTTCTGGCACGCGCGGGGCGTTTGTGGAAATTTTTAGCATACAAAAAGAAATTCGGGGCAAAAAGGTGGATAACCTTTCTTTGAAAGCGGAAATCACCAATTCCACGGCGGTGATGTTAACGAGCGTGGCAAAGGATGAAAACGCCATTGGTTATGTTTCTTTGGGCTCGCTTTCTAACACCGTGAAAGCCTTAAAAATTGAAGGGGTAGAGGCAAGCGTTGAAAACGTGAAAAGCAAAATCTACCCCATTGCGCGCCCGTTTAATGTGGTGATGAAAAAAGAAAATCCGTTGACCGTGGATTTTCTTAATTTTGTAATTTCCACAGAAGCCGAACCCATCGTGGTGAAGGCGGGTTACATCGCTTTATCTCAAAATGCCTTCACTACCCAAACCCCGGAAGGCAAATTGGTGATTGCGGGTTCTTCTTCCATCACCCCCTTGATGGAAAAATTAAAAGAAGCGTATTTGCTGAAAAACCCCAAAGCGAAGATTGAGATTCAACAATCCGATTCCACCACCGGTGTGAACGCCACCTTGCAGGATATTGCCGATTTGGGAATGGTTAGTCGCGAGGTGCGCCCAAGTGAATTGGAAAAGGGCTTGAAAGTGAAAGTCATCGCAATGGACGGTTTGGCATTGATTGTGCACCCCAAGAATAAAACGGATTCGCTTAGCAAAAAAGAGGTGAAAGCCATCTTTGAAGGGAGTTTGAAAGACTGGGGCGAAATCCAGCCTTAAAAATCAATTGAAAATGCTTTAAAACTTTGCGCAAAGGGAAATTTGAACCCTTGCGCATTTTTTATGAAATTAAAAAAATGAATAGAGAAAAAATAGCGCACGGGGTGTTTGCCGTGTGCGCCTTGGCGTGCGTGGTGGCGGTGGGAATGATTTGCGTTTTTTTGTTTGCCAAAGCCATTCCCACGATTTTTGAAATCGGTTTTGTGGAATTTATTTTGGGGGATACGTGGTTGCCTTCCGCGGAAATTTTTGGCATTGCCCCAATGATTGTGGGAAGTTTCCTCGTCACTTTTTTGTCGCTTTTTTTGGGTGTGCCCTTAGGCATATTGAGCGCCCTTTATTTGGCGTTTTTCGCGCCTTTAAAAATCAAAAAAATACTCGTTCTGACCGTGGAATTGTTGGCAGCCGTGCCCAGTATTGTGTATGGCTTTTTTGGCTTGGTGGTGATTGTGCCTTTTCTCTCGCCCATTTTGGGAACAAGCGGCAAAGGCTTGTTGGCGGCCTCTATTTTACTGAGCATTATGGTTTTACCCACCCTGATTTTGATGAGCCAAACCGCGTTGGAAGCGGTGAATCAAAGCTTTTTGGAAGGCGGCTTAGCCTTGGGTGCAACGCGCGAGCGCGTGGTGTTTTTAATAATGCTCAAAGCCGCAAAAAGTGGCGTTTGGGCGAGCGTGATTTTGGGTTTGGGGCGCGTGATGGGCGAAGCAATGGCGGTGATTGTGGTTGCGGGCAATCAAGCCTTGTTTCCAGAATCCATTGCCGATGGCATTCGCACCCTCACCACCAACTTGGTGTTGGAATTGGGTTACGCCACCGATTTGCACAAAGACGCCTTGATTGCTTCCGTGGTGGTGCTTTTTGCTTTTATTTTGTTGCTTAACCTTCTTTTTAGCCTTTTAAAAGGGAGGACGAGATGAAGGCTTTCCCCAAAGATGGTTTATCCCTTTTTTTGTTTTTCATCACGCGCTTGGCGGTTTTGTTGAGTGTGGGCGTTTTTTTGTTTGTGTTGGGCTACATTTTATTCCACGGTCTACCGCATTTAAATTTGAAAATGTTTGCGTGGGTCTATTCCACGCACAATCTTTCTATGTTGCCCGCCCTGGTTAATACGCTTTCTATCATCGTTCTTTCCCTTTTGATGGCGCTTCCCTTGGGCGTTTTGGGGGCGATTTTTTTGGAAGAATACGCGCATTCCCCCTCCTTTTTTATTCACCTCATCGTGCTTGCCGCGGAAACCTTAACGGGCATTCCCAGCATTGTGTATGGCTTATTTGGCTACCTTGCCTTTGTAATTTATTTGGGCTTGGGGCTGAGTTTATTTTCCGGCGCACTCACCTTGGCGATGATGATTTTGCCCGTGATTTTGCGCAATACGCAAGAATCCTTAAAGGCGGTCCCCGTGGCTTATAAAGAAGCTGCCTTTGCCTTGGGAGCGGGAAAATTGCGCACCGTGTTTGTGGTGATTTTGCCTTCTGCGCTGAGTGGCATTTTGGCGGGCGTGATTTTAAGCGTGGGCAGAATGGTGGGGGAAAGTGCGGCGCTTTTGTATTCCGCGGGCACGGTTGCGCAAATGGCAGGCTTATGGGATTCCGGGCGCACTTTGTCGGTGCATATGTATGCCCTATTGAGCGAAGGATTGTATATGAACGAAGCCCACGCCACAGCGGTGGTGTTATTGCTGTTGGTGGTGGGCGTGAATGTGCTTTCCAAATGTTTGTTTTTCTTCTTTCAACCTTTTAAAAAAGGATAACTATGGCTTTTCACATACGCGATTTCAATTTGCATTACGCGAATTTTCACGCGTTAAAAAATATCCATTTGCATTTTTCCAAAAACGAGGTCAGTGCCTTGATTGGCCCAAGCGGCTGCGGAAAATCCACTCTTTTAAAAAGCTTAAATCGGATGAACGATTTGATTCCGGAATGCAGAATCATCGGGGAGGTTTTGTTGAATGGTGAAAATATCTACCAAATGGAGGACGTGAATCTTCTTCGCAAACGCGTGGGGATGGTGTTTCAAAAACCCAACCCTTTCCCAATGAGCATTTATGAAAACATCGCTTTTGGGCCCAAAACGCACGGCATCAAGAAAAAAAGCGATTTGGACGCCATTGTGGAAAAGTGCTTACAAGAAGCCAGCATTTTTGAAGAGGTCAAAGACCGCTTACACCAAAATGCGCTGAGTTTAAGTGGCGGACAACAACAGCGTTTGTGCATTGCGCGTGCTTTGGCGGTTCAACCAGAAGTGATTTTGATGGATGAACCCACTTCCGCCTTAGACCCCATTTCCACTTTGAAGATTGAGGATTTGATTAACGAATTGAGAAAGTGTTATACGATTATCATCGTCACGCACAATATGCAGCAGGCGTTGCGAATCAGCGACAAAACGGCGTTTTTTTTAATGGGGGAAGTGGTGGAATGTGACCAAACGGAAAAAATCTTCACCAATCCCAAAGAAAGCAAAACCCAAGATTACATCACCGGGAGGTTTGGATGAGAGCGCTTTACCAACAAGCATTAAAGGACATCGGCACGCAATTTGATGCAATGTTTCAGTTGAGTGTGGAATTGTTTAAAAAAAGCAGTGAAGAAAAAATAGATTTAAGCCTACTTTCCCCAATGAATGCGCAGTTGTTGGGAATGGAAAAAACGCTTTATCAGGCTTGCGAGAGGTTGATTTTAAAAGAACAGCCCGTTGCCCACGATTTAAAATTTTTGATGGGTGTGTTGCGCAAAATTCCGGAATTGCGGCGCATTGGGGAATTGAGCTTAAACAGCGCCAAAATTCTTGAAAAGTTGCCCCCCACAGAAGAAAACGCTTTGCTGGAAGAAATGAAATTTTTGCTTCTTAAAATGTTTGCCGCCTTAGAAAAAGAAGAAGGGGAAATGCTGAATGCTTTGGAAAATCAAACGGATAGCGCTTTTAAAGCCATGCAAAACCATCTTGCGCAAAAGTTGGAAAAATCCCCGCAAAACGCGCCGGAATCTTTGGCGATTTTAATGCTTTCCAAATATTACGAAAAAATCGCAGACCACATCATCGCTTTTCATTGTGGTTAAAGGTTTTCCACGGTCAAAGCATTATTTTTTTGAAAATTTTTTGAGGGACAATTTATGAAAATCACCATCATTGGCAGCGGTTATGTGGGCTTGGTTTCGGGGACGTGCTTGGCGGAAGTGGGTAATCACGTGTTGTGTTGCGATGTGAACCCCGCAAAAATTGAAATGTTGCAACAGGGCGAAGTGCCCATTTTTGAACCCGGCTTAAAAGAATTGATTTTAAAAAACAAAAAAGCCGGACGCTTAAATTTCACTTCCAACGTGGATGAAGCCACGGATTATGGAACGGTGCAGTTTATTGCCGTGGGCACGCCGCCCGATGAAGACGGCTCAGCAGACTTATCTTACGTTTTGGCGGCCGCCCAAAATATTGGTAGAAGAATGCAGGATTACAAATTGGTGGTGGACAAAAGCACCGTCCCCGTGGGCACGGCGCAAAAGGTCAAAGATACCGTTTTAAAAGAATTGCAAAAACGCGGGGAAAACATTCCCTTCGGCGTGGTTTCCAATCCGGAATTTTTAAAAGAAGGCGCGGCCATTGAAGATTTTATGCGCCCGGACCGAATCATCATCGGCGCAGAAGATGAAAAAGCCATCAGTTTAATGCAAACGCTTTACGCCCCGTTTCAGCGTAACCACGAGCGCTTAATCATCACAGACCCCAAAAGCGCAGAATTGATTAAATACGCTTCCAACGCAATGCTCGCAACGCGTATTAGTTTTATGAACGAATTGGCAAATTTGGCGAGTGTTTTGGGCGCGGATATTGAAATGGTGAGAAAAGGAATGGGGGCAGACCCCCGAATTGGCTATCATTTCCTTTACCCGGGCTGCGGTTACGGGGGCTCGTGCTTTCCCAAAGATGTGCAAGCTTTAATCCGCACCGCGCAAAACGATGCCCAAATGGAATTAAAGGTGCTCAGCGCGGTGGAAGCTGCCAATTTCAAACAAAAACACGTTTTGGCGGAAAAAATCACCCAACGCTTTGGGGAAAATTTAAGCGGCAAACATTTTGCCTTGTGGGGCTTGGCGTTTAAACCCAATACGGACGATATGCGGGAATCGCCTTCGCGCGTGGTGATTGCGGATTTATTAAAAAAAGGCGCAACGCTGAGCGCTTATGATCCGGTGGCAATGAAAGAAGCAGGGCGCATTTTTCACAATACAAAAGGCTTGGATTTTGCTAAGACGCCGGAAGAAGCGCTTTGGAATGCGGATGCGCTCATCATTGTGACGGAATGGAAGGAATTTCGCAGTCCTGATTTTGATATGATTAAAACCACTTTAAAACAACCGGTGATTTTTGACGGCAGAAATCTTTACGACCCCAAAACGGTGCGCACCCACGGCTTAGAATATTTTGGGATGGGGAGGTAGAGAACGCTAAAACGGCAAAAAAAGAAGCGTCATTCTGAGCTTGCGCAACAAGCGAAGAATCTCATCTTTTTCATTTTAAGAAATTCTTCGGTCGCTCCCTTAGAATGACGCGTGTCTTCTCAAAAAAAAAATTAACGTTCACCGTAGATTTTTTTTCTTCAATCGTTCAAAAAATAAAAACGAATGCAAAGTGATGGCTGAGGTATGTAAAATAAAGATGATTTCAATCAAAAGGAGATGAAAATGGCAAGTCTGGTGCAATTGCGTGTGGAAAAAGAAGTGAAAGAAGAAGCGGAAAAACTCTTCAACGATTTGGGCTTAGATTTAAGCACGGCGTTGAGAATGTTTTTAAAAGCCGCCATCAGAGAACAAAAAATCCCCTTTAAACTCGCAAAAGAAAAAGACCCGTTTTACAGCAAGGCAAATATGGCGGAATTGGAGCGGCGCACAAAAGAGCTGGATGAAGGCAAGGGAATCACCTTCACTTGGGAGGAATTTGAAGCCTTTTCCAATGCTTGCCAAAACGCCCAAAGTCAAGCGGAATTGGACGCTTTGTATCAACGCGCACAGAAAGGTTGGGGAAATGCGTAAGGTGACATTTCAAGCAAGTGCTCTGTTGGAATATATGGAATGCCAAAAGGATAGGAAAATGTGCGCCAAAGTGAACACGCTTTTAAAGGATATTGCGCGCAACCCCGAAAGCGGCATAGGCAAACCCGAAAAGCTGAAAAACAATTTCAGCGGACATTGTTCCCGCAGGATAGATGCCAAAAACCGCATTGTTTACCGTTATGACGATGAAATCTGCGAGGTTGTGCAAGTGGGTGGGCATTATGAAGAAAAATAAACGTGTGGGTTTATTTTTATGGAGTAGCTTAAAAATCCACGGTGAATGTTAAAAAATTTTGAAAAAAACAAAAGCTTGACCGTGGAAAGATAAAGGTCAATGAGAGGGTTACTGAATCCCAATTTCTTTTGCGTTTTCCTTCCTCCTTCAAAATGCCCACAAAAGAGCGATTGCCGTAAACATTCAAAAACACATTGAGTTTCATTGAATGCTTCCTCTCTTGCGCGGTTTTTCGGTTTTGTTTTCAAAAAGGCTTGGCGGAACGAGGTTGTTTTGAAAGAGGGGTTCAAAATCTTCTGCGCACCCTAAGGTAAACGCAATATGAATTAAGGATTTTAAAGAGATTTCTCCGGAGCGCTCAAAACGTTTAATCGTGCCCAAACTCACACCAGAGCGCGCTGCCAAGCCTTTTTGCGTTAAATTTTGTATCAGCCGTTTTTCCTTTGCTTTGGCTGCCACTTCTTGCATCACTTCTTGGGGCGATTTCAAAATAAAAGACATTATATTATCCTTAACTGAGTTTTAAAGAGGGTTAGGGATATTATAATGTCCGTAAACCAAAAAAAAATTTTGAAAATCAAAAAAAATCCACGGTTGACCGTGGATTTTTTTTAAAAGGTGAATTGAAGGCGGGTTAAACGCAACCCAAAGCGTTTTCCAAATCTTGGATTAAATCGTCAAGGTGTTCAATGCCAATGGATAAGCGCATCATATCTTTGGAAACGCCGGAAGCTTTCAATTGCGCTTCGTTTAATTGTCGGTGCGTGGTGCTTGCGGGGTGGCACGCCAAGGATTTGGAATCGCCGATGTTGACCAAACGCGTGAAGAGTTTTAAGGCATCTTGAAAGCGCGCGCCCGCATACATCGGGTCATTGGCTTTTAAACCAAAAGTCAAAATGCCGCTGGCGTTTTGGGGGCTGTATTTTTGCAATACGGCAAAATCTTTGTGATTCGGTAAGCCTGCATAATTCACCCACGCCACTTTGGGGTGTTTTTCTAAAAATTGGGCGATGTGGAGGGCGTTTCTCCCGATTTTTTCCATTCTCAACGCGCAAGTTTCAATGCCTTGCAAAATCAAAAAAGCGTTGAAAGGGGAAAGGCACGCGCCCATATTGCGTAAGGCTGAGACGCGCGCGCGTGTGATATACGCCACATTGCCGCAGGCTTCGGTGTAAACCAAGCCGTGGTAGGCGGGATCAGGGGTGTTCAAAAGCGGGAATCGGGTTTTGTTTTTCGCCCAATCAAATTTGCCGGAATCCACAATGATGCCGCCCAAGGTTGTGCCGTGCCCGCCCAAATATTTGGTTAAAGAATGGATGATGATGTCCGCGCCAAAATCAATGGGGCGACACAAAAAGGGTGTCATCACGGTGTGGTCAACAATTAAAGGAATGCCGTTTTGGTGCGCGATGTGCGCCAATTTTTCAAAATCGGTGACGTTCCCAAGAGGGTTGCCAATTGATTCGCAATAAAGAGCGCGCGTTTTTTCGTTGATGAGGGGTAAAAAACTTTCAGGCTGAGCAGAATCGGCAAAGCGCACCTCCACGCCAAAAGAGGGGAGGGTTTGCGCAAAAAGGTTATACGTTCCGCCATAAAGGGTGGAAGCGCTCACAACATTGTCCCCTTGCTGCGTCAAGGTTTGGATGGCAGCAGTGATGGCGGCCGCGCCGGAAGCAAACGCCAAGCCTGCTGCGCCACCTTCTAAGGCTGCCACGCGTTTTTCTAAAATGTCCGTGGTGGGGTTCATCATTCGGGTGTAAATGTTCCCGGAAACTTTTAAATTGAACAAGTCCGCGCCGTGCTGGGTGTCGGTGAAGGCGTAGGAAGTGGTTTGATAAATAGGCACAGCCACGGCTTGGGTGGCGGGGTCGGCGGTAAAGCCGGCGTGTAAAGCAAGGGTTTCTGGTTTCATTTTTTTGTTTGAAGAAAAGAAAAAGGCGAGATTATACAGCTTGGGGAGTGGGGGGACTTGTGATTATTCCATAATGATATCCAGCAAATCTTTGTAGCTTTTAACGCTTCCATAAACCACGCCTTTTGAAGAGAGTTCTTCAAAAAGCTTTTTGGCGCACGCCATTTTCGCTTGTTCAACGGGTCTTAAATTTAGCGTTTCCATTGTGCCTTTTGTTTCGGCGATGAAGAAAATGTGTTTGACTTTTCCTTTATGAAACGCGATTGCCCAATCCGGGGTGTAATTGCCAAGTGGCGTGGGAATTGAAAATCCTCTGGGCAGTTTGGCGTAAACGCAGACTTCCTCCGCCGAATCTAAATTTTCTGCGAATTGGCGCTCCACGCTTTGTCCGTTTTTGGCGTAGCCCTCTGTAAACACATAATCTTGCACGTTCTTTTTTGCGCGGAAGGCGCGTGAGTAATCCGTGTGTTTTTCGGCGGTAAAAATGCTGGCATCAAAATTTCCTTCGGTTGGGTCGTAGGTGATTTCTTCCACAATCACCGTTGCTTTTTGTTCGTTGATCAAGCGAATGATTTTTGTAATAAATTCCTCAGGGTTGTTTTTAAAATAGGCAAAGGTTTTGGGCTGAATGCCTTCAAGAATTTTGGCAACACAGCGCCGAGTGAGTTTTGTTCCTTTGGCAATGTTGCCAATCAAATCATAGCTAACGTGGCTTTTTTCCGCGCGGTTTAAGGTGTAGCTTTGGCTTTTTTCCGCAGTAAATCCTTCCCCGCTTTTTATTTTATCCACACTCCAAGTTTCTTTTTGTTCTCCCGTGGTGACGGTGTAGCGTAAGCTTGCCACGAACATTTGCTCATCAATGTGGTGAATGGCTTTTTGAATCAGTTCCGCGCTGTCAAATTCCACGGTGTAGGCATATTTTTGGTTGATGTAATTCCAAAGCGTTTGGAATTCTTTTTTATAAAAATTCTCATTTAGTGCGTTTTCCGTCAGTTTGGTGTCGTGCCCGTTTTTAATCATCTCATCTATGGCGTGCTGATCAAAGATGTTTTGTATCAGTTTATGAACGCCTTGGGCAATTCTCTCACAGCTTTCAGGGAGCGGGGAAAGCGTGCCGTTTGCAAGATCAGTGTGGTATTTCTCGCTAATTTGATTGTTTTCGTCAAGGTAATCGTTTTTGAGGAGGTAGCGGTAAATCTCTTTGCCTTCTTTTTCAGAAATGCTGATTTCTTGGTTTCCGATGATGATGGTTTTCCCAATAAAATACTCTGCCGTTGCTTGGATGGGACGCTCGTAAAGGTCTTCACGGATGCCTTCTTGCAGACCGGCAACGAAATCTTTGTAGCCACTTGATGCAATCACCGTCAATTGATTGATTTCTTGCACTTGATTGCCGAGTGTGTCGCTGTCCATACGATCCCCGTTTTGGTTGACGCAAAGGCGCAATCCTCGCCCCACCTCTTGGCGTTTTTGTGTGGGGGAACTGCCAGCGCGCTTTAAGGTGCAAATTTGAAACACGTTGGGATTGTCCCAGCCTTCACGCAATGCCGAATGCGAAAATACAAAACGCACGGGATTTTCAAAAGAAAGCAAGCGTTCTTTGTCTTTTAAAATCAAATCGTATGCTGAAATATCATCGCTTTCAGTGCTACCGCGTTTAAGGGAACTGTCCACCTTGCGACCTTTTTTATCAATGCTGAAATAGCCGGCGTGGGTTTGGTGTGCTTCAATGTTGCGCAGATATTGTTCATAGGACGTATTAAAAAGCGTGAGGTATTCATCCAGAATGGCGTTGTATTCTTCTTCAAACATCTCGCCATATTGTGAATTGCTTTCGTTGCCGTCTTCATCGTATTGGCGATATTTTGCGACTTCATCAATGAAAAAGAGCGATAAGGTTTTGATTCCCCGCGAAAACAAGTCCTTTTCTTTTTCAAAGTGGGAACGGATGGTTTCCCGAATTTGCACACGGCGCAAGTCCAATTCGGAAACATCTCCAAGCACTTCCCCTGTGTGCAGGGTTTTTCCATTCGTAAAAGTCACCCTATTGCAAATGGGATCAATCTCGCTGATGCGGTATCCACGGTATTGCTCCATTTTTTTTGAAAGGGCAAAGAGGTCATCATCCACTTTTAAGAGCCTTCTTTCGCGCTTGATGGATTGCTGATGATTCACTTCAAATTCTATGCGCGCCATTGGGGGATTTTTGCGATCAGTCTTAATTTCTTCCAAAAAAAGATAGCTGTTTGTTCCGGGCAAATTGCTGATGTCAAAGCCTTTGACTTCAATGCGCTTTACCAATTTTTTGTTGTAAGCGTCTAATGCGTCCAAGGCATAGACCAATTCGTGGTGTTCTTTGTGGGTGGCGGAATAATTGAGCACAAACAAGGGGCAAAATTGCTTTAATGCGATTTGCGTTTTGTTTCCGCCCATCTTTTGCGGCTCATCCATAATGATGATGGGGCGATTGGCGGCAATGACGTCAATGGGTCTTCGTGATCCAAAATCATCGCGTTTAGAAAAAATGATTCTGGCGGCATTGTCCCCGCCACGACCTTCCTTGTTTTTTTCTTCGTTGAAAGAGGAATTGAAGGCTTGAATATTGATGATCATCACGTGGATGTCCGCGCTTTGGCTGAAATGGTCAATCTGCGCGAGGTTTTTGGAATCGTAAATGAAGAAGCGGGCTTTCTTTTGGTAATGCTCCATAAAGTGTTCCTGCATTGTTTCAAAGCTTTTGTAAACCCCTTCACGGATGGCAATGCTCGGCACAACCACAATAAATTTGCTCCAACCGTAATGTTTGTTCAATTCAAACATCGTTTTGATGTAGACGTAAGTTTTGCCTGTTCCCGTTTCCATTTCCACATCAAGGGAACAAGCGCCCAATGTATTTGTGAGGGTTTGAGAAAGCTTGATGTTGTTTTGGCGCTGGATTGTATGGATATTTTGGAGAAGGTGGGCGGAATCAAGCTGCACTTTGGCATTGGCAAAGCCCACAGAGAGTTCTTCATCAGAAAATATGCTGTTGAGGATATCTTTTTGAATGTCAATATCTCTGCGGTAGGTGAAACGCCCGTTGAAGTTTTGCCCGTTAAACACCTTGACCACGCTTTCCACAGCCTCGGTTTGGTAGGCTTGAATGGTGAATTTGAATTTCATTGTTCGTCTCCGGCGAGCGTGTCTTCCTCTTCGTAATAATAGGAATAGTCCACGCTTTTCATAAAAATCTCACGGTCGTGGATTTGGTCTGTCAGCGCGTTTTTCAACAATTTTTTTATTTTTGTTTTGCGGGTTGTGCTTTCGCGCATAGCGTTAAGATAATCTTTTTTATTGATTTTGCTCCAATCCACGCCAAGCCGTAAATTTTTTTTAAAAATGAGGTCTAACCAAATGCGCGTGCTTCTGCCGTTTCCTTCCATAAACGGGTGGGCAACGTTCATTTCCACATATTTATCCACAATTTCATCAAAGGTGCTTTCCGGCATACGCTCAATGGTTTTCAAAGTGTTTTCTAAAAATTGTGCGGGTGCGAAAAGAAAATTGTCCTTTGCAAGGTTTACTTGACGAATTTGTCCGGCAAAATCATACAAACCGCCAAAAAGGTAGCCGTGTATTTGTTGCAAACCTTTTACCGTGCCGACTTCAAGGGTATTCAATAGAGAACTTTCAAAGAGCGCATAAGCTTTTGATTTGCTTTTGCCGTCAATTGTTTCATCGCTGTATGTAAACCATTCAATGAAGCGGTTGGCTTTTTTGCTGGGAAAGTTTTTGGCAAGTTCAATGATTCCGTCATAATCCAAAACGCTGGCGGCGTGTTTTTTTCCATCTGGGGCGAGAAATTTGAAGTGGGTAGTCACACTACCCACTTGATTGCCTTCGCGTTTGAGTTTGGCTTTCAAATACTTCCAATAGTTGCGGTTTTTTTCATAATCATCCACGCCACGCAACACGCCGACAATATCCAACACAGAAAACCACCATTTGGCATTTTTATCGTCCCAAACGGCGCGCACTTCACGCTCATTAAAAAAGCGAATTGAGATTTTGTTCATTTTCAAGCCCGCTTTCTTTTTTTATTTCTCGTTCTAACCTAAGAAAACGATCAAAATCGCTTTCATACAGGCGATCTTGGGTAATGCGGTATTTTTCATACTCCGTTTCCGCGTGAAGTTTTGCTTCTTCCGCAGAGATTTTTCCGGAATCGGTCAGCGAGGCGTTGCCGTTGAATTCCAAAAAGCCATCCAAGCGCTTTGCCCAGTCTTCCATACTCATTGGAATTTTGCGCTCAGCTTGCAATTCAGCATAGTCCAAATAAAGCGAAACAATGCGCTCCAAATAATGCATTTCATCCTGATTTAAATAATTTTTGGCGATGGCAACATCCGCTTTAAGGATTTTTCCGTCTGGGGCATTTTCCCAAGTGGTCAAGCCCATATGGTCTTTGCACGCATTGGCGCGTTCTACAATCAGTTCCGCAACGGTGTGGCGGTGCACCGCATAGTGCATTTTGTTTTGCACGGTTTGAAAAAACAGGCGGGTTGTTTTGGCATTTGGGTCATAATCAAAGGCTGTTGCGTATAAATCCGTCACCTTTTGATAAAACTTGCGCTCCGAGAGGCGGATTTCACGGATTTGTTGCAGTTGGCGCTCAAAATATTCATCGGTGAAGAGATGCCCTTTTTTCAGGCGCTCCGCGTCCATTGTCCAACCTTGAATGGTGTGGTCTTTTACAATTTGTCCTGCCCATTTGCGAAATTGCACCGCGCGCGGGTTATTCACCTTAAACCCAACGGCAATGATCATTTGCAAATTGTAGTGAATGACCTCCCTGCCGACCTTGCGAACCCCCTCATCTTGAACTATTCGGATTTTCCGAATAGTTGTCTCCTCCGCTAATTCTCCGTCTGCATAAATTTTTTTGATGTGCTCGTTGATGGTGGGTAATCCTACGTCATAGAGTGCCGCCATCATTTTTTGGGTGAGCCAAATGTTTTCATCTTCATAACGCATTTCAAAGCTGGCATCGTTTTCCCCCGTGGAAGCAACGAAGGTCAGGTATTCCGCCGCAGAACTGCGAATGGTTAAAGTTTCATTTTTTTTATGTATCACAACACTTTCCTTTGCGTTTTTGGGCTGTAAGTTTCAAAGATTTGTTCAAAATTGGTGATGACACAGTCATTTTTAAAGCTGCTGTCACGGAATACGGCATAAAAAGGTTTTTTTTGTGCAATGGCTTTGATGGTTTCTTCATTCACATTGGAATCAAAACACGCCAATAAATAATCCACGGCAACGGAGAATATTTTTTTGTTTTCAATATTGATTTCTTCAATTGGAGAAGAAAGCGGAATGCCCAAATCCAACATCACTTGGAAAAGCAAATCTTCCGGCGTTCTGTCTTCTTTAATGTTGTCTATGAGGGTGTTTAAGGGGGTATCCATTGTTTCTTCTGGGGTGTAATAGACGTCTTTCATATTGGTGGAATCCACTTTGAACACCCGAAAGCCGTAATCAATATCCGCACCGGTTTCTTCCTTGATTTTCTTTCCGGCACGGCGAATGCGCTCCTCGCCGATGTCGCAGATGGTTTTGTAGCCTGCCTTGCGAGCTTCTGTCTTTTCTCCCGTCACTTCCGGTAGTTGCACCATGATGAATTTGCGGCTGCAGCCGTCCTCGGCATTTAGCTGCATCACGGCATGGGCAGTGGTGGCGGAGCCGGAGAAGAAGTCGAGGATTAAATTTTCGGATTTTAAAAGCATATTTTGTATATGCATAATGAGGTTTAACGGTTTTGGATAATCGAAAAATTTACCATCAAATAAATCCATTACTTCTCTTGTTCCTCTTGCTGAATTTGCCCCATCAATATTTATAAGATTTTGATATGAAAGTGTTCTTACAATCGGGGTGTCGTCATTGTTTACTTTTTCATATTGCTTAAAATAAACAGCCCACCCATTATTAGTATTCTTCATAATAATGAAGCCATTTTTAATTCCCCACTCAACTTTTGTTTTCGACCATCTCCAGTTCCAATGCTCTTGCTTTTCAATTGCTCCACCGGGATAAATTGCCGTTCCGTCTGGCATTTCAATAGGATAATTTAGTGCGTCAGAATAATGCTGTCCTGTCATTCTTCTATCAAGCTTGTTTAAGACATATCCGCCTCTTTTTTCGTAATAATCATCTTGGTTAGAATATTTTTTGGGGCATGCCTAGTTTAGTCTCCTAAAAAAGGTTAGAC
>QLIP01107141.1_pt1 | contig 21113 bp, 13 predicted proteins | sample 1769771 | NCBI WGS metagenome assembly QLIP01 (sample SAMN09428762, study PRJNA476227) | Gut metagenome, whole genome shotgun sequencing project. | isolation source: cecum | host: Rhizomys sinensis | place: China: Jinsha town of Minqing, Fujian Province | collected 2013-09-23
TTTTTTTGTGTCATCCCTCAGACACACTTTTTGAAACAGTATCATAAAACGAGAAATCTAATATATATTGAATGGATGCGAATTAAATAAGTTAATATTAGGAGATTACGTGTATTGGATGTAAGATTTATGATATGCCCAAAAATATAGCTATTGGATATGTAAGAACTTACTTTGTTTGTAATTGATTAAATATCTTATAATCAATATATTAACTCTAGTGATGTAAGTAGTTTTATTTGATAAAACTTGAGATATTTTAAGATTTTAATACTACTTTTGCAAACAGATGATTTTTGAGATAATGACACCATAATATTAACCTAAACAATGAACAGAAATGATTCGAACAATCTCTCTAATGCTCTTGAGTTTGGTTTTATGGTCCTGTACTGCTATGGACCGGGAACCAGTCTCAACTTCAACTGTGACTGCAGATGTGTCACTTGGTCGATTCTCGAAGGAGGAACTTGCGCTTCAGGCAAAGAAGAATGCCTCGCTTCAGTTGGCAAGATATGTTAAACTCGTTGGGAATGAATATGTATTGGACATTACCGAGGCGGATGCTGCTAAACTCGGTGTAGACCCCGTTATATATCAGGAACTACAACGAGAAGTAGATGGCAATAATAAATTGATGGCTGCTGAACTTGCCAAAGATTCTACGATGAAATTGCCAGATCCCCAGGCAATAGTAAAGAAGTTGGAAAACTATAACAATGAGAAAGTGCGAAAAAGATCCACGGGTATTTAAATTATAAAAATATATGCAGGTGCAAAGGGTGTCAGGAGCACTTGCATATTATATAAAAAACATTAATATAATCGAATAATAGGTATGAAACAAAAAAAGATATTCGTAACTCTTATAGTGGTATTCCTGATTGTTGGGATTTTGAGTTGCGGTTCCAAAACAAACTCCAACAGCAAAGTTGAAAAGAATGACTCTACTGAAAACGTCGGTATTCAGATAGTTATTGACGATTCTATCGAGCCTGTAAAATCGGATATTGATACAGTCAGGATTATTGAGATGTTGAAAAGCTCTCCCGACATGATAGAACAGAATAGAGAATATTTGCTGTTGTTTGACTATCTAAAACTTGATGGAAACTATTATAGAGTTACTATCGATGAAAAGAAAGCTCATGAACTTGGCGTCAGAAAGGAGGTTTATGATCAGTTTGTATACATGTACAATGCTTTGAATGAAGAGTTGGATAATTTTAAAAACGGTATCAATCCTAATACCGTTTGGCGTATTTCTTCTCCCCGCAAAGATAAGGCTATAATTGCGGCGCACGTCCGGGCGTTGGAAGAAATTAATGCAAAGATAAAGGATGGAGAATATTGATTAGGAGTATTCAAAGACGAACCCTTTGATAACAATTTTGAGAAATTGTCGTTTTAGAGAATAGGAGGCAGTTTTACTCATTGAGAACTGGCGGCTGGCACCAACATGTAAGGTGGAGTGAAGAAGGGAAAGGTTGAAAAAATTTACATAAACTATATTTATTAAACGAACTATATAGATAATGAATATTCAGGATTTAGATCAGGCTAGATTGAAGGAGATGGAGAAAAAGGTAGATCGGAATATACCACTGCATATTTGCGAGTATATCGGGGTTGCTGCGATGTGGGTGGTGCTGTGGAAACTTTTTCCTACTGGTGAGTTTAGCACTTGGGTTCAGGTGGCGGCATATGGTGTGACCCTTTATGCCGTTTGTGATTTGATAGAGTTGATTTATCGCAAAGTTAAGTCAAGAAAATAACTCTGCCGCCACGTCAGTATAAACTTGGCAATCAGAATTATGTGAACGCCGTGGCGGTTTGTCCGCTACGGCTCGCTGTTTATATGCGGGATATGTTACCTTATCAGTATAGGCTTTGATGGTTGAGCGAGATTGTGGTAATATTCTCTTTGCCGTGGCGAGCGAGCTGGCCGGAATCAGGTAGGCAATCATGGTTTGATGCGGATAAATGGCAAATTAAATTCCTTCTCCTATGCGCATAATTGAATAGTGAAGCGCTATTAAAAAAAATTGTGAAATTTAAATTTAATTATTAAATTTGCGATGTACACTCTGTAATCTATCTGAAAATATTACCTCGAAATTCTACTTCTTGAACTATCCATCGTGAAATTCTATTCTTCGAAACCTTATATCTTGGGGAAATTATCAAACTGTGCGTTTCCTATGCGACAATCTTTTTTACTGATTGTCTTATTCTACTGTTCATTTATATTGCAAGCAATTCAGCTTGATGGTTTACTCACAAAACCTGTAAATTATTACTATCCCCTTAAATATAAAAGCGATACACAGGTTTGGGGTATAGATCGCGGTGATGCCGACGATATTTATTTTGCCACCAACGAGGGGGTGGTGCTATTCGATGGTATTCGGTGGGAAAGATACTCCACTCCAAGCGAGAGTATCCTTCGAAGTGTGCTTTATGATTCGGATTCGAAAGTCTTATATAGTGGAGGGGTAAACGAAATCGGGTGTTGGCGATATGACGATACAGGTCACCTTAAATACAAACTTATCTATAAGAACCAACCTAAGCGTGCCACAGAAGACTATTGGCGTATTGCAAAGATTGACAGAGAGCCATTCGTTTATTTCCAGTCTTCGAGTGCATTGATGGCTTATAACCCAACTACGGGCAAGATTTATAGGTTTGTTGATGGTGCTTCCTCTAATCATTATCTCTTTGTTGTCGGCGATAAAATCTATCTCCAACAAGAAAATAAACTATTTAGAATTGAAGGGTTGAGAAAAAAAATAGTGTCAACGGCATTGGATAGTTTCTTTGCTATTTATATAGAGGGAACTGCTGATGGCGGATTGATTCTTTACAGCTCTGAAAAAGGGTGTATTGTACTTAATCGTGAAGGGAAATTAATAAGTCGTGAATCTTTCCATCCCGATTTGCGAATAACTTCGATGGCGAGATTGGGTCCTGACCTATTGGTTGGTACCGGAAATACCGGTTTTTTTCGTATCAGCGAGGATGGCAAAATCCGTTCTAAAGTAGGGGAGGAAATGGGTCTGAAAAATACCGTGCTTAGTGTTGCCCCAAGCCGTAATGGCGATATTTGGCTCGGTTTGAATGGTGGAATTGCAAAAATTGAGGAGGGAACGCGCGGTGAGTCGTACCTCTATGATGCAAATGAAAACATAGGTTATGTATATTGCGCCATTAACTATAATGGTGCGTTGTATGTGGGCACAAACAAGGGGCTTTATCGCGTAGAACGTGGTGACTACCTATCGCGATTTGTTCTTGTGCCTGAATTCAAGGGGCAGGTATGGAACCTATATCAAGTTGGTTCCGATTTAATCGTAACTCACAATAAGGGTATTTTTGCTTATAACGGAGTCAGGATTAGAGAACTCAAGCATGGTGGAGTCTATACGATAGAACGCATCCCTTCCAAACCGGGGTTTTATATTAGTGGCAATAACAAGGGTTTCTCGCTTTATCAAGTAGTTGACAATAAACTGCAATATAAATGTGATATTGCTGGTTTTAGCGACTTGGTGCAATCATGCAAATTTGATAAAGATGGCAATCTTTGGATGCCTCATGGTCGACGAGAGTATCATCGACTACGTTTTAGTCCTGATTTCACAAAGGTCACAATCCAGGAAACTTATCCGGTCCCAACTCAAGAGTCGAAACATGCTTTCGGGGTCAACGTCGGTGATGGTTTTGCGTTCCTTAATAATGAAGGGAAGGTATATACCTATAACGACCTATCCAATACCCTTGAAGCCGATGAATATCTTACAACTCTATTTGCCCCTATTAATCGGAATATTCAAAAGATACAATCCTATTATGACCGTTTTTGGGAAATAAACGAAGAAGGGGTCTGTATGCTTCACAAGAATGAGAATAAAGTAGAGGTATTGGCGGGCTTTTTCGCTGGAGTATGTGATAAATTTATTCCCAAAGGTTTCCGTAGAATTATTCAGTTGGGCGATTCTCTATATGGTATAGGACTTGCCAATGGTATGGGTATTTTAAATCTTGCACAGGTAAATGGCAATACCAACCAACGAATTCCCAATCTAAAGAAGGTTGAAGTAATAGGGAACGACGGTTCTTCATTTGTGAAAATCAAAGGCGACCATATTGATATCCCTCCCCATACGAGCATCATAAATTTTTGGCTCACATCCCTCAACAAAATGCAGAGGGTGGAATATCGTATTGATGGAGCTGACGATAAGTGGGAAGTAGTGTCAGGAGGATATGTCCAACTCCCATATCTCCGACCTGGAAATTATTCTGTAAAGTTAAGAAGTAGTAATGGTTTTGGTGCAGTGTCGGAGGTGAAGGTTGTGAAACTTCATGTGGCAGCTCCGTGGTATGCTTCAACCTTAGCTTGGATTTTCTACGTACTTTTGTTTGGATGCGGGATTTATGCTGCTTACCGGGCAATGATGATTAAAGCAAAAAGGAAACAGTCGGAAATTTGCATGATCGAGGAGCGCCGATTGAAAGAAGAAATGGATCAGTTTAAGCTCTATTCCCTCCAGAAAGAGCTTGGCGATAAGGATAGCAAGATTATGAGTATTACGATGTTGAGTATTCAGAATAATACCTTCCTTAAAAAAATCAAGGATTCAATGCTAAAAATAGATGCCAGTGAATCGCCTGCCGTTAAACAGCAAATATCGAGGATTGCTAAGGAGATTGAACATCAACTTAACGATTCAACCAGTTGGGATAGTTTTGCAGAAAACTTTAATCATACTTTTGATGGTTTCTTCGACCGATTGCTTGAACGGCATCCGAAGCTGACCAACAGCGACCTTCGTCTTTGCGCTTATATTAGAATGAATCTCACCACTAAGGAGATTGCCATGCTGCGAAATGTGTCGCCATCTTCAATAGAAATGGCTAAATATCGACTTCGCAAAAAACTCGAATTGTCTGAGTCAATAGCTCTCCCAAATTATCTGAGTGAACTGGGAATTGGCAAACAAACCGGTTTTTCATCCTCTAAATCTTAGCCTGGGTTCCTCAATTTTTGAATTAAAGTCCACAAAATTATTCGTTCTGAGAAGTCTTAATCTTTCCTCTAACAATAGCAATCAAAAAATATAAGGGTAGGGGGGTAATTTCAAGAAAAAATGCCCCAAAATGTGAATGTAGGGGTTCTTGTAATAATTTAAGATGTTGATTTCCAAAAATATAAAAAAGATTTAATAAATAAGGTGTAGGGGGATAATTTACTAACAAATATTAACATGTATAGTGTTTGTTAAGATTAATTTTTTGTATTTTTTTTGTGTCAAACATATTTTTGCATCATCAAATTAAAATTATGATGACAACGCAAAAATACAGATCAAAGTTAGCATTGGCTATGATGATTATGGCGACTCCTATACATGCCGAAATTTGTCAGCTTAACGATAGTTGGCATTTTGCTATGGGAGATTGTGTAAAGGAGCAATCTTTGGATCATTGGCAATGCGTATCCTTGCCTCACACTTGGAATGGTCTTGATGGTCAAGATGGGGGCAGCGATTTCCATCGTGGTGCATGTACATACACAAGAGTGATTACTCCTGAGTGTGCAGATAAAAGTAAAACGTTCTATATTAGATTTGGAGCGTCAAATTATCAGACAGACGTATATGTAAATGGTAAGCATGCCGGTAGCCATACCGGTGGATACACGGCTTTCGCTTTCGATATTACTCCCTATTTGCAATTTGGGAAATCTAATGAGCTTCGAGTGGTGGTTAGCAATGCCGATGGGATTGCCGTGGCTCCAATTTCCGCAGACTTTACTTTTTTTGGTGGGTTGATTCGTGGAGTCGAACTCGTGAAAAAGAATAAGTTGCATATTGCGGCCGATGATTTTGGAAGTCGTGGCGTGTATGTTGCGCAGACTAATGTAAGCAATCAGGGAGCAACTCTGCCTGTCTCCGTGAAGCTCCGCAATACTGACAGAAGCATTCGAAAAGGGGTTGTGGAAGTTTCCCTCTTTGATCATAGGAATAATGAAGTGGCAAAAACTTCAACTCCAATCAGGCTGAATAAAGGGGAACGAGAAACTTCCGTTCAAACTATTAATGTGCAGAATCCTCATCTTTGGAATGGGCGGAAAGATCCCTATCTATATACCATTAAGGTAACTGTACGCAATGGGAAAACGATATATGATAGCTATTCATCCAAAATAGGGCTTAGATATTACTCAATAGATCCCAATAAGGGATTCATGCTCAATGGAGAATCTTATCCTCTGCGCGGCGTTTCACTCCATGAAGAACGACCCAACAAGGGGAATGCCGTCACCGACCAAGAACGTAGAGAGGATATCGATCGTCTTGTTGAGATGGGGGCAAATTATATTCGTCTATCGCATTATCAGCATGGCGATTTTACTTACAACTATCTTGACTCTCTCGGTATTGTTTGCTGGACTGAAACTCCGGTTATCAATCATATCAAGAATACCGAAGAGTTTGCTCTGAATACAGAAAACTGCCTCCGCTCGCTAATTCGCCAGCAATACAACCATCCGAGTATTGTGGTATGGGGAGTAACAAACGAAATTAATTATAAGAAGGGACCTGACCCTGTTGGGTTGGTTAAGAGATTGGCATCGGTTGTTCAGCAAGAGGATTCGACCCGACTTTCAACTTTGGCAGCAATGTTTTCAGAGCGAACGACTAATTTTATTACCGATGTCTATTCAAATAATCGTTATGACGGATGGTATTACAATGAAATTAGAGATATCGCTTCTTTCTCGGATGATCTTCATGCTAAGTATCCCGAGCGGTGCATAGGTATCAGCGAATATGGTGCAGGTGCCCACCCTTATCACCATCAAGAGGGAATCGGCAAACCCGATCGCGATGGGCATTGGCACCCCGAAGGGTATCAGACCGCTTTCCATGAGGGGTATCTCGATGCAATCAATAGCCGACCATATCTATGGAGTACATCCGTGTGGGTTGCCTATGATTTTGCTTCCGATACGCGCAATGAGGGTGCCCAACCCGGCATTAATGACAAAGGGCTTATCACCCATGATCGCAAAATCAAAAAAGATGCTTACTATTTTTATAAAGCCAACTGGAATCCGGAACCAATGGTGCATATCTGTGAAAGCCGCTTTTCTCGGCGCACTTCTCCGCAAACCGAAGTTAAAATCTATTCAAATTGCAACAAGGTAACTCTTAAAGTCAATGGAGAGGTCGTAGAAGTGCACCCTGACAAAAATTGCATTTATCGCGCACCTAAAGTGGCTTTGAAATCGGGTGCGAATAACATTGAAGCCTCAATAGAAAACGACGGAAAAAAAATATCTCATAAGGCTACTTGGTATTATTTCTCCGAAGTAAATTTAGAGACCCCAAAACTATAAAAACAAGAAGATCAAACCTAACAGAAACGAAAGAATACAATGTTGAAAAAACTCAAAACAAGACTTGCGGTAGCCGCGTTCTGTTTAGCAACCTTTGGTGGAGAAATAGTAGCTCAGGCCCAGAGTAATCCTACTCTCGAACCGCTGTTACAAAATGTGTATGCGCGCCAAACTGTAAGCCTGAATGGGAGCTGGAACTACCTTCTCGACCAATTAGAGGTAGGGTACTATAATTATCGTCGCAAACCGGACCCGAATGGTTTCTTTAAAGATACCAAGGTTGATAATGTATCTGCCTATAAGGAATATGATTTTGATTCAGCTCCTGTGATGAGCATTCCCGGGGATTGGAACACATGGGAGGATCGTTTCCTTTATTATGAAGGAACGATGTGGTTTAAGCGCAAGTTTAATTATAAGAAAGGGGATAAGAGAGTGTTTCTACATCTCGGTGCTGTAAACTACGATGCAAAGGTATATGTAAATGGTAATAAGGTCGGAGAGCATATCGGTGGTTATACGCCATTTAATATGGATGTGACCGACAAGGTGAAGGATGGTGAAAACTTTGTGGTTGTTAAGGTCGACAATAAGCGTTATGCCGAAGGTGTGCCTACGCTTAACTGCGACTGGTTTAATTTCGGAGGTATCACACGCGATGTAATGTTGGTGGAAGTGCCAAAGAATTATGTGCAGACATATCGTGTGCAACTCAAAAAAGGAACTAGCGATATTATCGCAGGTTTTATACAAACTGCTGGGGCAGATGGGCCTCAGGAGGTGATGCTTGAAATTCCGGAACTTAAAATTAAGAAACAATTTACCACTGATGCCAACGGACGCGCTTCGTTTGAGTTCAAAGCTAAACCATCTCTATGGTCGCCTCAAAATCCAAAACTTTACAAAGTTGGGGTTAGCAATGGTGTTGATAAGGTTGTTGATGAAATCGGTTTCAGAACTATAGAAACCCGCGGACGTGAAATCTTGTTGAATGGGTCTCCAATCTTCCTTAAGGGTATCAGTATCCACGAGGAGGCCCCTTTCCGCTCGGGGCGTATCTGTTCGGAAGAAGAAAACCTGATACTTCTGAACTGGGCTCGCGACCTGGGGTGTAACTATGTGCGTCTTGCTCATTATCCTCACAACGAGAAGATGGTGAGAATGGCTGAAAAAATGGGTCTGATGGTCTGGAGCGAAATTCCGGTATATTGGACTATTGCATGGGATAACAAGGATACATATGCTAATGCTCATAATCAACTCACCGAAATGATAGAGCGCGACCAAAACCGTGCTGCTGTCATCATCTGGTCGATTGCTAATGAAACTCCACATGGCGAAGCTCGCGATGCTTTCCTATCCAAGCTATCAACATCCGCTCGCAATCAGGATAATTCTCGACTCATAAGTATGGCTATGGAACGCAATGATAAATCGAATACCGTCCTTTCAGTGCGCGATAATATGAGCGATTATGTGGATATTATTTCCTGCAATGAATACCTCGGCTGGTACGACGGATTGAATGAAAAAATTGATCGCGTCCGTTGGGAAGTAGACTACGACAAGCCTTTGGTATTTAGTGAAATGGGTGGGGGCGCTGTGGCTGGATATCATGGCAATCCCGATCAAATTTGGACCGAAGAATATCAAGCTGAACTTTACACTAAGATGCTCCGCATGATTGACGAACGCACTCCAAATCTCGTAGGGCTTTCACCTTGGATTCTTATGGACTTCCGTTCTCCGCGTCGACTCTTGCCTCAGATTCAGGACGGCTACAATCGTAAGGGGTTGATATCAAATCGTGGTCAGAAGAAAATGTCGTTCAATGTGATTCGTGATTGGTATCGACATAAATAACAAAGCGTTTAGAATCAATTTACTAAATGAATAAATCTTAAACAACAATAGCATGATGAAAACTAAATGGAGTGTCTGTATTCTGACTTCGGCCGCTACATTAGCTTCGGCTTCGATGGCGATGGGGGCGGTTACGGTGTCTGGTGCGCCTGCCTTGCAACAGGAGTCCAGAGCGAAGTCCAATAAATTTTCCGGTCAAGTCGTTGATGCAAAGACCGGAGAACCGATAATTGGAGTCACTGTCAAAGTAAAGGGTACTAATATTGGTACAGTAACTGATATCGATGGCCGATTCTCAATTGGTGCTGCCGGCAAATCTCCGGTACTCGTATTCTCTTATGTGGGTTATTCTCCTCAGGAGGTGAAAACAACAGAAGGCAATATGGAAATCCGCCTAAAGGAAGATTCAATGCAACTTGACGAGGTGGTTGTGGTCGGTTTCGGTGTTCAGAAAAAGAGTCTCGTTACGGGTGCTATCTCTTCTGTAAAGGGTAGCGAACTTGAAATGACCGGTATCATGCGTGCCGATGATGCCCTTCAGGGTAAAACATCAGGCGTGCAGATTATTTCTAACAGCGGTCAACCCGGTACTTCAACTTCAATCCGTGTGCGTGGTGTCGGGACCAACGGAACAGCTCAGCCAATCTATATTGTAGACGGTATGACTGTGGGGGATATCGAATATCTTAACCCCGCGGATATCGAATCAATTGAAGTGCTTAAGGATGCTGCTTCCTCTGCAATCTATGGTGCACGTGGAGGTAATGGTGTAATCCTTATCACAACTAAAAATGGTAGTGAAGGGAAAACATTGGTTTCTGCAAATTTCTCTTATGGTATCCAGAATATAGCACATAAAGTTAATGTACTGAATGCTAAAGAATACTGTATTCTTCAGAATGAAGCTGCTCAGAATGGTGGTCAGGCCCTTCCTTTCAGCCAAGCGCAGATTGATCATTATAATCGTGGTACCGACTGGCAGGAAGCTGTGTTGAACCGCAATGCACCAATCAAGCAAGGCCAAGTCTCAATATCCGGCGGTGACAAAAATAGCTCATTCCTTACCTCAGCTTCTTATTTCAGTCAGGACGGTATCCTTGCCAAGGGTAAGTCTAACTTCCAGCGTTTCACTGCCAATACTAAGGCCGATCGCTATTTCTTCAATCGCCATCTCCGCATCGGGGAAAACGTGGCGCTTTCGAAAGTGGATCGCCAGTCGGTGACTCAGAACAGCCTCACAGCAGGTCCACTCGTCAGTGCGCTGAATATGGACCCTCTTACTCCTGTTTATGATGGAAAAAATACTGATCCGCTGTATGGAGGCTTCGCAACTTCTCGTTATGTTTCGCAAGAGGTGGTGAACCCCGTGGCTCGTATCTATTTCTCAAACGGTACTTCGAACTATTTCAAACTAATCGGTTCGGCGTTTGCTGAAATCACCTTCCTCAAAGACTTCGTGTTCCGTTCGTCAGTCGGCACCGAACGCACTTGGAATGTGTCTTATGGTTATACTCCCCTCTATCGTCTAAACTCTACCACCGGTAATACTACTGCTAACGGTACGAGTCAAAGCATGGAAAACAGCTGGAGTATGAGTTACGATAATGTTCTAAACTGGGCGCACGAATATGGAGCTCATAATGTGTCGGCACTTATCGGTACTTCATTTATCGATCGTAGTGCAACCTTTATGTCGGGTAATCGCAACGACCTGATAATCGACGATCCCAAGTATGCATACTTGAGCATGGCAACGGCTGCCACTGCCGGAGTGTCGGGTGGTATGCGCAATCCTTCGCGCCTTCTTTCATTCTTCTGCCGCGCCAACTATGCCTACGACAATCGATATATGGCCACATTCACTCTTCGTCGCGACGGTTCGTCTCGTTTCGGTCCCAACAACCGCTTCGGTACATTCCCATCCATGTCGGCAGGCTGGAATCTAAGCAACGAAAAGTGGATGGAAGGGTACGACTGGATTGATGCCCTTAAATTGCGTGCCAGCTGGGGGCGTAATGGTAACGAGAACATCGGTGACTTCCAGTTCCTTTCTTCTATATCTACCTATGGACTTAGCTATCCGTTCGGTAGCCAGCTCGACGGACAGGCGCTTTCTACCGGTGCGGCGCCGACTAAGGTGCTTAGCCCCGACCTTAAATGGGAAACAATCGAACAGACAAACATCGGTATCGATGCTACTCTTTTCAATTGCCTGACTGTTAACTTAGACTATTATCGTAAGGATACAAAAGACCTTCTTCTCACATCCCCCACACCTCTTTTACTCGGAAACACGTTCCCTACTATGAATGCAGGCTCGGTGCGCAATGAGGGTGTGGAAGCTTTTGCAAGCTATAAGAATAAATTCGACAATCTGGTCGTGACCGTAAGCGGCAATGTGGCATACAACCGCAATGTAGTGACACAGGTTGGTACTTACACAGGTTTTGTGGCAGGAACAACTATGCAAGGAATGTCGGGGGCAATCACACGTATGGAAAAGGGGTTCCCGATGGCTTACTTCTGGGGTTATCAGACAGATGGAATCTTCCAAAATCAAGAAGAAATCGATGCCTACGTATTCACTGCCGCTGATGGGGCTAAGAGCTTGATTCAGCCTAACGCAAAGCCTGGAGACTTCCGTTTTAAGGATATAAATGGTGATGGTGTAATCGATGATAGCGACCGCGTTAACCTCGGAAATCCTTATCCCGATTTCACTTATGGTCTTAACCTTAATTTAGAATATCGTGGTTTCGACCTGCAGGTCAATACATCTGGAACTGTTGGCAACAAGATTTTCAGTGTGCTCCGCCGTATGGACCTCCCGATGAGTAACTATCAGAGCTGGGCATTGGGTCGCTGGCATGGTGAAGGGACTTCCAACACTATCCCTCGCGTAACTACTAATGATGCCAACCAGTCTTGGAGCAAGCCCTCCGACTTCCATGTTAAGGATGGCGATTATTTCCGCATCCGCAACGTGATGTTAGGATATTCATTTAGGTTCCTCAAGAATTATAATGTTGATGCGCTCCGCGTCTATGCATCTGTCAATAATCTTTTCACATTCACAAAGTATACAGGTTATGATCCCGAAATCGGAGGTGGCGTAATGAGTACCGGTGTTGACGCTGGTGTTTATCCTCATCCCCGCACTGTGAATTTTGGTGTAAATGTAACATTCAGATAATAAGCCAATATCATGAAAAAAGATATAATTTTTAAATCGGCATTGATTGCCCTTACTTTGGGTAGCACTGCTTGTAGCGATATTTTGGAGCTCGAGCCACCAATGACTCAGGTTACACAGAATTTCTATCGCAATGAAACTGATGCCTTTCAGGCTCTTACTTCAGCCTACAACGTTTTGGCATGGAGCGCACCCAGCACTGCTGCCGGTTCTCCTCAGAACTGCGCATTTGAGCTTGTGAGCGAGGTCCTCGGCGATGCTTGTTATGCAGGTGGTGCTAATGCCAACGATATTCCTACTATGGGGCGTGTCAATACGTTTACCATGCTTCCCAATGATCCCGCTCCAGAGGCTCTTTGGAATAAATACTATACTGGAATCTATCGTTGCAACCAGCTTTTGGTAAAAATCGATGGTATTAATTTCGCAGATGAAAACCTTCGTACTCGTTTCAAAGCCGAAGCTCAGTTCCTTCGTGCCAACTACTATTTTGATCTTGTGCGCCTTTTCGGCAATGTTCCTTTGATTCTCACTCCGATTACTCCGGCTGATTATGCTCAGGTTCAACAGGCTCCAGAGATAATCTATGGTCAGATTGCCACCGATCTTCTTGCTGCAATCAATGCAAAGGATTCAGAGGGGAACTTCTCGCTCCCGGCCTCTTCACTCCAACTGGCTGCCGAAGATAAGGGGCGAGTGTCGCGTGCCGCTGCGGAATCAATGCTCGCTCGTGTATGGCTTTACTACACAGGTTACTATTCTAAGTCTGAACTTCCCGGGGTTAATGCCACTGAAATAGTAGCAATCGTAGATGATGTGATTCTAAATAGTGGCCACTCCCTAATGGCTAATGCATATGATAAGGTAGCGGCTTCAACCACCAAGATATCTCCGCTCTTCGATGTTGCTAACAAGAATAGCGTGGAGGGTGTGTTTGAAATCCAGTATAGCGACCTCTCCAAGTGGGGGGACTGGAAAAACCGACAGGGTTGTCTCGGTAATCAAGCTGTAATCCTTTGGGGTATGCGTGACGTTGGTGGTACTTATGCCGCAGGATGGTCGTTTGCTCCTGTTAGCATGGCGCTCTTCAATCGTTTTTCGGCAAGCGATCCGCGTCGTTTTGCAACCTTTATCAATGCCAATGCCGCAACAGCCGATAATGACGGGGAAGCTATTAAATACACTAAGGGGTATCAGAACACCGGTATCTTTAACCGTAAGTTTACTCCACTCACTGCCAATAATGCCCGTTATGGAGGATCGCGAGAGCTCAACTATCGCAACAACTATATGTGCATTCGCTTTGCCGATGTGCTCTTGATGGGTGCGGAGCTTCAATTGCTTTATGGTAGCAAGGCTAAAGCCTTAGAATACTATAAGAAGGTTCGTGAACGTGCAATGGGGGCTGGAAGCGTTACAACTTCTTCTTCTCAACTCACTCTAAATATGATTGATGATGAGCGTATCTTCGAACTTTCGCTCGAAGGTCATCGCTATTGGGATATTCTCCGCCGTGGTCAAGACTATGCAGAGAAGACTCTTACCAATGGAGAAGCCGCGGAGTTTGCAGTTACCTATAACAAGGCTCGCGGAGGTTTGATGCCTATCCCTCAGTATGAAATTACTCAGTCAAAAGGCTCTCTCAAACAAAATCCCGGTTATTAACCTAAAAGTAAATTATCATGAAACTATATAAATCATTGTTGATTGGTGTTGCAGCCCTTCCCATTTTGGGAGGCTGCACCCCCGATCCTCGTATGGGGCTTGATGCTCCAATCCAGGACCTTAAAATAATTGTAATTCCAGGTGAAAAACCAAACACCTTTACATTCAAGACCCCCCCTGCCGATATTATTGGCTTCTGGGATCTTGGCAATGGTGTGCAGGCAGATGGTGTAAGCTCCGTAAAGGGAGAATACCCATTCCCGGGTAACTATACCGTTACATTAAAAGCTTTTGGCCAGGGTGGGCAAACAAATCCTGTTACTATCGTGCTCCCGATTACAAAAAGTAACTATGATTTACTTAACGACCCCATCTATGAAAAGCTTACCGGGGGAATCAACAACGATGAGGGTAAGACCTGGGTTGTCGACTCCCTGCTTGCCGGTCACCTCGTAAAGAATCCGCAGAACAATGGTGGCAATGGCGACTGGGCTGCTCAGATTGCCGGTTATTTAAATCGTGCCAACAATAAGACGGGTGGGGGAATGTATGACGACGAGGCCACTTTTAAGCTCACCGATAAGGGTGGTGCTGAGTTCGTTTACGTAAACCATGGATCAAGCTGTGCGGCCTCTAACGCTATTTCGTCTGGAAATCCAGGTGCCGGCGCAGGGATTTATTCTCTACTTGTAGCCGATCCTGCTTGGCGTGCAACTCGTGCCGATAAGATTTCGGCCGTGTTTGCCGGCGGTTGTGGTGACTATATAGTACAGTGTACTCCCCCCTCTAAAATGACCTGGACTGTAGTTAAAGATGGTGCCGGCAACTATTCGCTGGTATTTCCTAAGACCGCAGATGGGAATGGCGGTTTCTTATTCTACTTTACTGATTGGGCAGCAAACTATCAAATAAAGAGCATTTCCGACGATAAGATGGAGGTTTGGAAAAAATGCTCCGATGGAGCAACTCGTAAACTTGTGCTTATTCGCAAGGGGTATAAGGATCCCTTGGCTGTAGATGCTCCCAATAATTAATTCTTAAGTCTAAAGAAATGAAAAAAAGTATATTGTTATATCTTTTGGCATTGGTGATTTTTGCCGGATGCCGTAAGGATGAAGGTAATCCCTTTATCTCTTTTGCGCTCGACACCGAGAATAGCACCGTCGAAGGTAGTTTTGTACAGGGTGCTGAACTCTTGCCCCTATGTCGTGCTGTAATCCCTTATGTAAACGCAGAGGGGGGCGAGGCTGTATTTAGTGCAGAAGAAGTGAACGGCGTTTGGATTGAGCGTCAGACTGTCGCTCTCGAGGAGCGCGACGGAATTGCTAAGGTTGAAGTGAAGGGTACTCCCCGCGCTCTTGGCATGATGTATCTTCCCGTTTCGGTAGAATATATGGGTGGTAAGTATCAAACCACTGTATCTATGGTTGTATTTGAGGATACAGACCCCAATGGAACTGTCGACTTCAAGATTAATGCTAATCCGATTGTTAGCATGACCGAGCCGGTTAAGATTCCGTTTACTGTTTCTCCCACTATGTCGGCTGTTACAGTTTCAGATCTCGATGGTATTCGTGCTGATGTCGAGCAAGATCTTTCCACCGGTGTGGGTACAATAACTCTTACACCGAACGAAGAACTCTTGAGCGGCACTCTCACTATCTCGGCTTCGTTTGGTGTTCGTCCGGTGGTGAGCAAGGAGCTTGAAGTAAATGCGTTTAGAGAGGGTAATGGCACAGAAGCATCCCCATATAAGATTATCAATTCTGCCGGTCTAAATAAGCTCCGTTATGGCTTGGATAAGGCGTTTACAATTGCCAATGATATCACGGTAGAGAGCAATTGGTCGCCAGTCGGCACGCTCGATGCTCCTTTCGTCGGCACGCTCGATGGTGGAAACCATAAGGTTACTTATTCAATCAAGGCTGTTGGTACTGACGTTCAAGGTTTCTTTGGATATGTAGGTGCTGGTGCCAAGGTGAAGAATATTGTCTTTGCCGGTGATGTTTGGGGGCGCAATTATGTGTCGGGTGTGGCTGCTCATAGCGATGCTCCAATCGAAAATTGCAATGCCGAAAATGTGAATGTTAAGGGTAACGACTACTTAGCTATGTCGGTAGCTTCTGGTACTGCAAAGGATGCTCGCGTTATGGTAATGGGTAAGAACTTCCCAACTTTGATTAATATACCACAAGGCGCCACATCAGCAAGCGAATCGCTTGACGTAACTCCACTTGATATTGCTGTGAATGTAACTGCTAATCCTACAAACGCTAAGATTAGTTACGATGCTGCAAATGGTATGCTTAAGGCGGATATCTCAGGTGGTAATTTCAAGAGGGGTGAAATCACAATCGAACTCAAGCTTGCTGCTTCGGGAGCTGGTTCAAAGGTTGTAACCACAACAAGAAATATCCTTATCGATTCCAAAAAGATGAATGAAGGTGGGGATGGTACTGCTGCAGCTCCATATATCGTGGCCGACGCCGATCAGCTTGCTACTATGATGGCAAATGCATCTTCAAGCTATATCGCACTCAAAAATGATATTGCTCTCACAAGCAATTGGACCCCAATAGCATCCTTTAGCGGAAATCTTGATGGTAAAGGTTTTACAGTTACTGGCTTGAAGATGACTGTGGCCGAAGCTGGTTCGGGATTCGTTAAAACTCTCGCTGCAGGAGGTTCAATCCACGATATTAAGTTTGCTAATGTGACTGTTGAAACCGCCCAGTCGTTTGGTACTGTAGCCGGTATCAATAATGGTACCATCGAAAATGTAGAAGTGACAGGTACTATCAATAGTACTCACACCGGCGACCTCCTTGGTGGTATCGTAGGTGATAACCTCGCAACTGCAGTGGTTAATAACTGCTACGTGAACCTCAACATGACTGCTACTTGCGGTATGGTGGGCGGTATCGTTGGCCGTAACAAGGGTACTGGTGCCGGTACTAAAGTTACTAACTGTTCTTCCGAAGGGTCAATTACAGTAAATGCCGGAAAAACTCGTATCTCAGGTATCGTAGGGCGTGGCGAAGGTCCCGACCTTATCAAGGGTTGCTCATCTGCTATGAATATTGTTGCTACTACGGCTGGTGCTAATGGTGTTGGTGGTATTTTCGGTGCTAACAATAATAACAACATGAAGATTGAGGAGTGTGTGTTCACTGGTTCTGTAAAGAGCAACAACGACGTTGGTGGTATTGCCGGTGTTGGTGTCAATGTAAAGAACTGCTTGGTAGAAAACGCAACAATCTCCAATCTCCTTGGAGGAACAAATGGTAATGCCGCCGGCGTGTGTGGTACAAACAAGATGTATTGCAACAACTGTATTGTCCGCGGAAGCAGCATCTCGGGTGTGGTAGGTACAGGTAAACCTATTGCCGGTATTGCCGGTCACTTCCAGAATAATGGTTCTGTAAGTGGTTGTGTGGTTGAATCCACTACTATTAAGGGTAGCCAGGTGAAACGTATCTCGGCTATCGACCCTGCAACTTTGGGTGGCGCAGCGCTTGCCAATAACTGGACTTGCGGGCTGACACTGCTCGATGGTGATGGTCTCGACATTACAGCTAATGCTACCGATGATGCAGCCGGTCTTGATGGTGGTAAGGTCACTTCCGATAAGCTTACCCAAGCATGGTATGAATCGCTCGGTTTCGATATGAGTATTTGGCAAGTATCAGCCGGCAAGCTTACTCTCAAAAATGTAGGGTATAAGTCAGTGTCAGGCAAAACTTTAAAAAGAGGTTATAAAACTTATAGAAGAAGATAATTATGAAGACTTTATATAAATTTATCGCAACAGTATGCATGCTCCCAATCCTGGGGGCATGCACCAAAGCCGAATTAATCACCGACCTTACTGATGACGACATCACAGTTGTAGAAGGGGGAAAGGCAACAACCCAAAAACGAGGTGTAGGCTTTAGCCTTTCCACAAGTTGTGGCTCTTGGTGGGAAAATATAATCAATCTTAAGGCTAACTGGTATTACACTTGGGGGCTAACTGGTTGCCAAGATCCGTATGCCCCTAAGAATGCTGAATTTGTGCCCATGTTCTGGGGTCACTCAAGTGTTACGGATGCTAACATCCAACTCGTGAATGATCTCTATCGTCAGAAAAAGATTTTTTATGTGCTTGGTTTCAATGAACCAGACCTCAAGGCCGAGTCCAATATGAGCGTGGCGCAAGCGCTCGAGGATTGGAAGAAGCTTTCGGAAGGTCTTGATCCCGGCATCAAGCTCGTTAGCCCTGCAATGTCATGGCCTGGTGCTACTTGGTTCAACGACTTTATGAATGGAGTTCAGAGCCAACGCCTCCGCATGGATTATATAGCCCTTCATATCTACATGGGGCAGTCTCCGAAAACTTATACCGATCAAGTAAAGAAAATTTATGCCACCTATGGTAAAAAATGTTGGATAACTGAGTTTGCTCCGCGCGATGATAGTGCAACTTCGGGCAAACCGGAAACCAACAAATGGTCGGAAGAATGGATTCGCAATAACTTTATTGTGCCTGTTATCACAGACTATGAAGCTATGGACGAAGTGTTCCGTTACTCCTGGTTTAGTGGTAGCCCAACTATGGCTGGTTTGTGGACCTCAATGCTTGTGGATAAAGATGGTAAGCTAACCTCTCTTGGTGAGTATTACAAGACTGTTCAACCCAACGAACAAGTATCGCGATGAGAAAGACATGGCGCTGGTTTGGACCAGCCGATAAGATTACTCTGCCGATGCTTCGACAGATTGGAGTGCAGGGTGTGGTTTCCGCCCTACACCATATCCCCAACGGGGAGGTATGGACCCTCGAGGAGATCCTCAAGATGAAAGATTACGTGGAAAGCTATGGGCTGACCTGGGATGTGGTTGAATCTCTTCCGGTGAGCGAAAGCATCAAGTATGCCGGTCCGAACCGTGACGAATTGATAGAACGTTACAAGGAATCGCTTCGCAATCTCGGCAAAGCCGGAGTGCGCACCGTGTGTTATAACTTCATGCCGGTGCTCGACTGGGCTCGTACCGACCTCGAATATCCCAACCCCGACGGCACCAGCAACCTATATTTCAATCAAGGGGAGTTTGCATATTTCGATATCTATATTCTCAAACGTGAGAATGCCGCTGCCGACTACGATGCTGAGATTTTGGCACGCGCCGAAGCACTCCGCGCCGAAATGACTCCGGAGGGTGAGCAGCGCTTGGTGGAAAATATCATTGTTCGCACCCAGGGGTTTGTGAATGGTAATATTTCGGAAAACGATCTCAATCCAGTCGAGAAATTCCGCGAACTTCTGGACCTCTACAAGGGGATCAGCAAGGAACAGCTTCGTGAGAATATGAAGTATTTTCTGGAGCAGGTAATCCCCGTCTGTGAGGAGGTAGGAGTGAATATGTGCGTACACCCCGACGACCCGCCCAAACCGATTCTTGGTCTCCCGCGCATCGTTACCAACGATGAGGATATCGAATGGTTCTTGAACGCAGTTCCGAGTCTGGCTAATGGTCTCACATTCTGCGCAGGGTCGCTATCGGCCGGTATCCACAACGACGTTCCGGCATTGGCTCGCAAGTATGCCGATCGCACGCATTTCGTGCATCTTCGCTCCACGAACGTTCTCCCCAATGGCGACTTCTGCGAAGCCTCTCACCTAGGGGGACGTGCTAATATAATCGAACTTGTTAGGATATTTGACGGCATCAACCCGGCGCTCCCGATGCGAGTGGACCATGCGGCTTTGATGCTTGGGGATGAAAAGATGGGTTACAATGCCGGCTATTCATTCCATGGTAGAATGCTCGCCCTTGGCCAGGTGGAAGGGATTATGGCAACCGTCAGACAGATAACAGATAAGAGATAAAAGATATAAATAAGACTTAGAGAATCTCGCATTTCGTCTATATTCATTCACACACACAGCGAAATATAGAGATCCGGGGGTATCGGCTCAGAGGAGTGGACCCCCGGAGACTTTAAGCCATAAAAATCAGATATAATGAACGAATTATTTTCAGTAAAAGATAAGGTGGTGGTAATTACCGGTGCCACAGGAGTGCTCGGCACCTGCATCTCAAAGTATCTGGCCCGCGAGGGGGCCAAGATTGTAATCCTCGACCGTCGTCAGGAGGATGGCGATAGCCTTGTGGCTGAAATTGAAGCCGAAGGTGGAGTTGCAATGGCGCTCGCCTCCGATGTTCTCAATCAGCAGAAGCTTGAAGAGAACCGCAATGAGATTCTTGCACGTTTCGGACAGATTGATGCACTTCTCAATGCAGCCGGGGGGAATATACCTGGGGCTACAATCCCACCCGGAAACACGGTATTCGATATGAACTGCGATGACTTCAAGAAGGTGCTCGAACTCAACCTTATCGGTACAGTTCTACCCACTCAGGTTTTCCTCAAGGCTATGGCTGAGCGGGGAGAGGGGTCGATCGTCAACTTCTCATCGATGTCGGCCTTCCGTCCGTTGACTCGCGTTATGGGTTATGGGGCAGCGAAGGCCGGGGTATCCAACATCACGGCATTTCTTGCCAACGAGGCGGCTACAAAGTTCTCGCCTAAGATCCGAGTGAATGCAATCGCTCCCGGTTTCTTTATTACCAACCAGAACCGTGCACTGCTCACTAACCCGGACGGCACGCTGACTGAAAGAGGGGATGATGTAATCCGTCAAACCCCCTTCAAGCGTTTCGGCAACCCCGAAGAGTTGTGTGGCACCATTCAATACCTATTAAGTGAAGCCTCAAGCTTCGTGACCGGCACGGTAGCCGTTATCGACGGTGGCTTCAACGTCTTCTCGGTGTAAATTAAAAGTTTGCTCGAAGGAAAATTGATAAGATATTTCAGAATTTAAAAAAAAAATACTAACTTAGATTTCGTTCCCAAAAAATGTTAACGCCAGGTGCGGCTATCGTCGTGGAAAAATTTTTTTAAGTCGAAGGAGCATAGCGGGCTATGCGACTGAGACGCGA
>QLIP01053582.1_pt1 | contig 21029 bp, 17 predicted proteins | sample 1769771 | NCBI WGS metagenome assembly QLIP01 (sample SAMN09428762, study PRJNA476227) | Gut metagenome, whole genome shotgun sequencing project. | isolation source: cecum | host: Rhizomys sinensis | place: China: Jinsha town of Minqing, Fujian Province | collected 2013-09-23
TGGTATGTCTCTCTCTGAAATTTCGAATGCTACTGGTCTCTCTGTTTCTGAAATCGAAAATCTATGATTTAGATTCAATCTGAAAAACTCGTATAATGCAAGTTAGGATCATCGTATAAGAGCAGACCGATTGTATATGTAACAGAATGTTCTATAATTACTGCACCCTTAAGGTTAAATCTAACCTTAAGGGTGCAAATATGAAGTGGTTTAAACTAATTTACGAATCTTGAAATGAAGTTCAGTTTTAACACTAAGAGATGAAACAAAATAGAGTCGAGTTTGTTTTCATATTATAGAAGTTTTGACGCTTCTTATTTATTGTACTTAATACTTAATACTTAATACAAGAATATTATGAAAGCTCTATCCATTATATCGTACGCAATCGGTTTCGTTCTGTTAATCGTTTCTTGCTTCACTACTGGCGTGGCCTTAACCTGGTGGCTCGGTGGCGTTGCGCTGATCTGTTTGATTCTCGGTTGCGTTTTCCAATATCAGTTAACAAAGAATCGCGACTTTTATCGTGGGCGTCATTTTACGCATTGAGAACAGCTAATGAAGTTGTTTAAACTTCTTATTTCAAAATTAGTAAATAAGTTTAAAACGATTTCAAAAGCTCCGGTGCTTTTGCTAATGTGTCGGGTTTTCCGATATCAAGTAGCTGTAGATCTGTGCACTCCTTCTCCATGATGATTAATTCACTATTGAGAGTCTCATGGTCGAGAAGAAAGTCCATGATTGGGAAGGCTTGGCGTTCGATGCGTTCTGCATATAGCTTGAGCCGGCTGATAGCTCTTGCTCCTATTATATAGATGCCGCTGAATGCGCGCATATTATCTTGCTCATTACGGGCGAGACCTTCAGGACGGGTCTCGCCTGTGGTTGTGTTTATCCAGCCCTTTAGGCGTTGCTGAGTATCGAAGATTAGTTTGCGCGATGAGTTGCGATTGCTCGTTAGCAATGTGATGTCGGCACCCGTAGCTGTATGTGTTGCCATGAGTTCTTTTAGATCGGCGTTGCTTAAGATGTCTGTGTTGTGAATCAACACATCTTCGTGTCCGAATAGGGGTGAGGCATGCAAGATGCCTCCTCCGGTGTCGAGCAGTTCTTCTCGTTCGTCGCTGATTTCTATTGGTATGTCGAAATCATTTACATTCAGAAAGTCAATAATCTGCTCGCCGAAGTGGTGGATGTTGACAACAATATGCGATACTCCCTGTGCTTTGAGTGTGTTGATGACACGTTCCAACATCGGAGTGCCCTCAACCGGTACCAATGCTTTAGGATGAGAAAGGGTCCAGGGTTTGAGTCGTGTGCCGAGTCCGGCAGCCAATATCATTGCTTTCATTTGTATCGTGCATATATTTCTATACCCATCTGTTTTGCCTTGCGAACATGCTCAGGATTCTTGGGATCAACGCCATATTTCGAGAGCTTCGGAATCACAACCTTTGTGCCGGGTTTGATGCGGTCGGGATGTCCGAGATTGGCATTATTCTCCTCGTAAATATACGGCCACAGATTGTAGTTGCCATAGTGAGCCTTTGCCATGGTGGTAAGATAACGAGTGGTGGAAATTGTGTCGTAAATCACGTCCGATGGCTTGGTGTTTACATCCTGATTCTCGGTTTGATTTTTCTCAGATGTTAGTTGCTTGGTGGCCTCAGCTTTGGATTTTATCGAGTCTGTCTTGGGCTGTGTTTCTGGGATGGTGTCGGTTGCTTGTTGAACAGGGGCAGTGACAGCAACTGAATTGTTGGTGCTCTTTGAAGATAGATTTATATTTATATATCCCTGAGCAACAAGTATATATCCTATTACTGCAAGGAGAGCAGCCAATCCGATTCCGCTTAAGAAACCCCATAGGAATTTGTATGAACGCTTGGGTTCATACTCTTGTTCATAATTGTATTCATACTCCAGTTCCTGCTCGGTCGCTGATTCCAATTCAGACTCAGTATCATCATTCGACTCAGTCTCGGTATCTTCATTCGATTCAGTTTCTGTATTTACATCCGATTCTGTCTCCGTCTCTACATCCGGTGTTACATCTGTTTTGACTTCCACTTCCACCTTCGGTTCGGGCTCGAATTCCGGTTCATCATCTTCTGTCGGTTCAAAATATTCTTCCTCCTCTGGTTTGGGAGCAATCTCGTTTGCGACGACGGCTTCCTCTTTTTGTATCTCCTCTTCTATTATATATGCTCCGGTTTCAGTTTCGTTTATGATGTCACTTCCCTCATTGAGTTTATGCTCGATTATAGGGTCGAGTTCGGGCTCTGCCTGTGAAGCACGTTCCTGTTCGATTTCGCTATTCGTTATATTTGCAGGCATGACTTCAATGTCGAACGAATCTTCGTCCGAGTCAATTTGTTCATCGATCGCGTCCGTAAGTGGAATGTTGTCGGTGACGGGATATGATTGTTCGAATATCTCAAAAGGAGCATTAACAATTTCGGCCAGTTCGCGTGCGGGGGCAAATGTCAATTTGCGATGGCTTGGAATCTCCATTTCTTCGCCCGTGTTTACATTTACGCTCTTGCGCGCTTCCACAGCAGTAACTTTAAACGTCCCGAGACCTTTAATCTTTACGCTCTCGTTGTTGCTAACCGATTCAGCAATAAGTGCAAAGAGTTCTCGCAGAAAGTCTTCGCATTGTTTTTTAGTTTGTCCCGAAGCTTCGGTAAGTAGATTAATTAGAACGGGGAGTGTAATCTTCTCTTTCATTTAAGTTTCTGTTTGAGCGTGGTTGAGGGTTTGAATGCTACGGTCACTTTGGGCGGAACGCAGAGGCGCTCGCCTGTTGAAGGGTGTACCATAATTCTCTCTTTGCGCAGTTTGGTTTCGAGAGTTCCGATAGATGGAATGGCGATAGAGTCGCCATCGCGCAGTGCCGACGTGATGACGTCGGTAAATGCATCCATCAAATCCTCGATATTCTCTTTCGAGCGTTTTGTATTTCGTGAAATATTGTCAATCAGTGCTTTATTGTCCATTGTATTTTGTGGGGTAATTTTTCTACAAAGATAATAATTTTTTGTCTGTTGGGTTGAAAAAAATATGAATAAAATAGGAAAAAAAGTTATTCTTGTTGCATTTTTGTTTCTTACGCAACTTGTCGCAATGGGTAGTGAGAATGGAAGAAAGTATGTGTCGCCTTACTATTTTGGACCTTATGCATTCCCTGTGCCGGATATAGTAGACAGACCTTATTCCTCTCTTCATGCCGAGATTTCAGGCGATTATATTCGTGGCGAGCGAGGGGATGTAACCAAGGGTTTGATTGCGCAACTAAATATTCCGCTTTGGAGCCAACGAGCCAATCTGTCGTTATGGCTCCCCGTAAGGGAGTGGTATAATTGGGGCGAAAGTTGCGGTAAATGGGATGTTGACGATGCATATCGCAATCAGTCTATTCGTGGCTCCGGTACGGGCGATGTATATGTCAGTACGGAGATGCTTCTGTTCGAGGAGGCGGAGATATGCCCCGATGTAACGCTTCGGGCCGCACTCAAAACAGCTTCAGGCGAGCAGTCGCACATAAATCGTTTCTACGACTCGCCTGGTTATTATTTTGATGCTACGGCTGCCAAAACTTTTTTGTTAACACCTTATCTCTCACTGCGATTGGCTGTGTCGGGAGGCTTTTTGTGTTGGCAAACAGCAGTAAATGTGCAAAACGATGCCCCAATGTATGGCGTCAGCGCAACTTTGCGTTATGATCGATTCAGTTTTGGTGGTTCGATGGGTGGTTATGCTGGGTGGCAGAGCATTCAAGATGCTGCCGTTAAGGATTCACCGATTGTGTTGCGTGCAAAAATGTCGTATCGAGTGAAGAATATTGAATTCTCCACTCGATACGAATATGGATGTAAGGATTTTCCTTACACCGGAGTCCGCGTGGGATGCGGTTATGATTTCTGATCTGTAGTCGCGGCAGTGGTCTGAGCACTGTTGTTCTGCTCCGTTGAGGCAGGTGCGTTCCGGAAGAATGGTTGCGGAGTACCGAAGACGTCGTTGAAATTCTTTCCAGGACTTAGATAGCCGTCAATGACGGTGTCGCGTCCGGAAGGATTCTCGAAGACATAGAGGTCGAAGGTCGACAACATTGCCGCAACGTGCTCAAAGATCGATGATTGAATCGACTCATATGGTACCCATGCCGATGTTGAGGTGAAGCAGTAGACTTGCAGCGGAATTCCTGCCGCCGTCTGTGCCAGGGTCGAAACAAAACATGTGCTTGTGTGATCGATATTCGGGTTGGCGTCAAGCCACAATTTAAGATAGGCACGGAAGATGCCGAGATTCGTTTCGATGGTTCCGTCTACCAAGCCGCGGTTTACATCCATCGCCTCGCTGTCGATGCCATCACTTTGGCTGCGTTTTGCCGCAATCCAATTCGTTAGCAACGGAATCTTCGACAAGCGATCCAGTAGTTCGTCGGTGGCCGGCAGAATACTGTCGGCATCAATCATATACGAGCGCTGAATTTCGCGTGTGTTGCTCTGCTGCATGTTGCGATAGTTACGGAAACCATTGCTGACTAAATGATACGGCGGAACGGTTGAGATAGTCTTATCCCAATTTTCAATCTTGATGGCGGTAAGGCTAACTTCCGTTACGACGCCATTGGCCGACGAACCGTTCGGAACAATCCAGTCGCCTACATGAAGCGAATCGTTCTCAGCCAATTGTACACCAGCCACGACACCAAGAATTGTATCCTTAAACACCAACATCAACACCGCTGCAAATGCGCCCAGACCGGCCAGTAGAGAAGCGGGCGATTTGTTAACCAGAATCGCGATAATGATAATTGTACCGATAAGCCACACAATCATTTTAATCAATTGAACAACACCATTCAGTGGCAGTTTGCGCTTGTTGGCGCGCATATTAATCTGCTCCCATACGGCACTAGCCATCGTATTGATTGAATTGCAAACCAACAGAATGATATAGATCCATGAGATGCGCGATAGCCACGATGCTAACGATTCGCGACCGGTGAGGGTGAATTGTATAAGAATCAGAAACACCAGAGGCGGTACTATTCTACAAAACTTTGTAAAAAAATGGCGACTTACCAACGAATTGTAATAGTCCGATTTGAGGTGCGGTCCGATGGTGTGAAGAATCTTCACGATAATCCATTTGATGGCAATACCCACCACTACCGATACTCCAAAAACCGCAGCACCATACAGCCAGATAAAAAGTGTGTGGCTTTGCTCCATGCCAATCAGTTTCAATAACCATTGGACAAGATTCATTAAAAGCTCAGCTATCATGTACGAACCCTGCGTGGCGGGCTCAGACATGTGCAAAGGGATGTGTGTCTCCATAGTCAGATTTAGTTATAGATGTTGTCAATCTGCGCATAGTTCATAAAAAAATGCAGCTCTCCAAGATATACAAAATAAGAGTCAATAAAGTTCTTTTAAAATGAAGAAAAACGTATCTTTAAGAAAAATAATGAGTTAAAACTGCATTAACACATTTTAACAATAATACAAAAAGCACAACTGCACATACCCCATGGAGATGTGCAATAGATAAAATCATATGTTTTATAACATATTTGCGTTGTAAATGATAGACAATCAATCTCTTACAATTATTAAACAAGGTAATCGACAAAAAGTTTAGAAAAAATGTGCTAAAAAAATTAGGAAGTTGTGATAATTCTGCTTATATTTGAGTCATAAAGATTTCAAATCTTAAAAAATGTAAAAATAGGATGATTCAGATAAAGAGAATAATAACGAGTGCATTGGTAATTGCAGTGGCAGCAGTGGGCGGTTTTGCACAGACCGTAACCAGCAAGTCGCCGCATAGCGACATGCACAAACGATTACTTGCCAATCGATCAACAACCAAAGATCAGATACGACTTATAGAGAAGAACTCATTTATCGATTTGTATGATGAATACGAGCCCGAAATCGATATCTATACCGAGGGTTGGAATAGTAAAAGTGTGAATCCATTTAATGCTGCAGATGTTCCGAACAGCAAAGTGATTGATGTGACAGGCTATTGTATACCTCACAAGGGAATGGTAACCTCTAATTATGGATATCGCGCGCGATTCGGACGCATGCACCGAGGCATTGATTTGGGCATCAAGATGAACGATACCATCTACTCGGCATTCGATGGCAAAGTTCGCCTCACAGCTTATGAGGGCAAAGGATATGGCAACTACGTAATTGTGCGTCATCCCAATGGATTGGAAACCGTATATGGTCACTTGAACCGCACTTTAGTTAAGCCCAATCAGACAGTAAAAGCCGGACAGCCCATCGCATTAGGTGGCAATACAGGTCGAAGCACCGGACCTCACCTTCATTTCGAAACCCGATTCATGGGATATGCTATCAACCCGGCAGCAATTTTCGACTTCTACAACAAGACAACTCATACCGATACATACACCTTTACGAAGCAGACCTACCAGCAGCCACGCAACTATGCGCCCTCGCGCAATCTGGCTCAGGCAGAGAAGGAGAATCCCTACAAGGCAGCTTCGGTTGAACCTGAAACATATACTGTTAGAAGTGGCGACACACTCTCGTCGATTGCCCGTAGGTACGGTATGGCGGCTACAACACTCCGCAAATTGAACGGTTTGGAAACAACATCAAGAATAACCACCGGCCAGGTGTTGAAGCTCAAATAAAACAGACAAACTTAATACAGAACAAAATAATCGAAACCTTCTTGCAATTCGTTTGCAGGAAGGTTTTTTTATGACCTAAGATATCTGGAAAGTCAGGTCTAAACTTTTTAGATTTTGGGAATGGAGTCTTAGATTTGAGCGATAACTTTGCGTAGACTTAATCAAGAAATGCTGTCAGTGGTCTTGTTGCGAAATGCGATAGGAGAGAGGCCGGTGGCGTTGCGGAACATTCGAGAGAAATGATTCGGATAATTGAAACCAAGTTCTTCCGAAATCTCGTTAATGGTAAGGGTAGTCTCAAGAAGCATCTTCTTTGCCGCGCCAACAATCTTAGACTGCAGATATTCGCGCGGTGTGATGTGCAAACGCCTATGCAGTTCAGCTCCAAAATATTTAGGAGTCATATTGAATTGATCGGCACACCATGCCACCGTAGGATATCCCTTTACGGCGGGCAATCCACTCGACAGATAATTCTCTACAATCATGTCGAGGCGCTGGAACATTGATGCGGCTCCTCGCTCCTCGATAGTATTAAACTCGCGTTCATAGAAACGCTTGAAATAGCTAAGCAATTGGCCAATATTGAGTCGAAGCAACTGGTCGCTCATATAATCACGATCGGTAGATAGCTCTGCCATCAAATTATTAAAGCAATTCAGAATCACGCTCTGCTCCAACGGCGACAATGAAACCGAATTGAGCGTATCGGATTCAAAAAAATTAAACATATGAAAATCGCGCCCCAGACCGGTTCTGTCCAACACCTCAGGCTTAAAAACCAAGATGCGCCCTGCTTTGGGTGCTGTGTGATTCAATAATACGCGAATCGTCTGCCCGGGACGAAACGCAACAAGAGCTCCCGATTGGGTCGATATCTGTTCGCCGTTACGCTCCACGCATCCGAACTCCAAGTCTATATATATAATGCAATACATATCCAACTGTGTAGGCACTGACCAAAGATTATCGGCGCGCGAAATGTCGCCAACTGCAATATGCGGGTGTAAGGTAGGTTGTCGGAAAAAGAGATTAAACTCCTCTATACTATCACATCGTTTCATATATCAACTTTTAAACAAAGTTAACTAAAATTTTTAAATTATGAGAAAAAATGGTAGGTAATTTTGGTATAATTAAGTTAAATCGGCAAAAATGGTATATAAATTAGTAAAAATGTTCGAGCTTAAATTGCATAAAAGGTTTAACTTTGCGCCGTCCACAAGAATACGAAAAGGATGTGATAGTATTCAGAAAAACAACTTAAAACAAACAGTGCGAAATGGCAGTAAAATTCTATAAATCAGAAAACCAAGTACCTTTGGAGATGCACAAAGTACGTGTAATCCAAAAACTACAACTTCTACCGGTCGAAGAACGCATGCGTGCAATTCAAGATGCGGGCAACAACACATTCCTATTGCAGAACAACGATATCTATATGGATATGTTGACCGACTCAGGTGTGAACGCAATGTCGGATTTGCAGACCGCTGCAATGATGCAAGCAGATGATTCGTATGCAGGAAGCGAGACATTCAACCGCGTGAAGCGCGCAGTGAAAGAGGTATTCGGAACTGACAACGTACTACCTACTCACCAGGGACGCGCATGCGAAAACATCTTGGCCGAGACATACGTAAAGCCCGGACAGGTTGTAATCATGAACTTCCATTTCACCACAACCAAAGCCCACATCACACGCGTCGGAGGTGAAGTGATCGAAGTTGTAAATCGCAAAGGACTCGAAGCCGTAAGCGACGATCCCTTCAAAGGAGACTTCGACCTCGATGAACTCTGTGCCACAATCGAAAAATATGGTCCGGAAAACGTGGCATTCGTGCGCATCGAAGCCGGAACAAACTTGATTGGTGGTCAGCCGGTATCGCTCGAAAATATGTTGGCCGTTGCCGACATCTGTCATCGCTATGGAGTAATGTCGGTACTGGATGCTTCGTTACTCCAAGACAACGTATACTTCATGAAACAGCGAGAAGCACAATGCAAGTATATGAACACACGCGAGATATACCATCTCCTCGCGGCAAAATGCGACATCGTATACTTCTCGGCACGTAAACTCGGATTCGCTCGCGGAGGTATCATCACCAGCGTGGATCCGAAATACACCGACCAGATGCTGGAATACATCCCCTTATACGAAGGCTTCTTGACCTACGGTGGTATGGACGTCCGTGCAATGGAGGCCCTGGCACAGGGCCTCTACGAATCGCTCGATATGGAATACATCAACCAAGGCCCGGAATTCATTGCCTACCTTGTCGACGAATTAGACCGATATGGCGTACCCGTTGTGAAACCCGCCGGCGGATTGGGAGCACACCTCAACTGCTCGGCATTCCTGCCCGACATGCCGCACGACCAATACCCGGCAGCAGCTGTGGCAGCGGCCCTCTACATAGCAGGCGGAATCCGCGGCATGGAACGAGGAACGGTGTCTGAGCAACGCAACCCCGACGGCACAGAACGCTTTGCTGAGCTCGAACTATTGCGCTTGGCAGTACCGCGTCGAGTATACACACTCTCGCAAATCAAATACGTAGCCGACCGTGTAAAATGGGTGTGGGACAACCGTCAACTCATCGGTGGCTTAAAATGGACCAAAGAGCCCAAAGTGCTTCGCTTCTTCACCGGACGCATGAAGCAGATTGGACACTGGCAAGAGGAACTTGCGGCAAAATTCCGCGAAGACTTCGGCGACAGCCTATAAACTCTGATTAAACAACTTCGAGGTTGTCTAAACGTATTTACGACAATTAAAGTGAAGATGCTTAAACAACTTCGAGGTTGTCTAAACGCATTTGTGAAATTTAAGTGAAGCTGATTAAACAGCTTCGAGGTCAAAACAAAAAGAACAATCAGAACAAAACAATATAGATACCAGACAGATTAAAAATATAGCAGACAATTATAACAGGACAAGAGGATTTGCATATGAACGACCCTGAATGCTTGCCAAATTGCTTATTACACTACATAGGAAAATTAAAACTCAATTGGAAATATATGTTATAAAAAAGAAGTATAAAAACTTCAAAGTGTATTGTGGAATCTTATGGAATCTTAGATGATAAGGACAAATAAATTTGACTTGTAAAAAAAGGTTGTATTTTGTAGCGGTCGCCCCGGCGACCGCTTTTTTTGCCCCCAAACCTCCCTTTCTTGCTGCCACACCTCCTTATTTTGCCGCCCAACCTCTATCTGCCGCCCAACTCTCCCTTTCTTGCCCCCGGGCCTCTTCTTACCCCCAAGCCCCCATCAGCAAATTAGTCAATGCATCCAGCACGCGCCCTGACTTTATCCTGGCTGACACGCCTCCTTGTATGTCGTTTTGTGTGTTATATTGCAGAGAAGATGGTGGTTGCGCCTGAAGGCGCCATGTGATTGATGTCGCGCTTGGAAGCGCAACCCCCATGACACTCCCCGTTTCCCCTTGCTGCCCGCTCCGACGGGCGTCAGGGCGGGTAGCAGGGTGGGTAGCAAAGCGGGTGGCTTTGTCATGGGGGGCACGCTTCTCAGCGTGTCGTTTTGTATGTGATATTGTGGAGAATGTGGTGGTTGCGTCTGAAGGCGCCTGTGTAGTTGATGTTGCGCTTGGAAGCGCAACGTCCCATGACACTCCCCGTTTTCCCGTGCTGCCCGCTCCTACGGGCGTCAGGGTGGGTAGCATGGTGGGTAGCAAGGCGGGAGGCTTTGTCATGGAGGACACGCTTCCCAGCGTGTCGTTTTGTATGTTATATTGCGGAGAATGTGGTGGTTGCGCCTGAAGGCGCCCGTGTAGTTGATGTCGCGCTTGGAAGCGCAACCCCCATGACACTCCCCATTCCCCCTTGCTGGCCGCTCCGACGGGCGTCAGGGTGGGTCGCAAGGGCGGGTAGCAAGGCTGGTGGCTTTGTCATGGGGGGCACACTTCCCATCGTGTCGTTTTGTATGTGATATTGTGGAGAATATGGTGGTTGCGTCTGAAGACGCCGGTGTAGTTGATGTCGCGCTTGGAAGCGCAACGTCCATGCTGACATGCTTGAAAGCATATCTTCCATAGTGTCGCGCTTGGAAGCGTAACCCCCATGACACTCCTCGTTTCCCCATGCTGGCCGCTCCGACGAGCGTAAGGGCGGGTAGCACGGGTGGGTAGCTTTGTTATGGAGGACACGCTTCCCAGCGTGTCGTTTTGTGTGTTATATTGTGGAGAATGGGGTGGTTGCGCCTGAAGGCGCCCGTGTGATTGATGTCGCGCTTGGAAGCGCAACGTCCATGACACTCCCCGTTTCCCCATGCTGCCCGCTCCGACGGGCGTCAGGGTAGATGGTAGGGTGGGTAGCAAGGTGGGTAGCTTTGTTATGGAGGACACGCTTCTCAGCGTGTCGTTTCGTGTGTTATATTGTGGAGAATATGGTGGTTGCGCCTGAAGGCGCCCGTGTGATTGATGTCGCGCTTGGAAGCGCAACGTCCATGACACTCCCCGTTTCCCCATGCTGCACGCTCCGACGGGCGTCAGGGTGGGTAGCATGGTGGGTAGCAAGGCGGTGGCTTTGTCATGGAGGACACGCTTCTCAGCGTGTCGTTTTGTGTGTTATATTGCAGAGAATATGGTGGTTGCGCCTGAAGGCGCCCGTGTCGTTGATGTCGCGCTTGGAAGCGCAACTGCCATGGTGACATGCTTGGAAGCATATCTTCCATAGTGTCGCGCTTGGAAGCGCAACCCCCATGGTGACATGCTCGGAAGCATATCTTCCATTGTGACACGGAAGCGATATGTTGTGTAGGTGTCTTTTGAGTATTATGTACAGTCGGTGGTTTCGTATGCATATTGGGTGTTAAAGTTGTGCACAAAATACTTTTAGTAATGTATTTGGATGGGGGATTTTTGGGTGGAGAGGGTGTGTTAAGTTGAGGGAGTGGGAAGAGGCTGAAGCAAACAGTCTATATAGTGTAATTGGATGGGAATAAGCATGAAAAAAGCGATTAGTTGTGATGGTGAGAGGGGGGTACAAAAGAAAATCAGTCGGCGCTGTGTAAGTAGCGTCGACTGATTATTTTGGGTTTGTGGAGCATACCGGGATCGAACCGGTCACCTTATGACTGCCAGTCATACGCTCTAGCCAGATGAGCTAATGCCCCGTTGAATTTCAGTGCAAAGTTAAACTATTTTTTGTATATTTGCAAATATTTCTCTTTTTTTGAGTAATTTTGTAGTGATTTTTTTTATTTCAGTTATCTGACCCTCTGTCGAGGGGCTTTTTTGATTGATTTTTATAGTGAAAGAGGATTTTTATATAGAGTTGAACGGAGTCAAGCTTCATTATGAGGTGTCGGGTCCGGAGGATGGTAAGCCGGTGGTTTTGATGCATGGCTGGGGTTGCAATACTTCGACTGTGCGTAGTATCGCCGCGGCGCTGGAGGGCAGTCGACGTGTTTTTAATGTCGACCTGCCTGGTCATGGCTCCAGTTCCGAACCTCCCACGGTGTGGGGCGTCGAGGATTTTACGCAGCTTATCGAGGCTTTTGTCGCTAAGCTGGGGCTGAAGTGTCCGTCGCTTATTGGTCATTCGTTCGGCGGCAGAGTGTCGATTTTGATGGCATCGCGCAATGAGGTTGAGCGCGTGGTGTTGGTCGATGCCGCCGGTATCAAGCCGCGTCGTAAGCCTAAGTATTATATTAAGGTTTATAGTTTTAAGTTGGCGAAACGGTTGTTGCCCCTGTTGTTGGGCAAGAAGCGGGGCGAGGCGGCTTTGAATGCGTGGCGTGGTAAGGCTGGTTCGGCCGATTATCGGTCGTCGACGCCTATGATGCGTGCCGTGATGAGCCGATGTGTTAATGAGGATTTGAAGTTTGCGATGCCTTCGATTGCCGCGCCGACGTTGTTGGTGTGGGGCGAGGAGGATACGGCAACGCCGCTGTCGGATGCGAAGACGATGGAGAGGTTGATTCCCGATGCCGGTTTGGTGGCTTTCCCGAAGTGCGGTCATTATTCGTTTCTTGATAATCCTGGTGGCTTCAAAGCCGTTATTCAGTCTTTTTTTAAGTAAATAGCTTCTTAGCAGTATAATTATATAACTATGGCAATCGTGATTGCGCTGTATCTGATATGCAGCATCTATATGATTCTGAATTTCAAGTATGATCTTCAGATGTTTCAACAGAATTCGTATCGTCCCGAGCGTTATTGGCGTTGGTTGAATGGTAATTTTGCCACTCCATGGCGTATCGTTGATTTGGCGTGTGTTTTTGTTTTGGCTTCGACTTTGATCGATTATCGCACTGCGTGCTTTGTGGTAGCGGCAGTTGCATTGGTTAAAATTGTGATGATTTTTCGCCGCAAGTATAAGAAGCCGTTGGTGTTTACGAAGCGTGTGTGGCGTCTTTATTCTGTTACAGTGCTATTGGCGTTGGCTTTAGTGGCTCTTTCTATATTTACAGCTAATGGGCCTTCGTCTGAATCTCGCTATCAGGGTCCGACTTTGACTTTGATGCTGATTATGTTGATCAGTTTCGGTTCTTGGGCTTTTGTGATGTTGGCTGGGTTTATTCTGACTCCGGTCGAGAAGATGATTCAGCAGCGTTTCATTAATGATGCAAAGCGTATTTTGCGTTCGATGCCCGATTTGAAGATTGTCGGTATTACGGGGTCGTATGGCAAGACGAGTACGAAGCATTACCTTCAACGTATTCTTTCGGAGCAGTTCGATGTGTTGATGACGCCCGGTTCGTTTAACACTCCGATGGGTGTGGTGCGCACGGTGCGCGAATATCTTAAGCCTTATAATGAGGTGTTTATTTGTGAGATGGGGGCGAAACAGCGTGGAGATATTGCGGAGATATGCGATATTGTGCACCCTCAGGTGGGAATTGTCACGGCTGTAGGTCCGATGCATCTTGAGACTTTTAAGAGTATTGAGAATGTGCAGGCCACAAAGTTTGAGTTGGTAGATGCGCTTCCGGCCGATGGTTTGGCAGTGGTTAACAATGATTTTGCTTATTGCGCGTCGCGCGTGGTGAGCAATGTTCGCGAGGTTAAATATGCGGTAACGTCGCCCGATGGTGCGCAGTATGTAGCGCGCGACGTACGTTATACTCCCGACGGAACCTATTTCACAGTCGAGGGTCCGGATGGATTCTCATTGCCGCTTTATACTCGACTTTTGGGCGAGTGTAATGTGTCCGACCTTCTGGCGGCTGTGTGCGTTGCACATCATCTTGGTGTGTCGGCCGATAAGATTAAGTATGCAGTAGGTTCGATTCAGCAGGTGGAGCATCGTTTGAGCATGAAGCAGACTCCGGGTGGAGTTACGATTATCGACGATGCGTTCAATTCGAATCCGGCGGGTTCGAAGATGGCTGTAGATGTGTTGTCGCAGTTTGGCGATCGTGGCAAACGTATCATCGTTACGCCGGGTATGATTGAGCTCGGAAGCCAGCAGGCTGAGTTGAATGAGGAGTTGGGACGTCATATTGCCGGGAATGTGGATGTTGCAATTATTGTGGGTGCTTATAACCGCGAGGCACTTGTGTCGGGTGTTCGCAAGGGTGGATTGAGCGAAGAGAAATTGATTGTTGTCGATAGCTTCAATGAGGCTCAGCAGAGATTGTCGACAATGTTGCAGAGCGGTGATACGATTCTGTACGAGAATGATCTTCCCGACACGTTTAAATAAGATTAAAAATGAACGAAATAGTAGAGATTTTTCCATATTCTTCGCGTACGCAGAGTATATGGATTCATAATGACGAGGTAGCGAAGCGTGCCGAGCCCGGTAATTTCCTTATGGTTCGGTTTGCCGAGGATGGTGCGCGTTTGCCCTTTTCGATTGTAAGTACCGATCCGGAGCGCGAGTTGGTTGAGATTATCATTCACCGTGCCGATGGCTTGGATGATATTCAGCCGTTGTTGAAGCCCGGTCGCCAGTTGCCCGATTTGTTGGGTCCCTTAGGCAAGGCCGCAAAGGTGGATAGCAATCGCAAGGTTTTGTGCTGTGGCGATGGTGCGGGATTCGTGCCTTTGTTGCCGATTCTGAAGGCATTGCATAAGCAGGGTTGCCAGGTGTGGTCGGTGATGTCAGAGCGTTCAGATAAGACGGCGTGTTTGTCGGAAGAGATTGAGAATCATAGCGATAAAGTGGTGTTGGCCTCTGAGGATAATCTGAATGAGATAGTGGAGCGCACAATCGTGGAGAATGGAATTGAGAAGGTATGGATGGCGGGTCCGGCTATGCTTATGCAGGAGCTGACCGATATATGCCGGGCTCATAACGTTAAGGCTGATTGCATTCTGAATATGATTATGATCGACGGTATTGGTCTCTGTGGCGTATGCCGTGTAACGATAGCCGGCGAGCGTCGTCAGACATGTACCGACGGACCGGTGTTTAATGCACTTGATGTCGATTTTCAACAGCTGATTAATCGTCAGCGCTTATTTGACAGCTAATGACGAATAGAAACGATAAATGGAGAGAGGAATTGCGAGCGCGCCTCACAATGCGCGAGCGTACTGCGATTCCGCGGGCCAAGATGCCCGAGCTTGATGCCAAGTGGCGTACGAGTTGTGAATTGGAGGTGAACGAAGGCTTAAGCCTGGAGCAGGCCGTATTGGAGGCTTCGCGCTGTCTTGACTGTCCCGATCCGGGATGTATCAAGGGCTGTCCGGTGCATAACGATATCCCCGGTTTTATTAAGAACATAGAGCGTCGTAATTTCAGCGAGGCAATCAATGTGTTGAATGAAACAACGGTATTGCCTGCAGTGTGTGGACGTGTATGTCCGCAGGAGAAGCAGTGTGAGGCTTCATGTATCTATGTGAAGATGAAGAAGGAGGCCGTATCGATTGGCAGCCTGGAGCGTTACGCGGCCGACTTTGAGCGATATACGGGAAACAGTTCGGAGATTCATTGCGATTCGGCTCCGTTGCCGTTTAAGGTGGCAGTGATAGGCTCTGGCCCCTCGGGACTTTCGTTTGCGGGCGATATGCGTCGTCGCGGATATCAGGTCACAGTTTTTGAGGCGCTACATTTCTTTGGCGGTGTTTTGAAATATGGTATTCCTGAATTCTGCTTGCCTAATAAGGTGGTGGATAGTGAGATAGCTAAATTGCAAAAGATGGGCGTGGAGTTTGTCAAGGACTGCTATGTTGGCAAAAGCATATCTTATGCCGATTTGCATAAGCGTGGCTTTAAGGGTATATATGTAGCAACGGGCGCAGGTAAGCCTCGCTTCATGGGAATACCGGGCGAGAATCTTCCCGGCGTTATGACCGCAAACGAGTATCTGATACGTCTCAATGTGTTGGGACCGGATTCGATGGGTCGCAATATGCGCTCGGTTCGAGGCAAGCATGTGGCTGTGATTGGAGGTGGCAACACGGCGATCGATGCTGTGCGCTATGCACTTCGAATGGGAGCCGAACGAGCCATGATTGTTTATCGTCGAGGCATGGAGGAGATGCCGGCACGCGAAGAGGAGATACGCCATGCCGTAGAGGAGGGAGTAGAGTTCCTGACGCTATGCAATCCGGTAGAGTATCTTGCCGACGAGAAGGGAATACTTCGCGCCATGGTGGTGCAGCGCATGGAGTTGGGCGAGCCTGATGAGTCGGGACGTCGTTCGCCGCGTGCCGTAGAGGGTGCTCTCGAAGAGATAGCCGTCGATGTTGTGGTGGTAAGTGTGGGATATCTCCCCAACCCGCCCGAGTCGATGCCATTGGTCGACATGACCCGTCAGGGTGGTATCATCGTCGATGAAGAGTCGATGAAATCGTCGGCATCGGCCATCTATGCCGGTGGCGATATAGTGCGCGGTCCGTCGACAGTGATATTGGCAATGGGCGACGGACGCCGTGCAGCCAAAGCGATGGATGAGGCATTCTATCGCGCCATGGCCGACATCTCAATCTGATGAAGAGTGCGATTCGACCAACGAAGAAATTTAAGAATAATAACAATAACAACGCATATATGAAGAGAATAATTGTAGGATGCATATTGGCAGCCACAGCAACGGGAGCTTCGGCAACGACTGCTTTGTGGATGCGCGATGTGTCGATTTCGCCCGATGGCAAGCAGATTGTGTTTGGTTACAAAGGCGATATCTGGACGGTGCCGGCGAAGGGTGGCGAGGCAACACGTCTCACCACACTGTCGAGCTATGAGTCAGATCCGGTATGGTCGCCCGATGGCAAGAGCATTGCATTTGCAAGTAATCGCAATGGCAACATGGATATCTATGTGATGCCCGCAACCGGAGGAACGGCTACTCGCCTCACTTTCAACTCGACCGAAGAGTTGCCCAAAAGCTTTACGCCCGACGGAAAATATGTGGTTTATTCAGCCACTATCCAGGATCCGGCAAGCTCGGTTCAGTTCCCGTCGCGTAGAATGACAGAGCTCTATCGAGTGCCTGTAAAGGGCGGACGTCCGCAACAGGTAAATGCAGCTGTCGTAAACGCCATGAGCTATTTTGCCGATGGCGCTTCGATGCTTTATGAGGATGCGAAGGGCATGGAGGATACATGGCGCAAGCATCACACATCGTCGGTGACCCACGATATCTGGCACTATGATGCCAAGAGCGGTAAATATAACAAAATTATCACTCATGCTGGCGAGGATCGCAACCCGGTATTGGGTAAGGATCAGAAGAGCATTTATTTCCTGAGCGAGCGCGATGGTAAGACGATGAATGTTTATCGCACATCGCTCGACAATCCGAAGGAGCTGGTACAGGTAACTAACTTCAAACAGCATCCGGTGCGCTTCCTGTCGCAGGCAACCGACGGCACACTGGCATTCGGTTACAATGGCGAAATCTATATTATGCAGCCCAACGGCAAGCCGGAGAAGTTAACTGTAAGCGTTACGGTCGATGAGACACCCGATCGCGAAAAGATTCGCGTATCGCCCACAGGCTCGCTCGAAGTGTCGCCCGACGGCAAGCAGATAGCATTTACGTCGCGCGGCAACGTATTTGTTGCATCGGCCGATTATAGCTCGATCAAGCAGATCACCGATACACCGGAGGCGGAGTTGCAGGTGACATGGAGTGCCGACGGCAAGAAACTGGTGTATACCTCAGAGCGCGACGGCCACTGGAACCTTTACGAGGCATCGGTGCCCAACAAGCTGGATGCCAACTTCTCGAATGCGACTGTAATTGAGGAGAAGCCGCTCTTCTCGCCTAAGGATAACATTGAGCGTAACTATCCGGCATTCTCGCCCGATGGCAAGAGCCTCGGCTTTATGCAAGGTCGTAACAAGATTATGATTATGGACCTGAAGTCGAAGAAGGTGCGTCAGCTCACGGATGGTTCTGCAGTAACATCACGTCGTGGTGGAGTGCCCTTTAGCTGGTCGCCCGATTCGAAGTGGATCTTGACAGATGTTGTTGATCGTAAGCATGACCCCTATACCGATGTTGCAATTATCAATGTTGAGTCGGGCGAGATGCATAACCTTACAGGCAGTGGATATGTCGACGAGGGTGCAAAATGGGCATACGACGGCAATGCCGTAGTATTTGCGTCAGAGCGTTATGGTATGCGTAACCACGCATCATGGGGCACAGAGAACGATGTAATGATTACCTTCCTGAATCGCGATAGCTACGATCGCTTCATGATGAACGAAGAGGATTACACACTCCTCACCGAACAGGAGAAGCGCGACAAGAAAGCTGCCGAGGAGAAAGAGAAGGAGAACAAAGATAAGAAGGGAGCCAAGAGCGATGAGAAGAAGAGCGAGAAGAGCAAGGATATCGTTGTGGAACTCGATGGCATCGAGCACCGCACCGTGCGCCTGACTCCGGCATCGTCGCATCTTGTAGACTTCCAGGTGTCGAAAGATGGCAAGACGCTTTATTATATCTCGAACTCAAGCGGCGACGGCAATGCAGACCTTTGGAGCGTAAATATGCGCGACCGCGCAGCCAAGATGGCAATTCGCAACGTGGGTCAGAATTACTTCGCTATGGATAAGGATGGCAAGATGTTCCTGGTTGGTCAGGGCGGCGTGAAGAAACTTGCCAACGATAAGACAACGCCCGTATCGATCAGTGCAACGCAGATGATCGACCACGATGCCGAGCGCAGATATATGTTCGACTATGTCAAGGTTCAGGAGCGTGAGCGCTTCTATACTCCCGATATGCACGGAGTTGACTGGGAGGGTATGACCGAAAACTATCGTCGCTTCCTGCCTCATATCAACAACAATTATGACTTTGCCGAGCTTCTCAGCGAGCTTCTTGGTGAGCTTAACGTATCGCACACCGGCGGTCGCTATTCTGCACCTGCGAATCCGAACGGCGACGTAACTGCATCGCTCGGACTGCTTTACGATGTGAAATATGCAGGCAAAGGCTTGAAGGTAGATGAGATTGTGGCTGGCGGTCCGTTCGACCGTGCTGCTTCGAAGCTCAAGCCTGGATGCGTAATCGAGAAAATCAACGGTGTTGAGCTCGACGATCAGACCGACCCGATGGCACAGCTCAACAACATCGCCGGCAAGAAGACACTTGTAAGCATCTACAACCCTGCCGACGGAAGCCGTTGGGAGGAGGTTGTGAAGCCTATCTCGGTGGGTACCTACAATGGTTTGATGTATCGTCGTTGGATTGAGAAGCGAGCTGCCGATGTCGACAAATGGAGCAACGGTCGACTTGGCTATGTACACATCGAGGGTATGAACGATGAGTCATTCCGAAAGATGTACTCACAGGTATTAGGAAAATATAACGACCGTGAGGGTATCGTAATAGATATTCGATTCAACGGAGGCGGACGTTTGCACGAGGATGTTGAGGTATTCTTTACAGGTAAAAAATATCTGACACAGGTGGTGCGTGGCCAGGAGACTTGCGATATGCCGTCGCGACGTTGGAACAAACCCAGCATTATGGTCACTGCCGAGGCATGCTATTCGAATGCACACGGCACACCGTGGGTTTACCAAACTCAGGGCATTGGTAAGGTTGTTGGTGCACCCGTACCGGGCACTATGACCTCGGTGAATTGGGTTACAATGCAGGATCCGACAATGGTATTTGGTATTCCCGTAACGGGCTATCGCACGGCACAGGGCAACTATCTTGAGAACACTCAGTTAGAGCCTGATGTATTGGTATTGCCTAATCCGGCAGATGTCAATGCCGGCGATGACCTGCAGCTTAAGACTGCTGTAGAAACCCTTTTGAAGGATATCGACTCAAAGAAACACTAAAACTCTCATATAAATTTTTATTATGGAATTTCGAGGCGTCTCTGATGTGAATCAGGGGCGTCTTTTTTTTGTGCCGAAGACGGGTATAGTATGCCATTTTTTTGAGGATGGTGTAAAAAAATTATTTGATGCTTTAAACCTTCCAAAAAATGACGTGTCATATAGACGTGTTCCATAATTGCCACGTGGTAGAAACAGACGCGAAGTTGTTTGAATAACTTCAATTAGTTTACAACATAATACAAAAGGAAAAAATGAAGAAATATATATTGATGATAGCTATTATGGCTATCGCCGGAATGAGCAATAACTCATTCGCACAGAAAAGAGCGGACCGACCGGCAAAAATGCAGGCACGCACATGTAGCATTGCAGATCGTCGTGGCGTAACAATGCCTCTTTTTGAGGGTATTACACTTACGGAGGCACAACAGAATCAATTCCGCGCACTTCGTCAGTCGCGTGCTGAGCAGAAGCAGGCTCGTCTTGATTCGATGAAGAACAACGACCGCGATGGACGCATCACATCGAACGTGACACGTCAGCCGCGTCCTCAGGGACCGATCGTGCAGAAGCGCATGCGTCGTCAGCAACTCAATGATGTAAAATCGATCCTTACTCCGGAGCAGTATGTGATATATCTCGAAAACTTCTATCTTGGTGGTGAGCCCAAAGGAAAGGAGATGATGCGAGAGCACAAGCGCGGTGGATGTGATTGCTGCAAAGCTGATAAGCGTAAAGATCGCCATGATCGCGGTCATAAGCACGGCAAAAAGCACGACCGTCAGGACAAGAAAGATTCAAAAGACTCAAAGAAAGAGTTGAAAGAATCAAAGAAGATGAACAAAACTGAAAAGCAGAAAACAAAAAATTAATAGATAAGAGATTTAGGTTAATAGTGGAGTTGTCTATCTCACACTGAGTTAATCAGATGAGGCAACTTTTATATCGTAAGTCAAGTTGATAGGTGATATTGAAAAACACACGGAGAAGTCGTCAGCGTGAGTTGGCGACTTTTTATTTTGTAAAACTTCTTCTTTGAATTTGCGCCTGAAGGCGCCCGTTTTTTTTAGATGTCGCGCTTGGAAGCGCAACGTCCATGACAAAGCCACACG
>QLIP01068786.1_pt1 | contig 20997 bp, 22 predicted proteins | sample 1769771 | NCBI WGS metagenome assembly QLIP01 (sample SAMN09428762, study PRJNA476227) | Gut metagenome, whole genome shotgun sequencing project. | isolation source: cecum | host: Rhizomys sinensis | place: China: Jinsha town of Minqing, Fujian Province | collected 2013-09-23
TTCCCCTCCTGCCCGATTGGCGTTAAAAACCCCGGACGGAAACAGTTCCGCCCGGGGCAGTTCATAAACAATCATCGAAAAAACATCTTGAAAATACACACAAACTTCAGCTTTTATTCCACAGATACCCCCTCACCTTCCGGGATTTCACCCTGCAAGATAGAAGCGATATAGCTGATTCGCTTATTGGCACGCCTGTAATTTTCCGATGCAGTTTCCAAAAGCATCTCATCTAGCGTGTCGGCTTCAAATACCTGATGATAGAGCGCAACAGCCTTTTGCATATACTCCCCGGCATCATCGGCAAGCGCCTCTGCCGATGCAAACTGTTCTGGCACATCCAGCTCTGCAAACCAGGTAAATTTCTCATTTAATTCGTCAAGATAAGAAAGAAAATCGTCCACCCGCGTTTCGGACGACATATCAATGCGATTGATCTTGTCATTGATGGAGGAAATATCCTCAGTGAAAGTTTCGATGTTGGCTTTATATTCCTCCAGTTCCTGATTCTTCCCGCAGCCGGCCAACAGGCAGCCCAACAATAAAACAGTGACAAACAGCATGCCGCCCCGGCTCAGGTTTTGCCTTTTTATCATAAGTTTCTCCCATCTTTTGTGCAACGTTTTTTCATTCATGCATTTCTTTGCATAAAATACCGTAATTATTTTATCACAGCAGACATGTTTATGCAATACTGGCAAAATTTATGGCAAAATTTAAGGCAAAAAACACCTTGCCAATCCACGCCGGATATGCTATGATAATATTCGGCTGTTATACCATGCTTATATGCCGGCGTGTCGGAATGGCAGACGAGGCAGACTCAAAATCTGTTGTAGGTGACTACGTGCGGGTTCAAGTCCCGCCGCCGGCAGTAATTTCCATATGCGGGTTTGTGCACGATAAGAAAAAGCTGGCAGGAATTTCTGCCAGCTCAATTTTGCTTTTGCACACTTCCTATATGATTCTAGTGCGATTTTACTTCCTTCCAAAGCTCGTTATAAAGAGCGTCGCCATCTTCCCCAAGATAACGATAAGTTTCCAGATTGTCATAGGCAGACAAGTCCGGGAACGCGATTTTTGAATTTTGAATCTCTTCGTCTTCAATGAGCGCACGCGCCGCCACATTCGGCGTGGAATACGTAATATATTCAAAATTCTTAAGCGCAATGTCATCGCGGCACATGAAATCAATGAATTTCTCCGCATTTTCCTTATTCGGTGCATCTTTTAAAACGACCCAGGAATCAATCCAGACATTGGTGCCTTCTTTTGGGATAACATATTCTAAGTCCGGGTTTTCCCTTTGGGTATAAATGGCCTCGCCGGAATAGATGACGCCGATTGCGGCTTCGCCGCCAATCATTTTATCCCGCACCTGATCAATTACGTATGCCTGCGTCAATGGTTTTTGCGCGATCAGGGCATCTTTTGCGGCCGCAAGCTGCGCTTCGTCCAGCGTATTCATCGAATCGCCGTTTAATTTTAAGGCAATCATAAAAGCGTCGCGGACGGAATCCTGCATTAAAATATTGTCCGCATACTGTTCGTCCCAAAGGACAGACCAGCTGTCGATTGGCCCGTTTACCATCGTTTTATTGTACAAAATGCCGACGGTGCCCCAGCAGTAGGGAACGGAGTACTTGTTTGACGGGTCAAATTCCTTGGAGCTTTCATAATACTGTGCGCCGATGTTTGCTTTTGCATTTGGCATATTGTCAAAATTAAGTTCTGCCAGCAGACCGTTTTCTATCATTTTGCAGATCATATAGTCGGAAGGGCAGACAACGTCATACGCAGAAGCGCCGGTCTCTACCTTTGGATACATGATCTCATTCGTTTCAAACTCGTCATAAATGACTTTAATGCCGGTTTCTTCTTCAAACATCGTAAGCGTTTCGGGATCGATATATTCTCCCCAGTTGTACACATAGACTTCCCCGCCAGTTTTTTGCTTGCCACAGGCGGCCAAGAGTGCCATGCTTATAGCGGTCAAGAGCAATACAGCTAATACTTTTTTCATAAGTTCGTTCCCTTCCTTTCTTTTGCACTTGGCATGTTTGTTTTTTTCTCTTTAGGAGAAGTATTTACAAGAATAAGCAGGAGCAGCACGGTAGTAAATATGAGTGTGGAAAGCGCGTACATTTCCGGCTTAATGCCCTTTCTTACTTCTGTATATATTTTAGTAGACAGCGTATCAACCCCGGGGCCTTTTGTAAAATGCGTGATGATAAAGTCATCTAAGGACATTGTAAACGCCATCAAAAAGCCGGAAGCAATCCCCGGAAAAATATCGGGGAATACCACTTTAAAAAAGGCCCTAAGATGGGAGGCGCCAAGGTCTAGCGCCGCCTCGTGCGTATTGGGATTTAGCTGTTTTAAGCGCGGCATGACACTTAAGATCACGTAAGGGATATTAAACGTGATGTGGGAGAGCAGTATCGTGCCAATGCCAAACTGCGCCCGCAGGCTGATAAAAAGCAGCATGAGCGAAATGCCGGTCACGATTTCCGCATTCAGCATCGGGATATTGGTAATGCCCATGAGGATTGCGCGGTTTGTGCGTTTCATGCCACGGATCGAGATTGCGGCGATTGTTCCAATGACCGTTGCAATGAGGGCAGAGAGAAACGCGATAAAAAGCGTATGGTAAAGCGCCTGCAAAATCGCCTCGTTTTTAAAAAGCTCGCGGTACCACCGCAGCGTAAAGCCGCCCCATTTCGCCCGCGTTTTGCTTGCGTTAAAGGAAAGCGCCATCAGCGTTGCAATCGGGGCATAGAGAAAAACAAAAATGAGCGCGACATAAAATTTTTTCAAGGAGTTTCGGATCATAGGACACAGCCCTCCCCGTCTTTGTCAAAAATTGTTGTGATTACCATATTGACAATGATAAACAGCATCAGCACGATAGACAGGCCGCTGCCAAGATGCCAGTTTCCAGCCTGTGTGAACTCCTGTTCGATGACATTGCCGATCAAAAGAATTTTGCTGCCGCCAAGGATATTGCTTATGACAAAGGTCGTCAGCGCCGGGACGAACACCATCGTAATGCCGCTGATCACGCCAGGAAGACTTAGCGGAAAAATGATCTTAAGCAATATCTGCAGGCTTCCTGCGCCAAGATCTTTTGCGGCATTTACGACATTATCGTCAATTTTTGTCAGCGCGTTATAGATAGGCAGTATCATAAACGGCAGGAAATTGTACACCATGCCAAAAATAATGGCGTATGGCGTATTGATAATATGAAAAGCGGGCAGGTGAAAAAAGGAGAGGGCGTTGTTGATAATGCCCGTTTTTTCCAACAAAGTCTGCCACGCCAGCGTCCTTAACAGAAAATTCATCCACATCGGCAGGATAAAAATAAGCACAATAAAACTGTTTTGGCCAACGTTCATGTGCGCTAATATCATGGCAAGCGGGTATGCCAACAGCAGGCAGATGGCAGTGCTTATTAGCGAGAGCAGCAAAGAAATGGCGAGCGCCTTTTCATGCTCCGGCGATAAGACTGCCGTAATGTTTGCCATAGTAAACGCCCTGCTTTTGTCCGTAAGCCCATAATAAAATACCATGCAAAGCGGGATGATGATAAAGGCTGTGGACCATACAATATAAGGAAAAGACAACAGTTTTCTATTCATTGACGCCTACCGCCTCCTCGTCTTCTGACTCCGGTTTGTGCATGATCTGGATGTTGAAAGGGTCGGTTTTTATGCCGACATGCGTGCCAACAGGAAACATGGAAGTAGAATGGACAAGCCATTCAAAGCCATGGGCGGCCACTTCCATTTCATAGTGTACCCCTTTAAAAATAAGGTGCGTCACAACGCCGCGAAGCGTCCCTTCTTCCGGCTTGACAAGCTCTATATCTTCCGGGCGGATAACGACGTCCACAGGCGTGTTTTCGCCAAAGCCCTTGTCCACACAGGCAAATTTTGCCCCTAGGATCTCCACAAGCTCATCTTGTATCATCGTGGCGTGCAGGATATTGCTCTCGCCGATAAAATCAGCGACGAACGCGTTTTCCGGCTCATTGTAAATATGTTCAGGCGTGCCAATCTGCTGGATATAGCCTTGGTTCATGACAACGATCGTATCCGACATTGTCAGCGCCTCTTCCTGGTCGTGCGTCACATAAACAAACGTAATGCCAAGCTCGTTTTTTAGCCGGATCAGCTCATACTGCATATCCTGGCGCAGCTTTAAATCGAGGGCGCCAAGCGGCTCATCAAGCAAGAGCACTTTAGGCTCATTTACGATGGCACGCGCAATGGCGATACGCTGCTGCTGGCCGCCGCTTAAAGAGTCCGGCATGCGTTTCTCATAACCGTCTAGGTTGACAAGTTTTAAGGCGTACTTAATCTTGTCGTTGATGTAATCCTTGCTTTTATGCTTGATCTTTAGGCCAAAAGCGATATTTTCCGCAATATTCATATGGGTAAAGAGCGCATATTTTTGGAAAACCGTGTTTAACTGCCGTTTGTTTGGCGGCAGATGCGTAATGTCCGCGCCGTCGAAGATAATGCTGCCAGCGTCCGGCGTTTCAAAACCGCCTATAAGGCGCAGTGTTGTCGTTTTGCCGCAGCCGCTTGGGCCAAGAAGCGTTAAAAATTCATTTTCCCTTATGTATAAGTTTAGATCGTCAAGCACGATCGTGTTGTCAAACGATTTTGTAACATGGACCAGATCGATCAGTTTGCGGCTCATTTGTATTTCCTCCTAGAAACTTGGCGGGCTGCTGACCCAGATTAGCGAAGCGCCCGTTTTGGCGTTTGCGGTAATGTAATGCGTGGAATCGGGGATAAAGTAAAAGGATTCGCCCTTCCTTGCTTTGTATGCATTGCTGCCGATATGCAGCGTAATGCTCCCTGAAAGCACGTAGCCAAATTCTTCCCCTTCATGGGGATTGTCCGGGTAAGTAGAACCGCCGGGAGAGAGCGTTAACCGGACGGGCTCCATAATGTTTTTCTGTGCGTTTGGGATGATCCATTCAATTTTGTTTTGCAGTTCCAAATCTTCTTTTTCAAAATAGTCTTTGTCGCAAAATACCGTCTGTTCTTCGCAGGCATCATTGAAAAAGTCTTTCAAATTGGAGCCAAGGCACTGTAAAATATCCATTAGCGTCGAGATGGAAGGGGAAGTCAGGTCCCGTTCCAGCTGTGATATGAAGCCTTTGGACAATTCCGCACGGTCTGCAAGTTCCTCCTGCGTCAATCCTTTGCGGATGCGCAGCTGTTTGATTTTACTGCCAATTTCCATAAAAATCTCCATTCCTGCCGTGGTTATCTGATGTGGCATTGTCTTTTGAAGCAGTGATAATAAACATAAAGTTTAGAAACACTAAACAACACGCTGATATTTATTATACTGGAAATGGATGAATTGTCAATGAAAATTAAAAAAAATATTAACAAACTAAGAAGGATATGGTAAGATAAGACAAATAGGCAGTAAACAAGCAAACATCGGGAGGGTTAACAGATGGATAACGAAAAATATGTAGCATATGTCTCTACTTATACGATGTCGCACCGGCACGGGATCAGGATTTATGATGTGGACATGGAAAATGGGAGGCTGACAGAGAAAAACCAGGTGGAAATTACCAATTCTTCTTATGTCACAATTTCGCATAACATGAAAAATTTATATTCTATCACGGATTTTGGCGTAGAATGCTACGAGATCCAGCCAAACGGCGACCTGAAAGTAAAAAACAGGGCATCCATCAATGGCATGCGCGGCTGTTATCTTTCGACGGATTACGCGGATGAGTATCTGATGGTGGCAGGATACCATGATGGAAAGCTGACGGTGCTGCGCTTAGAGGAAAATGGGGAGATTGGAGAGATTACGGACGAGATTTACCACAGGGGCATGGGGAGCATTGCGGAGCGGAATTTCCGGCCGCATATCAACTGTGTGAAAATGACACGGGACAATAAGTACCTGTTAGCGGCTGACCTTGGCATGGATCATGTCAATGTGTACCGTTTCAACCATGCAAGCGGAAAGTTAAAGCTCGTGGACGTCATACGCAGCGAGCAGGAATCCGCCCCCCGGCACGTAAAATTTACGAAGGACGGAAGATTTTTGTACATTGTGCACGAACTGAAAAACTGTATCGATGTGTATACGTATCAGGATAAGAACGATATCCCGGAATTTGAAAAGATCCAGAGCATTTCCACATTAAATGAATACCATGCGGGCGGCTCGGCGGCAAGTGCGCTTAACTTTTCTGCTGGCGACCTTTATCTGTGCAGTTCCAACGCAGGGGACAACAGCGTTGTCCTTTACAATGTGGATCATGAAACGGGGATGCTTGAAAAGATTTTCTGTCTGCCAATCAGCGGGGATTACCCAAAGGATGCCACGCTCTTTCCAGACAGGCGGCATCTTGTATCGTTAAACCATGAATCCAATACGATGACATTTTTTACGGTAGACCCTGAGAAAAAGACGATGATTATGAACGGCAGGGAAATTCCAATCGACAAGCCAAACTGCATTATTTTCCATAAACTGCCAAAAGAGCAGGGGGAAGAGTCCATGCCTGCCTACTTTATCCCATAAGCCTGTTTGATCGTATCTAACTTTGCGGAAAGGTTGCAAAGCATGCCGTCTAAAATTGTGATGGCTGCCATTGTTTCCACGACGACGACGGCACGCGGGACGATGACAGGGTCGTGCCGGCCTTTGATCTGGATTGTGATGTTTTCCCCGCTGGCGTTTACCGTTTCCTGCTTAGAAAAGATGGAAGGCGTCGGCTTGATGTGGGCGCGCAGGATAATGTCGGATCCGTCGCTGATGCCGCCAAGCGTCCCGCCCGCATGGTTTGTGCGCTTTTTCACAGTGCCGTTTTCCATATAGAAAGAATCGTTGTTGGAAGAGCCGTTTGCTAAGGCAGCGGTTATCCCGTCACCGATTTCCACAGCTTTTACGCCGCCAATGGACATGACAGCTTTTGCCAGGGCGGCGTCAAGTTTGTCAAAAACCGGTTCGCCAATGCCGGCGGGCACATGCTTTGCAATGCATTCGACAACGCCCCCGGCGGAGTCCGAGTTTTCCATGCACAGGGCAAGGTAGTTTTGCGCTTCCAAAGAAGCGGCAAAATCCGGCATTGCGGTCGGCGTGGCCAAAATCGCTGCGCGGTCAAAATGATCCCTGTCTATGGTCACCGGGCCAATGGAGGCGGTATATGCGAAAATCTCAATGCCAAGCGCTTTTAGTACCTGCATGGCGATGGCACCGGCGGCAACCCGGCCAATCGTCTCCCTGCCCGAAGAACGCCCGCCGCCCCGGTAATCCCGAAAGCCATATTTTGCGTCAAACGTATAATCCGCATGCCCGGGGCGGTAGCAGGAAGCGATATCGGCATAATCCCCGGATTTCCCAGAAGTATTGTATACAATAAGCGAGATGGGGGTGCCGGTCGTCATGCCGGAAAAAACGCCCGAAAGAATCGAAACGGCATCATTTTCCTTGCGCGGTGTCGCAATGCTGCTTTGCCCGGGCTTTCTTCTGTCAAGGTATTCCTGGATATGCAAAGGCGTAAGCGAAACGCCTGCGGGGCAGCCGTCGATGACAACGCCAAGCGCCTCTCCGTGGGATTCCCCCCATGTTGTAATTTGAAATTGTCTGCCAAAAGTCGAACCAGCCATAAAAATCCTCCATATTTCCTGCATTTCCTGTTTTTTCCACACAAACAGCAAGGTTATGGAATGATTATACCGAATCTTCCTTCCGTCTGCAAGCAGAATGTGCAGGCTGCCTGGCATCATAGCAAAAATGCAATAATATGGTTAATATTTTTTTGGGAAACTACTGTACAAATAGGAAAAATGTGATACTATAACAGTAGAGGGCTAGGAGAATATTTATCTGACAGGACAGAGGGGCCAACGTGAAAAAGACAGTAAAAGAGAGAATCTTGGCAAAGCTGATCAAGATAACAAAAAAGCATAGAAGTTTTCAATATCCGGCAATGCTTGTTGCAGCCATTGTCATTTTTGTGTGCGCGGTTCTCCATCATTTTAGGAGCAATGTGCTGCGCTATGCGTCGCTTGTGATGACTGTAGTGTTTTTTGTGGTAAGCAGCAGTTTTTCCTTAAGGGGCGTGCGGCAGACGGCGGCCGCGGCCGTGCCGGAAGCAGCCAAGGCCGCACAGGATCTTGCGTCTGTGCCGGTGTTGGATGACGCTGACGTTTTAGATGGTTATGAAGATACGGAACTGGACAATATGGAAGACATTGATACATTTTCCCTGGATGAGATTTTAGCGGAAAACAACATGGAAGACGGCAATTTAGAAGAGGAGGCGCCAGGCGGCTTAGACGAGGGCGTATCCGATGCGGGCGTCTTTGCGATAGACGACTGGCGTCTTGTGCTGATCAATAAGCAGCATCCGATACCGGAAGATTATACGTTTGAACTTGGCACGATCAAAGGGAGCATGAAGTGCGACGCAAGAATTTTGGAAGATGTGTTTGCCATGCTCCAGGCGGCCCAAAAAGATGGGATGAAACTTGTCATCTGTTCGCCGTACCGGGATTTAAACCGGCAGACCGTATTGTTTGAGCGAAAGATCAAGGCGTATATGAGGCGCGGCATGACTTATATGGATGCTTATAAAGTGGCATCCCAGGCAGTTACCGTGCCAGGGGCGAGCGAGCACCAGATTGGCTTGGCGTTAGACATTGTAAGCTCGTCTTATAATAATCTGACGAAAGGATTCGGCAATACGCGGGAAGGAAAATGGCTGGCGGAGCACAGCTGTGAATACGGTTTTATTTTACGGTATCCGCAGGATAAAGAATACATTACGAGCATTGAATATGAGCCATGGCATTTTAGGTATGTCGGCAGGGAGGCGGCCATGGTGATTACGGAAAACGGGATGACGTTAGAGGAATTTGTAGATTCCCTAATAGCAGGAAGCGGGAGATAGTTTACTTTATGTACCGGATTTTAAATAGGGAAGGTATGGCAAAGCGGGGAGAGCTCCATACTGTCCACGGCGTCATCCAGACGCCGGTTTTTATGAATGTAGGCACTGCGGCGGCGATCAAAGGCGCCGTTTCCACGCAGGATTTAGAGCAGATTGGCACCCAGGTGGAATTGTCCAATACGTACCATCTGCATGTAAGGCCAGGCGATGAAGTGATCCGCCAGCTTGGCGGGCTGCACCGTTTTATGTCATGGGACAAGCCGATTTTGACCGATTCAGGCGGGTTTCAAGTATTTTCTTTGGCAGGGCTTCGAAAGATCAAAGAAGAAGGCGTTTACTTTCAGTCGCATATAGACGGCAGGAAAATTTTCATGGGGCCAAAGGAGAGCATGCGCATACAGTCAAACCTTGCCTCTACGATTGCCATGGCGTTTGACGAATGCCCGTCAAGCCGTGCGGACAGGGCATATGTGCAAGCGTCCGTTGACCGCACGACAAGATGGCTTGCGCATTCTAAGGAAGAAATGCGCCGTTTAAATTCTTTGGAGGATACGTTAAATAAAAACCAGCTTCTGTTTGGCATAAACCAGGGCGCGGTGTTTGACGATATCAGGATAGAGCATGCGAAAAGAATCGCGGATATGGAGCTTGACGGTTATGCCATAGGCGGCCTTGCCGTTGGGGAAACGCATGAGGAAATGTACCGCATTTTAGAGAGCACGGTGCCGCATCTTCCGGCAGATAAGCCGACTTACTTAATGGGGGTCGGCACGCCCGAAAACTTATTAGAGGGTGTTGCACGCGGCGTTGATTTTTTTGACTGTGTTTATCCGACAAGGAATGGCAGGCACGGGCATGTGTATACCGCGCACGGGAAGCTTAATTTGTTCAATGCGCAGTATGGGCTGGACGATTCGCCTATTGAGGAAGGCTGTGCCTGCCCGGCATGCAGCAGGTATTCTAAGGCTTATATCCGGCATCTGTTAAAGGCAAAGGAGATGCTTGGCATGCGCCTTTGCGTGCTGCACAACCTGTATTTTTATAATACGCTGATGGCGCAGATAAGAAAGGCGCTTGCGCGGGGAGAATTTGCGGCATACAAGAAAGAAAAATTAGCCAGCCTGTCATCAAAAATGTAGCAAAAATATAGCAGATGCGCGAAAAGGCTTGCTGAAAAAGGAAAAGTTGTGTATGATACTTTAAGAATATGTATTCTTAGGAGGAAAAAGAAATGACTACTATTGTAATTGGAGGTGCCTCATTGGCGTCTGGCGGAATCGGTATGGCATCCATACTTTATATCGTGGCAATCATTGCATTTTTTTATTTTGTGATGATCAGGCCGCAGAAAAAAGAACAAAACAGGATGCGGGACATGCTTGCGGCGCTTGAAGTCGGTGACAGCGTTTTGACAAGCAGCGGTTTTTATGGCGTTGTGATCGATATTGCGGATGACACGGTAATTGTAGAGTTTGGCAATAACAAAAACTGCAGGATCCCGATGCAGAAAACGGCAATCACGCAGATTGAGAAACCGGGCGCAGAATAGGATACCCGGGTATGTTTTTGCGGCATTAGGAGGGAAGAGGAAAGCGTCCTGTACATCGTATTGTTTCGATTGCTGCAGCAGCGCTTTTTCTTGTTGCAAAGGGGATTCCTGCGGGCAGCAAGCATGCCATGCATGGCATTGCGGCTGCGAAGCAGGCATTGTATCGTTATGCAAGGCCAAAAGGCCAGAAAGGAGCGCAAAAACCTTTATGAATTTAAATATTGCATGCATCCCGGGGGATGGCATCGGTCCTGAGATTATAGCGGAAGCAAAAAAAGCATTGGGGCGGATTGCAAAAAAATATGGACACACCATTACTTATACAGACCTTTTGATGGGGGGCGCATCGATTGACGCGCACGGCGTACCGTTAACGCAGGAAACGATCGCGGCGGCGAAAGCGGCAGACGCAGTGCTGATGGGGTCGATCGGCGGTGACGCAAATACCTCCCCCTGGTATAAACTGCCGCCGGAATTAAGGCCGGAAGCGGGACTGCTTGGCATCAGGAAAGCACTGCAGTTATTTGCCAACTTGCGCCCTGCGGTTTTGTATGAAGAGCTTGCCGGGGCCTGCCCGCTAAAAGAAGAGGTCAGCAAGGCCGGGTTTGACATGCTGATCATGCGGGAATTGACCGGCGGACTGTATTTTGGGGAGCGAAAGACTGTGATGGAAAATGGCGTTAGGAAAGCCATTGACACACTCACCTATGATGAGAACGAAATTAAAAGAATTGCCATAAAGGCATTTGATATTGCAAGGAAACGCAAAAAAAGGGTGACAAGCGTTGACAAAGCCAATGTTTTGGATTCTTCCAGGCTTTGGCGCACAGTCGTAAACGAAGTGGCGGCAGGCTACCCGGATGTTGCGCTTTCCCATATGCTCGTGGACAACTGCGCAATGCAGCTTGTGAAAGACCCGGCGCAGTTTGACGTGATCCTGACAGAAAATATGTTTGGCGACATTTTATCGGATGAGGCGAGCATGGTGACAGGCTCTATTGGCATGCTTGCTTCTGCGAGCCTAAACGATTCCAAATTCGGACTGTATGAGCCAAGCCATGGCAGCGCACCCGATATTGCCGGGAAGGATGCCGCCAACCCGATCGCGACTATTTTAAGCACGGCGATGATGCTTAGGTATACGTTTGACCTTGACAAAGAGGCGGACGCGCTAGAGGCGGCGGTAAAAGAAGTCTTGCAGGCAGGATATAGGACAGGCGACATTATGGCCGAAGGCTGCCAGCAAGCTGGCTGCAGCAAGATGGGGGACTTGATCGCGGACGCTATAGAAAAAACCAGATAAAGCAAATGCTTTGGCATGGAGGAAAAGATGATGAGAAGTGATTCTGTAAAAAAAGGCGTACAGCAGGCGCCGCACAGAAGTTTATTCAATGCGCTTGGCTACACAAAAGAAGAAAGGCAGCGGCCGATGATCGGCATAGTCAGCTCCTATAATGAAATCGTGCCAGGGCATATGAACCTGGATAAGATCGTGGAAGCAGTCAAGATGGGCGTTGCCATGGCGGGCGGCACCCCTATCGTATTTCCTGCCATTGCCGTATGCGACGGCATTGCCATGGGGCATATCGGCATGAAATATTCGCTCGTTACAAGGGACCTGATTGCGGATTCCACAGAATGCATGGCGATAGCGCACGGATTTGATGGGTTGGTCATGGTGCCAAACTGCGATAAAAACGTGCCCGGGCTTTTGATGGCGGCGGCAAGGGTCAACATCCCGACGATTTTTATTTCCGGCGGCCCGATGCTTGCCGGGCGCATAAAGGGGGAAAAGAAAAGCCTTTCTTCCATGTTTGAAGCTGTCGGCAGCGTTGCAGCCGGGACGATGACAATGGAAGATTTAGAAGAGTTTGAAGAAAAAGTATGCCCGACTTGCGGCTCTTGTTCCGGCATGTATACGGCAAATTCCATGAACTGCCTGACAGAGGCGCTTGGCATGGGCCTTAAAGGCAACGGCACGATCCCGGCAGTATATTCAGAAAGGATACGCCTGGCAAAACATGCCGGCATGCAGATTATGGAGCTTGTGGAAAAAAATATCAGGCCGCGTGATATCATGACACAGAAGGCATTCCTTAACGCACTGACAATCGACATGGCGCTTGGATGCTCGACCAATTCCATGCTCCACCTTCCGGCAATCGCGCATGAGGCGGGCGTGGAATTAAACGTGGACATTGCCAACGAACTTTCCGCAAAGACGCCAAATCTCTGCCATCTTGCACCGGCGGGGCCGACTTATATGGAAGATTTAAACGAAGCGGGCGGCGTGTATGCCGTCATGAACGAGCTGGATAAAAAAGGACTGCTGTATACGGACTTGCTGACCGTCACCGGCAGGACGGTAGGAGAGAATATCAAAGGATGCGCCAACAAAGACCCGCAAGTCATAAGGCCAGTGGAAAACCCGTATTCCGAAACGGGCGGCATTGCCGTTTTAAAAGGCAGCCTTGCCCCGGATTCCGGCGTTGTAAAACGTTCGGCGGTCGTAGCGGAAATGATGGTGCACGAAGGCCCGGCCAGGGTTTTTGACTGCGAGGAAGATGCGGTAAGTGCCATCAAGGGCGGTGCCATCAAAGCAGGCGATGTTGTCGTCATCCGCTATGAAGGGCCAAAAGGCGGGCCTGGCATGCGCGAGATGCTAAACCCGACTTCCGTCATTGCCGGAATGGGGCTTGGCTCTAGCGTTGCGCTAATTACGGACGGGCGTTTTTCAGGAGCGTCCAGGGGGGCATCCATCGGCCACGTATCGCCAGAGGCGGCAGTCGGCGGCCCAATCGCGCTTGTAGAAGAAGGCGATAAGATCCGCATCGACATTCCGGCCAACCGGCTAGATATTCTAGTTTCCAAAGAAGAACTGGAAAGGCGGCGCACAAAATGGCAGCCAAGGGAGCCTAAGGTTACAGGGGGGTATTTATCCAGATACCGGGAACTTGTGACAAGCGGCAGCCGGGGCGCAGTTTTGGAAGTAAAATAGGAACAGTGGGACAGCTAAGCGGAGGGATGAGAATATGCAATTAACAGGCGCGGAAATTGTAGTGGAATGTTTAAAAGAACAGGGCGTAGATACCGTCTTTGGGTATCCGGGCGGCACAATCTTAAATATTTATGACGCATTATACAAACACAGTCATGAGATCAGGCACATTTTAACTTCGCATGAACAAGGAGCGGCGCATGCCGCCGACGGCTATGCGAGGGCGACGGGGCGGGTAGGCGTCTGCCTTGCGACAAGCGGCCCCGGGGCAACCAACCTTGTCACGGGCATTGCAACAGCTTATATGGATTCGGTTCCGCTCGTGGCGATTACGGCAAATGTCAACCTGCCGCTGCTTGGCAAAGATACTTTCCAGGAAGTGGACATTGCGGGCGTGACGATGCCGATTACAAAGCATGGCTATATCGTAAAAGATATCAACATCCTTGCGGATACGATAAGGAGGGCATTTGCCATTGCAAAATCCGGCAGGCCGGGGCCTGTGCTCATAGACATTACAAAAGACGTCACAGCCAATACATGTGAATATACAAAAGAAACGCCGGAAAAACCGGCAAAGCAGAACAAATTTACGCAAGAAGACATCGACACGGCAATTTCCTTAATCCAGGCGTCCGCAAGGCCGTTCATTTACCTTGGCGGCGGCGCGGTCATTTCCGAAGCGTCGGAAGAAGTGCATAAGTTTGCGGCGTTGATTGATGCGCCGGTCTGCGATACTTTGATGGGCAAAGGCGCATACGATGGCAAGGCGGAGCTTTATACCGGCATGATCGGCATGCACGGGACAAAAGCCTCAAACCTTGGCGTGACCAAATGCGATCTGCTCATTGCGCTTGGCGCACGTTTTTCAGACCGTGTCATTGGCAATGCCAAAACATTTGCCGCAAATGCCAAAGTGCTCCATATTGATATTGATGCGGCGGAGATAAACAAAAACATTAAAACGGCGGCCTTTGTAGTCGGAGACTTAAAGGATATCCTGACAATCTTAAATGGCAGGCTAGAGCAGATGCACCATCCTGCCTGGACGGAAAAGATCAAAGAGCTAAAGGCGAAATTCCCGTTAAAATACGAAGAGGATACGCTGACCTGCCCGTATATTATAGAACAGCTTGATAAGATAACAAAAGGCGAAGCCATTGTTACGACAGACGTTGGGCAGCACCAGATGTGGGCTGCGCAGTTTTACCGCTATACAAAGCCGCGCACGTTCCTTTCTTCCGGCGGCCTTGGGACGATGGGCTATGGGCTGGGCGCGTGCATCGGCGCGAAAATGGGCCGTCCTGACAAAATATGCGTCAACATTGCGGGCGATGGGTGTTTCCGCATGAATATGAACGAGCTTGCAACGGCGAGCCGCTATAATATCCCAATCATCCAGATTGTCATAAACAACCATGTGCTTGGCATGGTAAGGCAGTGGCAGACGCTGTTTTATGGGCACAGGTATTCGCAGACGGTATTAGATGATAAAGTGGACTTTTGCAAAGTGGCGCAGGGGCTTGGCTGCGAGGCTGTCCGCATAACGAAAAAAGAGGAAGTCGCACCGGCGCTTGAAAGGGCAGTTTCCCTTGGCGCACCGATACTGTTAGAATGCATCATAGGGGAGGATGATAAAGTGTTCCCGATGGTTTCCCCGGGGGCGCCAATCAGCGAAGCGTTTGATGCGGACGATTTGATCAAAAGATAAAAGATAAAAATGATTGGAAACTACAATGGATAAAGCACGGAAAGCATCTGTCATCTGTATAAGCATTCTTATGGCGGCCGCCCTTTTTACAGGCGGCTGCCTTATCATGCGCCGCTACAGTGCACAGGCAGACTTTACAGGCGGCACATGGATCAACGGCTTATACTGTGCCGGAAAAAGCATTCAGGAAGTCAACGCAAGCCTCATAGGGGGTAGGGGTATACAAGAAATTACCGTATACGACAGGCAGGGCAATGCCAGTAAGATTACTGCGGCAGTGTTTGGGGAGCCTGGCAAAGCGGACAGCCTGTTTTCCTATGAAGAAGACTTAAAAAATATCAGCCGTATGCAAAAAGCCAGGGCAGGGCGTTTTTCGTTCCTGCAGCCTGGGAAAAAAGAATATGAAGCTAAGCCGCTTTGCACTAATCCCGCGCAGCTAGAAGAGATGGCGGCTTATATGGCAAAGACGCTTCCCGCTTTCCAAACGGCAGGGGATGCGGGGGCGCATGATGTCCGGCTGTTTATGACAGAAGACGGCTATGAGCTAAAAAATGGGAAAGAAAACCGCCTGAATGTGCAAAAGGCGGCGGCCGCCATTTACCATGCCATAGTATCCGGCAGGGAAACGCTGGATTTGTGGGAGGCGGGCTGTTATGAAACGTTTCCCTATACGCCGCAGGAAGAACGGCTGCTGATGCTTTGGGAAAAGATTGACGCGTTCCAGAATCTGTCGATTACGTATTTGTTTGGCGAGGAGAAAGAAGTCGTTGATGCTGCAGTGCTTGCCCGGTTTATCGCCTTATGCGGCAAAGAAGAAACGAAAGAAGGAAAGCCGTCTGTGCAAGATGGCGCATATGAATATACAGAAGAAGATTTTTTGCTTGATGAAACGGGCGCCTTACAGACGGACAGGCGGGCGATCGAGGAATATGTCAATGCGCTGGCCAAACGTTACGATACGCTTGGCAATCATACGTTTCAGGCAACGCGGGGCGAGCAGGTCATCATTGAAGGCGGCACTTATGGCAACCAGCTAGACCAGAAAGCGGAAGCGGACTACCTGGAAGGAGCATGCATGCTGGCAAGGCCGCAAGTGCGCGAGCCGGTCTATAAGCATCAGGCGCTCTACCAGGGCAGGGATGATATCGGAGATACTTATATTGAAATCGATATGGGGCGTCAGGTCATGTATTATTATAAAGAGGGAAAACTGCGCTTGGAAACGCCTGTCGTAACAGGCAATACGGGCAAAAAGATGGGGACGCCGGCGAGGGTCTGCTATGTATACAATAAGCAAAGAAACCGCGTGCTGCGCGGGCAAGGATACGCTTCCCCGGTAAAGTATTGGATGCCGGTCAATGGGAATATCGGCATCCACGATGCTTCCTGGCGCAGTGAATTTGGCGGTGAAATTTATAAAACGGACGGCTCCCACGGCTGCATCAATACGCCGGGGGATGCCATGGCAGAGCTTTATGACGTTGTGGAGATTGGAACGCCGGTCGTCATGTTCTATTGACGGATTGGAAAAAGGCGCGTACAATAAATGGAAATGCCTGTAACAAGGGATGAGGAGGAAGAAATTATGCCACGAGTATACAATTTTTCGGCAGGGCCTGCGGTTTTGCCCGAGGAAGTTTTAAAAGAAGCGGCGCAGGAGATGTTAGATTATAAAGGGACGGGAATGTCCGTGATGGAGATGAGCCATCGTTCTAAGGCGTATGGCGCCATCATAGAGGAAGCGGAAGATAGCCTGCGCAGCCTGATGCACATACCGGAGCACTATAAAGTCCTGTTTTTGCAGGGCGGCGCCAGCCAGCAATTTGCCATGATTCCGATGAACCTAATGAAAAACCGGTCAGCAGACTATATCGTCACGGGGCAGTGGGCAAAAAAAGCCTATGAGGAAGCGTGCATTTATGGGAAAGCAAATAAAATTGCTTCTTCTGAAGATAAAACATTCTCCTATATACCGGACTGCTCGGATCTGCCAGTTTCAGCGGATGCGGATTATGTGTATATTTGCGAAAACAACACAATTTATGGGACAAAATTTAAAAAGTTGCCAAATACGAAAGGGAAACTTCTTGTAGCCGACGTTTCTTCCTGCTTTTTATCAGAGCCTGTCGATGTATCACAGTACGGGCTAATCTATGGCGGGGTGCAAAAAAACATCGGCCCGGCGGGCGTGGCAATCGTCATCATCAGGGAGGATTTGATTACGAAAGATACGCTGCCTGGCACGCCAACGATGTTAAAATACAGCATCCATGCGGAAAACGGATCGATGTATAATACCCCACCGGCGTATGGTATCTATATTTGCGGCAAGGTGTTTGCGTGGTTAAAAAAGCGGGGCGGGCTTAGTGCCATGAAAGAATATAATGAGAAAAAAGCGGCGGTTTTGTATGATTTTCTTGATGCGAGCAGCTTATTTTGCGGCACGGCGGCAAAAGAGGACCGTTCTTTGATGAATGTGCCTTTTGTGACCGGCAATAAAGAGCTGGATGAAAAGTTTGTCAAAGAGGCAAAGGCAGCGGGGTTTGAAAACTTAAAAGGGCACAGGTCTGTCGGCGGCATGCGTGCAAGCATTTACAACGCCATGCCAATGGAGGGCGTAGAGAAGCTGGCCGCATTTATGAAAAAATTCGAAGCAGACAATGCGTAATCTGCATATGCAAAAAGAAAGGCATGGTATTTTTATGTTTCATTATCATTGTTTAAATCCGATCGCGCAGGTCGGCCTTGAAAAATTTACAGACAAGTATGAAAAAACGGACAATATAGAGGAAGCCGAAGGGATTCTTGTAAGAAGCGCCTCCATGCATGGAATGGAGCTGCCAAAGAAGCTGTTGGCAGTTGCAAGGGCGGGCGCAGGCGTCAATAATATCCCGTTAGAGCAATGTGCGAAAAAGGGGATTGTCGTATTTAATACGCCGGGGGCGAATGCTAACGGGGTAAAAGAGCTTGTGATCGCGGGCATGCTTTTGGCGGCGCGTGACATTGTCGGCGGCATCAACTGGGTCAATGCCAATCAGGGCGATGAGAATATCGCCAAAACGGCGGAAGCGGCCAAAAAAGAGTTCGCGGGCAGCGAAATACAGGATAAGAAGCTGGGCATCATCGGGCTTGGCGCAATCGGCGTGAAAGTGGCGAATGTCGCAAAGCATCTTGGCATGGAGGTATATGGCTATGACCCGTATGTGTCAGTGGATGCTGCGTGGAATTTAAGCCGCGATGTAAAGCATGTGTTAAATGTCGATGAAATTTATGAAATGTGCGATATGATCACGATACATGTGCCGCTGTTGGATTCCACAAGGGGGATGATCAACAAGGAGGCCATTGCGAAGATGAAGGAAGGGGTCGTTCTTTTAAATTTTGCAAGGGATCTTTTGGCGAATGAGGAAGATGTGTTAGAAGGCATCCGCTTGGGCAAGGTGCGAAAGTATGTGACGGATTTCCCAAATACGGTGACAGCTGGAAAAGAGGGATGTATCGTAATTCCGCATCTTGGCGCTTCGACAGAGGAATCTGAGGATAATTGCGCGAAGATGGCGGTGAAGGAACTGATGAATTATCTGGAAAATGGCAATATTGTCAATAGCGTGAATTTCCCAGGGTGTGATATGGGGGTTTGCACGCAGGCGGGCAGGGTTGCAATTTTTCATGTCAATAAGGCGAATATGATCACGCAGTTTACAGCTTCGATTGGCGGTCTTGGGATCAATATTACCGATATGATGAATAAGTCAAGGGGGGAAACGGCTTATACGATGATCGATGTGGAGTCGGTGATAACGGAAGAGATTGTAAGGAGGCTTGAGGGTATCAAGGGGGTATTCCGGGTGCGGGTCGTAAAGTAGGGGGTATAGCGGCTTACGCAGGAGGGGTATAGCAGCCTGTGCAGAATTACACTCGTGGATTCTGCACAAGCAGTTATACTATAAAGCAGGGAGCAAAATGCTATATAGGCGGGTGGATTTAGCTTGGGTAGCCGGGGAAGCCGGGAAAACCCGGAAAGCCCGGAACGACTCCAAGGTCGTTTTGCAGTTTTTTCTCTCTGGCGGCTGCAGCAGCGCTTGCTAAGTCCATGTAGGCAATGAAGACATCTTCCAAGGATTGGCCCGTTTCGGAAGCGATTGCTTCCATGACGGGCTTTAATTGCGCTAGTTGAAAGGAAACGCGGGTATTCTGCGGGTCGATATCGGCAAGTTTTTCTTCGGCATAGGCGTTGATGCGGCTTAAAAATTGTTTTTGCTCTTCGGTCATAGCGGCCTCCTTTTCTGCCGCCTTTTGGGCGGACAAACTGTTAGTTTATGTCCTGATTTTATCATTGAAATGGTTGCTTGTCAAAAGGGAGTGTGGTAAAATTATTTTGACAGGGGGGGATACTGTGAAAAATCACACTGATGTGCTGATTTTTCACAGGCGAGTTTGTGCCGGAGCCACAAACTCGGAATCGCAGATGAAAAACCGCATACGCGGATTTTTCATCGCGTGCCTTCGCAAAGAACGCTCCGGCATGGAGGTTTCTATGAGATACCGTATAAGTAAAACAATCATAAGCACTATCTTAGCAGTATTTATATGTGGATGCTTTAAAACATCTGTTTGTGCAGCAGAAGCAAATGAGATGCGCTATGGCGTGCGGGAAGTTGTCACTGTTGCAGCAACGGCAGACAGAACTATTACAGTGACTCCTGGCAGGCAGCCGGAAGGCGGTTACAGGCTTCCTTTTGGCGGCAGTATTTATGTCAACACAGGCGGCGGCTTAAGCGTGCCAGCCATCTTTCCTATGCCTTGGGGCAATGTCAGTACTAGCGTAAATGTTGGAATAGCGGGCAAAGAAAGCAGTATTGGCGGATTTAGCCTGCCAGTACCTGCGAAAACAAAATACTATAAGGCTAAAATCAATAAAAACTATAGAATAGAGCGCCGCAAAGTGGATGTATATCAATACAATGAATATAAATATACTTATTATGTATCTGTTGCAACGCTGCGCAGTGAAGAGATTTATGTGGTGGAGGTATCATAAAACACTTTTTTTGAAGGGGAGTATCATGGAAGATATAAAAGGCATAGCGAAGGTGGTTGCTCCTATTGCGAAAAAATACGGTGCAGACAGGGTGGCTTTGTTTGGTTCTAGGGCAAAAAATATAGCGAAGGAAACAAGTGATTATGATTTCATTATATCGAAGGGAAATATAGCCTCGTTGTTTCAGTTGGCAGCCTTTATTGAGGAACTTGAAAAAGCATTTGGAGGGACTGTAGATGTAATTACAGATACTTCAAATGATATTGGATTTTTGAAACAAATAAAGAAAGATGAGATTGTTGTTTATGAGGCAAAAAGATGAAACGATATTAAAAAAAATAATGAAGTATTGTCTGGAGATAAAAGAAACGCATCAATATTTTAAACAGGACAAAGAACTTTTTATGAACGAAAAATGTGGTTTTATATATAGAAATTCAGTTACAATGCCAATACTGCAAATTGGCGAGCTTGCCAAAATGTTATCAGAGGAATTTTTGAATGAGTATATACAGATACCATGGAAATTGACTATGCGAATGAGGGATATGGTAGCGCATCATTATGGGAGCATAGACTATGAGATTGTGTGGAATACCTCTTTTTTAGATATTCCACAGCTTTATCTTGGGATAGAAAAAATATTAGAAAAATGATTAGAATGGATATAAGGGTATCATAAAACACTTTAAAAAAAAAGGGGGGGGGGATTATGGCAGAAAAGAAGAAAAAGGATTTGAAAATTGCG
>QLIP01014036.1_pt1 | contig 20923 bp, 15 predicted proteins | sample 1769771 | NCBI WGS metagenome assembly QLIP01 (sample SAMN09428762, study PRJNA476227) | Gut metagenome, whole genome shotgun sequencing project. | isolation source: cecum | host: Rhizomys sinensis | place: China: Jinsha town of Minqing, Fujian Province | collected 2013-09-23
CGCTCCGCGCCAAGAACTTTATGTAAGTTATATAGGTTATATAAGGTTCTTTGCTTTTTCCCCATGAATGCTCCTCCCGAAATAGTGCGCGATAAGATTTCGCGTATGCCCGCAACCCCTGGCGTCTACACTTACTATGATGCTCAGGGGACGGTCATTTATGTGGGCAAGGCCGTGAATTTGCGCCGCCGTGTGAGTAGTTATTTCAACCGCAATCACGATGTGGTGCGCACCAACCTCTTAGTGCGAGCCATAGCCGACGTGTCCTATATCGTAGTCCCCACTGAGCAAGATGCCCTCAATCTCGAAAATTCGATGATTAAGGAGTATAAGCCGCGCTATAATGTGTTGCTCAAAGATGATAAGAGTTATCCGTGGATAGTGGTGACCAACGAGTATTTCCCGCGCGTGTTTATGACCCGTGAACGCCTCAAAGATGGCTCGAAATACTTCGGGCCTTACACCGATCAGGCATCGGCCAAGGCTGTCCTGCATCTGGTGCATGAGCTGTTTCCGCTCCGCTCTTGCCGCCATGCCATCACGCCAGAGTTCTTGCAGCGAGGCAAGGGCAAACTTTGCCTGGAGTACCACATGAAGAAGTGTGGGGGCTGCTGCGTCGGTATGGTGGACCATGAGGAGTATGTGGACAATATTGAGCGCGTACGCCAGATTTTGCGTGGCGACACAGGTATGCTTTCCACCCATTTGCGCACGGAAATGGCTCGCTTGTCGGAGGAACTCCGTTTTGAGGAGGCCCACGAGTTGAAGAAGAAGTATGACCTGATTGAGCGCTACGAGGCTAAGTCGGTAATCATCTCGCAGGTGCTGGACCAGATAGATGTGTTCGGCCTGAGCGACGATGGCGGCCGCGATGTCTACGTCAATTATATGCACTTGCGGCGTGGGGCTGTGGTGCGCTCGCTGACTCTGCACTACACGCGCTCCATGCAGGAGGCCGCGTCGGAGTTGTTGAGCTACGCCATGGTGGAAGTGGCTGAACGACTGGGAGTTACGTACGACGAGGTGGTGCTCCGACAGCTCCCTGATACCCTCCCCGAGGGGGTAAAACCCGTAATTCCGCAACGTGGTGACCGAGCTAAGTTGCTGGAAGTCAGCGAGAAAAACGCTCTGCAGGCGCGCACCGACACTGACCTTCAGCGCGAAAAACTCAATCCGGAGCAGCGCGTGATGCGTGTGCTGACGCGCATACAGCAGGACTTCCGCCTCCCCGACTTGCCGCGCCACATTGAGTGCTTCGATAACTCCAACATTCAGGGCACGAATCCCGTGGCGAGCTGCGTGGTATTTCGCAACGCCAAACCAGCCAAAAAGGACTATCGCCACTTTAATATCCAAACTGTGGAAGGCCCTGACGACTTCGCCTCCATGAAAGAGGTGCTCACGCGCCGCTATACGCGCCTAATGCAGGAGTGTCCGGAGGATTTGCCCCAACTCATAGTGGTGGACGGCGGCAAAGGGCAGCTCTCGGCCGCCGTAGAGGCCTTAGAATCGATTGGATTGCGCGGGGTGATATCTTTAGTGGGTATAGCCAAAAGACTCGAAGAAATCTACTTTCCTGGCGATTCTGTGCCACTTTACATCGACAAGAACTCCGAGACGCTCAAGGTGGTGCAACATATGCGCGACGAGGCGCACCGATTTGGCATCACTCACCACCGCAATCGTCGCAGCCGCACCCAAACTGTCTCTTGGCTCGATAGCGTCGAAGGCATCGGCCCCAAAACCAAAGAACTGCTGCTAAAAAAATTCCGCTCTCCAGCCCGCATAGCCGCCGCCACCGAGGCCCAACTCACCGCCCTAATCGGCCCCCACAAAGCCTCCCTCCTCCGCTCCGCCATCAGCGGGAAAGAATTATAAGCCATATGGGGCCTATAAAAGCGGCGAGGGCGCGCCACAACGGCGCGCCCTCGCTATTTGGGGGTTGAGGTTAGTTGATGAGGTCGAAGTGGGTGTAGGGCTGGAGCACGGCGGGGACGCGGATGCCTTCGGGAGTTTGGTTGTTCTCGAGCAGGGCGGCCATGATGCGGGGAAGAGCCAGTGCTGAGCCGTTGAGGGTGTGGCAGAGGGCGGTCTTTTTGTCGTCGGTGCGGTAGCGGCATTTGAGGCGGTTGGCCTGGTAGGTTTCGAAGTTGGACACGGAGCTTACTTCGAGCCAGCGTTTTTGGGCTGCGCTGTACACTTCAAAGTCGAAGGTGATGGCTGAGGTGAAGCTCATGTCGCCGCCACAGAGGCGCAGAATGTGCCAGGGGAGGCCGAGGCGCTCGAGGAGCGACTGCACGTGGTCCTTCATCTGTTCGAGGGCTGCGTAGGAGTTTTCGGGCTTTTCAATGCGCACGATTTCTACTTTGTCGAACTGGTGGAGGCGGTTGAGGCCACGCACGTCCTTGCCGTAGCTGCCAGCTTCGCGGCGGAAACATGCGGAGTAGGCGCAGTTCATGATGGGGAGCTTGTCGGCAGGGATGATTACGTCGCGGTAGAGGTTGGTGACGGGCACTTCGGCGGTGGGGATAAGGTAGAGGTTGTCGAGTTGGCAGTGATACATTTGGCCTTCCTTGTCGGGGAGCTGACCAGTGCCGATGCCTGAGGCTTCATTCACCACGTAGGGGGGCTGCACTTCGAGGTAGCCTGCTTCGGAGGCTGCGTCGAGGAAGAATTGGATGAGGGCACGTTGGAGTTTGGCACCTTTGCCGAGGTAGACGGGGAAACCTGCACCAGTGATTTTCACACCGAGGTCGAAGTCGATGAGGTTGTATTTCTTGGCCAGATCCCAGTGGCAGAGGGCATCTTCGGGGAGGTTAGGCATTTCGCCGCCCGACTTTTCCACGATGTTGTCCTCGGCGGTTTTGCCTTCGGGCACACCAGCGTAGGGGAGGTTGGGAATGGTGAGGAGGATGTCGCGGATTTCGCTTTCAGCGGCTTCGAGTTCGGCGGCAATAGCCTTTTGTTCCTCTTTGAGTTGAGCCACACGAGCCTTGGCCTGTTCGGCTTCGGCTGCTTGGCCGCTCTTCATGAGGGCACCAATTGAGGCGGCGAGCTTCTTCAGTTCGGCGGCGAGGGTGTCGTTTTCGAGCTGGCGAGCGCGGCGGCGTTCATCGGCGGCTATTACTTTGGCTATGGGTTCGGTGCCGTTGAAACCTTTGACGGCGAGGCGAGCGATTACGTGCTCGGGATTTTCCTTTATCTGTTGAAGTGTAAGCATCGGTGTGTGAAGTTTGGGGAAGTTAGTTCAATAGCTCGCGCACCTTGGCGGAGATGAGTTTGCCGTCGGCTTTGCCGGCGAGCGATTTGGAGGCTATGCCCATCACTCGGCCCATTTCCTTGGCCGAGGTGGCACCCACCTGAGCGATGATTTCGCGCAGGGCAGCGGTGAGTTCCTCGTCGGAGAGGGGCTTGGGAAGATATGACTCAATTACGGCCGCTTCGGCGAGCTCGGTTTCGGCGAGTTCGGGACGCGCTTGCTGCACATAGATTTCGGCGGTTTCGCGACGCTGCTTAGCCATTTTGGCGAGGATTTTGAGGGCGGTGTCGTCGGTGAGTTCACCGTTTGCGCCTTTGGCTGTTTTAGCTTCGATAAATTCCTTCTTGATGCCGCGCAGGGCTTCGAGGCGCACTTTCTCCTTGGCGAGCATTGCGGCCTTGATGTCGGCACTTATTTGGTCAAATAGGTTCATATGAGTGATGTGGGAGTAAATGATCAGAGTTTGATGATGCGTCCTTGGCGGATATAGAGGCCGTGGGTGGGATTTTCCACGCGGCGGCCTTGCAGGTCGTAGAGGGTTTGGTCGGCGGTGGTGGTGACTTCGGTGGGCACTTGGTCAATGGCGGTGTGGGGGTCGTTGATGTAGTGCACGGCTGAGTTTACCACGCGGTTGGTCTTACCATCGATGAGCACGGCCACCACGCCGCAATTCTGGCGATTGACGGCCGAAGTGACGGAGAACGCGTTGGAGTACTTATACACCTCGCCAGCTTTCAGCTCCTTGGGGAGCACGCCGGTCAGGCCTTCGGGCTTGTTGGAGTACCAGCCGCGAGCCACGTGCTGAAACTTGAAGTTGGAGGTGATTACCTGGGGCAGATACTCAAAGCCACCTAACGGGCCAGCGGCAGTGGCTCCGGCAAGGTAGTTGGTTTGATAGTAGTCCTTGCCCCACACGTCGTTTTCCACTAATAGTATGCCGAGGCGATAGTTGGAGTGGGAGGGTTCGATGGCAAAGCGCACTTCGGCATCAAATTTGATGTAGGTGGCACCCGTGAGCGTCATGGTGACGTTCACTTCGGCCTCGGGGAGTTGGTCCACTAAGCGATCCATAGTGGAGCCGAAGCCGCCAGGGCGGAGGGCATACTTATCTACGCCCTTGACGCGCACCTTGTTGAGCGGATTGTCGTTCCAGTAGGTGCGGTTGAAGTAGCCGTTGGGAGCCATGCCCACCTTGCCGAGGAATTGGTCGTAGCCCGGCGCTCCGAGCACGTCGTTGGTGTGGATAGCCACGGGGATTATGCGGTCGCCAAATTCGGCTATGAGCGAGTCGGTGGCGACGATGCCGAGCGGACACCAGCCGCACCACATACCTGTGCACTCCTCGAGCAGCACGCGGTGCTTGGGCATGAAACTGAGCATCATGGTGCTTTGCTCAAAGGTGTCGTAGGCCTGCCCGTTGATTTTGGCGGTGATGGTGTAGTTGACCGATGAGCCGAGAGTCAGTTCGAAGGCTTGGGGGGTGAGCAGCGTGTGGGATTGACCAGCGGAGAGGTTCACGGCCTCCTCCACGTCAACCGTTTGGCCGTTGATATTCACCGCCATCTTAATTGAGGTGACGGGGTTGGCGGCGTCGGTGGCAGTGACGCGGATACCAGGGCGCAGACCGTCGGAGCCGAAGCTATACTTGCCCGGGAGGTAGGTCACGGAGGCTAAACCTGCGTCGCCCTCCACTTTGAGGTCCTTGATGGCTAAGATTTCGCCCTTGACCGACGTGTTGATTATAGCCACTTGCACCTTCTGTCCCTTGCGGCCCGAGATGGTGATGGACTGGGGAGTCCAGTCGCTCACCGAGGCTTCGCCAGCGAAGAGTTCCACGGCCGACGAGGAGGCCTCAATGGGGCTTTCGCCCTCGCTCAGGCACACCTTGTAGGTCGAGGGGCGTTCGCTCTGGTCGTTGATTGACTTGATGGAGAACGAGAGGGTCACGTCGTCGCCACGCATGAGCATGGGCGGCAGTATGAGCCACTTGTTGGTGGGCGTTTTGCCATCTTTGCTCCAGCCGGGGGAGCCAACGTAGGGCACGCCGCCAGCGTCCTTCACAATCCAAGCATCGCCCTGGGCAAAGCCGGCTTGCTTCATGAGGAAATGGAGTTCAGCACCGTCGAGGTCGGCGGTGCGTACAGAGGCGGGGAGTTTACCTTGGCTCAGGTCGAGGGCAAAGTAAATATCGGTTGCCGCCGAGAGGCCGAGGGCCACCCCGGCGGCAAGGAGTAGAGAGAGTAAGCGTTTCATATTTTGACTTTTTCGGAGTAGCTGCCGCCGTTCCAGTGGGCGGTGACTACGTATACGCCCGATGCGAGGTCGCCTACGTAGAGGCGGCTGCCGCCGCGCTTCACTTGTGCGCCTTTGAGGTTGGTGATGGTCACGATGACGGAGCTGTGGTGGTCAACGCGCATTTCGTCGCCATTGACGTTGATTACGGGCTTAGCGTCGGGGGTAGCAGTGATTTCGCTGATTGAGGCCGAAGTGTTGAGTTCCGACTTCTTATAGCGGTGTACGCCTTGCAGTTTGGGTTCGCTGAGCGAGAAGGCGTTGATGAATACGTAGTTGTCGGTGGTGCAGATGATGGGGCAGAAGCACTGGGGGAAGCCAGGACCTACGGAGAGCCAAGTTTTGCCGTTGTCGGGTGAGTAGTAGCAGTCTTCGCTCTTAACGGTGGCATAGATGTTCTTGTCGTCGGCAGCCATTGAGCGTACATAGCAAGAAACTTGGTCCTTGGGGCGGCCCACGGGCATCCAAGCCGACATATCGGAGGTTTTTTCAACGAAGTTGGGATACTTGCCATGTTCGGGGGCGTAGTCATTTTCCATAGCGCGGCCACCATAGAACACGCCATCTTTTTCAACGCCCACAGCGAGGAAGTTGCTGTTGAGGTCTTGGCCGTTGGGGTCCTTCACCACGTCCCATTTGTGGGTTTGGTCGTTGTAGCAATAGTGCATATAGGCACCTTGGAGATAGAGTTTGCCCTTGAAGAAGACCATGTTGTAGTTGAGGTCAAATTCCTGTTCCTGTGAGTTAGGATTGTAGGACATGGCCGATGCGCGGTCGGTTTGGTGCCAGGTTTCGCCCCAGTCGTCGGTGTAGACAATGCCTGCCTTGGAGGCGTAGGTGGCTACGAACAGGCGCTTGAGGCCAGGGTGATAACCTATGGCATAGGAGCCAACGTAGTCCTTTTCTTTTTCCACTACGTAGTCCTTCACTGCATCGTAGTAGTTGAGGACAATCCAGGTGCGACCATCATCGTCGCTGCGAGCCACGCGGCAACCAGTGCCGCCCACCATGAAGAGGTAGTCGCCAGCTTCAACCAGGCCTTGCCAGCCAAAGTCCTTGGTGTAGGTGCGGTGCCAGGTATTACCTTCGTCCTCGGAGTAGTAAATATCACCCATAAGGTCGAGATGATACTCGCTGGCAATGAGGGTGCCTTTTGAGGTTTTTTGTATGCCCCAACCATTCTTGTCGAGGACTTTTTCCCACTTGGCAGACGCACCAATGGGGAGCATTGCAGCCATAGCCACAACGATTGCGCAGAAGAGATTTTTCATAAAAACGAAATGAATTAAATGTGATTGGAAACCACAAAGTTAAAAATTTTTTTTGAAATTCGCAAAAAATTTTTTTTCGGGTCGAGTCATTCGCCCCAGCGTGCGCGTTGGAGTTCGGCGGAGCGCTGTTCGGTGCTGTTGTCGGCTGGCTGCCAAAAGTGGGTGCCACGCAGCTCATCGGGGAGGAATTGCTGGCGCACAAAGTGGCCGGGGAAATCGTGGGCGTACTTATAGTCTGCGCCATAGCCCATCTCCTTCATCAGCGAGGTGGGTGCATTGCGCAGATGCAGCGGCACGGGGAGGTTGCCGCTCTGCTCCACGGCCTGAAGTGCTGCACCGATGGCCATGTAGGCCGAATTGCTCTTGGGCGACGTGGCCAGATATATCGTGCACTCAGCCAAGGGAATACGCCCCTCGGGCCAACCGATTTTCTTGATTACGTCAAATGTGGCATTGGCCAGCAGGAGCGCATTGGGGTTGGCCAAGCCTATGTCCTCAGCCGCCAAAATCACCAGGCGGCGGGCTATGAACTCGGGGTCCTCGCCGCCAGCCACCATGCGCGCCAGCCAATAAATTGCCGCGTCGGGGTCGCTGCCGCGCACACTCTTGATGAAGGCCGAGATGATGTCGTAGTGCATCTCGCCCCCCTTGTCGTAGGCTGCGGGGTTCTCCTGCAAGCGGTCGGTGACTGTGGCATCGTTGATAATGAGCGGTTGATTGGCTGGGGTGCTCTGCTCGAGCAGGTCGAGGATATTTAGCAGTTTACGGGCATCGCCGCCGGCAAAGCGGAAGAGTGCGTCGGTGCTCTCCACGCGCACGTCCATCTTGCTCAGTATTGGGTCGTTGGTGAGCGTGTTTTGCAGCAAGGTGTGCAGTTCGGCGGCCTCGAGCGGGCGGAGCGTATACACCTGTGCGCGGCTCAGCAGCGGGCGTATCACCTCAAATGAGGGATTTTCCGTGGTGGCTCCGATGAGAGTCACCACGCCGCTCTCCACGGCTCCGAGCAGCGAGTCCTGTTGGCTCTTGCTGAAGCGGTGAATTTCATCAATGAAGAGAATGGGGCGGCCTTGATTGAACATTGACGAGGCCTCGGCGCGGCAACGCTCAATCACCTCGCGCACCTCCTTCACGCCAGCGTGTACGGCCGAGAGGGTGAAGAACGCCGAATTGGTGCTCTTGGCAATGATGCGGGCGAGGGTGGTTTTACCCACTCCAGGGGGACCCCAGAGGATAAACGAACTGATGCGGCCTTGCTCAATCATGTTTCGGAGCACAGAGCCGGGGCCAACGAGGTGGCTTTGGCCAATATAGTCTTGGAGGGTTTCGGGGCGCATGCGCTCCGCAAGGGGGGCAGTCATAGGCAGGTGTTGGGGTTAGGAAAGAGACGGGTTTGGTCGGGCGAAAGGGTTATGCTTCCGTTGGAGAGGAGCGTGCGCACTGCTTCGGCAAAGGCCTCGGCGCGCGAGGGATATTGCAGGCGCAGTTCGTTGAGGGGCACTCCGTCGGGTCCCGCTTGGCGTATTTTGAATAGCAACTGAGGCTCCAGCGCGGGCTGCGGGCGATGGCTGCGACACACGTCGCAGGTGCCACACGGCTCGGTGTCCTCCTCGCCGAAATAGCGGAGAATGGCCTGGGCGCGGCATTTATCTACTTCAAACACCAAGCGCTTCATTCCTTCCAGGCGGCGCTGGAGCTGCTGGCGGCGTTGGTCGTAGATGTCGGCAGGCATTTCCACGTGTTTGGCGAGGATGCGCCGCGAGGGGAAGTAGAGATAGGGGTTGAGGCGGCGCGGAATGTAGTGCAACACGTGCTTGCGCCCCAACGATAGCAGTGCCTGATAGGTGCGCTCATCGGAGAGCGAGCAAGCGAAGGCTATGCCCGTTTCCTGGATATTGATATAGTCGGCAAACACGCCCGGATAGTTGCGGAGAATATACTCCATGATTACTTCCTCGTCGGGGGTGAAGTCGTAGGTGTAGAGTTCGCGGCGGTCAGCGATAATCATGATGCGGGCGCGGGCGTCAACGTCCTCCACAAACTCCAGATAGCCGGCCAAAGTGAGCAGGCGCAGCGCCGAGCGAGCCGTGGCTTCCTGCAAGCGGTGCTGGCGAATGAAGTTGCCAAAGTTGAAGTCAAACACCTGGTTGTGGCCCTCGCCCAAGGAGAGATCGATGAAGATACACGCTTGCTCATAGACGGCGCGAATGTAGTCGACCGGGGGGAATGACTCCGACAGGCGGCGCGCAAACACCGACTTGTCGTGTTGGCCCACGATGGTGACTGCAAAGCAGGGTTTGCCGTCGCGCCCAGCACGTCCGGCCTCCTGATAATACTCCTCGATGGAGGAGGGAAGGTCCATATGCACCACCACCCTCACGTCGGGTTTGTCAATGCCCATGCCAAAGGCGTTGGTTGCCACCATAATCCGCACCTTATTGGTCTTCCAGTCGTTTTGCTTGACTTCCTTTTCCTCGGGGGCGAGGCCAGCGTGATAGTAGTGGGCGGAGAGGCCTTGTGCGTTGAGTTCGGCGGCTATGTCGAGGGTCTTGGCGCGTGAACGGACGTAGACTATCGCGGTGCCACGCGTGTTGTTGAGCACTCGCAGGAGCATTTCGCTCTTGTCGCCGCCGTGGCGCACGATATAGTTGATATTGGGGCGCGCAAAGGAGCGGCGGAATATCTGATAGCCAGGGCGGAAGTCGAGTTGGGTCACTATGTCGGTGACTACGTCGGGCGTGGCGGAGGCGGTGACGGCCATCATGCGCGCCTCGGGGAAGAGTTTGCGCAGCGAGGCTATTTTGAGGTAGGGCGGGCGGAAATCGTAGCCCCACTGCGAAATGCAGTGGGCTTCGTCCACCACTATCAGACTCACGTCCATGGACTTGAGGGTGTCGCGGAAGTGTTCGGACGTGAGGCGTTCGGGGCTTACATAGAGGAATTTAACCTTACCGAGCTGCGCTTTTTGTATGGCCAGGCGACTTTCGCCGCGCATCAGTCCGGAGTGGATAAACGTGGCGGAGATGTCGTGTGCGCGCAGGTTGTCCACCTGGTCTTTCATGAGCGAAATTAGGGGGGTGACCACTATGGTCAGGCCAGGGAGCAGCAGGCCCGGCACCTGAAAGGTGATGGACTTGCCGCCGCCAGTGGGCATTAGGGCAAGGACATCGCGACCGGAGAGCAGGGCGTCAATAGCGTCCTGCTGTCCGGGACGAAAACTGGGGTAGCCCCAGTATTTTTTGAGTATATCAACGGGCGACATGCTGGAAGAGGAGGAGAGGTTAGAGAGAGGGTTAGAGAATGGGAGAGGTGGGCAGCTTAGTCGAAGGTTATTTCTTTCACCATGAGTTGGAGGAGCGACGTGGCGGCATGGTGGCGATTTTCCTCCAGCGTGTAGGTGATGGTGAAGGGTTCGCCAGCATGTATGCGCTCGAAGTGCTCACTCTGGTTGAAGGCTATGGCGCAGACGGGGTGCTCCATTCCGGGGGCTATGAGGTCGAGCTTTATGTGCTCGAGCGCACGCCCCACGGTGCGCGAGGTGCCAGCGTCGAGCACTCCTCGGGTGCGAAACACGGGGATAGGGTTGCCTGGACCAAAGGGATTGAAGCGTCGCAGGGCGCGGAGCAGGTCGTTGTTGGCTTCGGCCAGGGATATGTCGGCCGAGATGTCGCTCACGGGGTGGAGTTGCTCGCGAGTAATGTTTTCGGCCACATACTGCTCGAAGCGGCGCGAGAACTCCTCCACGTTTTCGGGCTTCATGCTCAGACCAACGGCGTAGGTGTGACCGCCGAAGTTTTCGAGCAGGTCGGCACACGATTCCACGGCCGAATAGATGTCAAAACCCTGCACAGAGCGCGCTGAGCCAGAGGCTATGCCATTGGTTAGGGTCATCACCACGGCGGGCTTGTGGTAGTCCTCAGTGAGGCGCGAGGCCACTATGCCGATGATGCCGCGATGCCAAGTCTCGCTGTAGATCACGAGGCTCTTTTTGTGGGAGCGGAAGTCGCCGCGCTCGCGGAGCAGCTGGATTGCCTCGTCGGTGATTTGCTTGTCGAGCTCCTTGCGCTCGGTGTTGTAGCTATCGATGGCTTCGGCTATAACCTTGGCTTGGTCGGAGTCGTGGGCGGTGAGCAGATCCACGGCCTCTTTGCCGCTCTGCATACGCCCGGAGGCGTTGATGCGAGGACCGATTTTGAAGATTACGTCGGAGATGCTCACGTCGCGAATGCTCAGGCCACACACGTTCATGATTGAGCGCAGCCCCATATTGGGGTTCTGGTTGAGACGACGCAGGCCGTGATAGGTGAGCACACGGTTTTCGTCGGTCATGGACACTATGTCGGCGGCGATGCTCACGGCCACGAGGTCCATCAGGGCGTCCAGTGGGCCTTCGGGCAGCCCGTTGCTCTGGGCAAAGGCTTGCATGAATTTGAAGCCTACGCCGCAGCCGCTGAGGTGGCTGAAGGGGTAGGTGCTCCCCTCGAGCTTGGGGTTGAGAATGGCGGCAGCATCGGGGAGTTGCTCGCCAGCCACGTGGTGGTCGCAGATGATGAAGTCTATGCCGAGGCTTTTGGCGTAGGCTATCTCCTCGATTGCTTTGATGCCGCAGTCGAGGATAATGATGAGTTTGACGCCCGAAGCGGCTGCTTCGTCCACTACGTGGTTGCTTATTCCGTAACCGTCGTCGTAGCGGCCTGGAATATAGTAGTCCATTTGTGAGTAGTACTGCGACAGGTATTTATAGACGAGGGCCACGGCTGTGGTTCCGTCTACATCGTAGTCGCCATAAACCAATATCTTTTCCTTGTTGCCCATGGCTTCGTTCAGGCGGGCAACGGCAGCGTCCATTCCGGGCAGGAGGAAGGGATCGTGGAGCTGCTGGAGCGACGGACTGAAGAATGCGCGAGCTTCCTGAGGGGTGGTGATGCCACGCTGCTCAAGGAGCTTGACCACTACGGGAGTGGCGGCAAATCGTTCAATGAGTGGGGTTTCATCGTCAGGGGCAAGGCGGAATGGGGATTGGCTTGTGGCTTTGGGGTTCCATTTTTCGGTCATTTATTTTTGTTTTTTTATTTACGCAGTCATGGCGGTCGGATAAAAGCGACCGAGGGTTTGCCATGACCTGACCGAGAAGAGCCGTGGGAGATGGGGAAAGTGGCTCATGGCTCTACAAAGTTAGTTAAATTGCCCCACTTTTCCAAATCTTTCACAAATCTTTAACATTGTTTAACAAAATGAGGGGCGCGCAACTCACGTTGAACGCCCCTCGAGGGGATGTTTTGGGGAAAATAATGTTTCTTTATTGACGAGTAAATTTGAGTATGCGGTTTTGGATGCGACCGTCGCCCAGGAGGAGGGCTTCGATGCTACCTTGGCCAATGAGGAATTCTTGCATTTGGCCAGTGTATTGACGCTTGTTGCTCAGTTCGTCGTAGGGCATTTCGCCTTTCTTGGCGTCGAGAATGTCGTAGACGATTACTTGCGAGTTCATGCGCAGGGGGCCTTGAACGGAGCCTTTCTTCACCACGGGCAGGCCGCCGAGGGCAGCGTAGCGGGGTTGTGAGGGGTTCACGAAGCGGAGGGTGTCGATGGGAGCGTCCATCACCTTGGCATAGTCGGCCAGTGACTTGCCCTTGCCAGTGTAGTCGGCAATGAGTTTGTCGGCGCGTTTCTTGTTGAGAGCTTCGTTCTCAACTTCTTCGTGAATAGCGGGGAAGGAGAGACCAGCGTAGTCGTCCTTGTAGATGTCGGCCACAGCCACAGCCATCAGGCGAGTGTTCTTGCTGTCGGTGTAGAGGCGGCTCACATCGCCCTTGTCGGCTTCCATGGCCCAAGCCACAGCGCCGCGGGTGTCCTCCATGCCGTTGATGCCGGGTGAGGAGGGGGTGATGAGCGCGTCGCTCACGGTGAGACCTTGTTGGATAGCGTTGTCGTTGTTGAAGGATTCAGCGTCGGTGGCCACGATGAGGAAGTCGCGCATGCGAGTGTTGAGCTGGTCAATAGTTTCGCGGCTCGGCTCAATGTTGAGCACGGCGGTGGCGTATTCATACATGGGCTTGGGAGCGTTGAGGCTGCTCAGCGCGTCGGCCACTACGTATTGACCCATGTTGAAGGCCACGTATTTGCCGCCAGCGTTGCGCACGCTGTCCACTTGTTGAGCGGGAATTTGGCTGAAGTCGTAGTCGATTTCCATGTTTTGAGCCACGCCCTTGATTGAGTCGGGGGCGATGCCCTTGTTGAGCAGAGCCACTACGGAGTCAACATTCACCGAGGGGTCGATGATGGCGCGTTTCACCTTGGCACCGTTGGGGCGCACTTCGCGCGAGATGAGGCGAGCCATGGTGATGGAGGGGTTGAAGGAGGCGTAGGCGTTGGAGCTAACCACCTTAGCTTCGCCAGGGACGGCGGCTTTGAGGAAGTCGGTCAGGCCATTCACCTTGAGTTCAGCCACTTGGGTGGAGTCGCCAGTGTATTTGTTAACGTTGAAGATAGAGTTGCCGCTGAGGTATTCAAAACCGCGAGTGGTGGGACCCACTTGGGCGAGCTGGTTCATGGCGGCGGTCACTTCGTCGATGCCCTTTTGGCGGTCGGGGGTGGAGGGTACGATGTCGAGCGACACGTACTTAACCCAGCGCGAGGGTTCGTTCAGGCGATAGGGAGCCTTGTGGTCCTTATAGTAGGCCTTGATTTCGGCTTCGGTCACAGAGTCTTGCACGGTGAAGATGTTCTTCGACACGGCAGCAAGAGTGTAGGTGGTGTTGCTTTCGTCGAAGGCGGTTTGGGCATCGAGCTTGTTGGCGTTGATAGCACCGCCGGCGAGCATGAAGAACTTCTGGCCGAGGAGGAACTGCTCAATGTTTTGTTCAAACTTCTTGTAAGCCTCGGTGAGCTGGGCGGCCTGTTCGGCGGTGAGGCCCATGCTTTCGGGGTTGCTAATGGCGGTGAGAACGTCCTGGGGAGCGGCGCCAAACTGCTGCATGAAGCTGTTGACTACGAAACCAGGGGCTTTTTCGCCCACGATAGCGTTGGAGATTTCCTGAGCGGTGACGGTGAGACCGAGTTTGTCAAATTCCTGTTGGAAGAGGCTTTCGGAGATCAGGGCTTGGAGCGCTTGTTCGTCGGCGTTGACGTTGTTGGGGTTTTGCTCGCGCAGTTCCTGAGCTTTGGCTTGATACTGCTCATAATCAATCTTTTCGCCCTTGACCTTGGCCACGGTGGTATTATCCATGAGGAGGCCCAGAGGATTGTCGATGATGGTGATGATAAACAAGAAAAGCGCAAGGAAAATGATGCTCACGAGAAGCACCGAACGGCTGCGAATTTTTTCGAGTGTTGCCATTAAGATAGATAATATTGGGTATTTTTACTTACGAATTAACGGGGCAAAGGTAAGCATTTTTTTTCAATCCGCAAAATTTTTTATTACCTCCCACACTGCCGCGATGGCTAATTTGCGAATTATCAGTGAATTGCGCCTTATAGGGCCTATAGGGCCTATAAAATATAAAGAGGCGTGGGGATTAGTAGGCGAGGGCGACGTTGTCAACCCAGAGTTCCATGCCGAGCTGGCCTTCGTAGGCCACGCCGCTACCAGCGGAGAACATTACGATGAGATGGGTCGGGGTGGCGTTTTCGTCGTCCCAGCCTTCTTCGTTAATTGGCACCATCTTGCCCTTGCTGTTGCGGGTATAGTAGGCCTTTTCGCCGTTGAGGAGGTTCATGTAGTTGCGATAGCTCGGGTGCTTGGTGGCGTCGCCATAGATTACGGGGATGCGGTGGCCATAAACCCAGTCGTGATTGTCTGAGAAGCGCTCGCGACCGGTGCCGACGCGTTTGGCGTGGACATTACCCTCGGCGTCCTCCCAGCGGCGCTGGAGGTAGATGTAGACGTCGGCGGAGTCCTTCCCCTTGCGGGTTTTGCGGCTGCCAGTGGTGGCGCGGGTTATGATGTTGGTTTGGGGATCAATGAGCTTGTAGTCAAACACCAGCGCCTTGGGGCGTTGAGTGAAGGGGATGCCCATGTCAAACTTGCTGTAGGGGTTCGACGTGTTGGCTATCGGCTCCTGCATTTGCCCCAGGAAGATTGAGCCTGACACGAGCACGTCGATATTCATCAGCCCGAGCACCTTGCAATGTTCCAGCATGGTGGAGAGTCGGGCGCAGGTGCCGTGGCCAGGGTGGGGTGCTGGAAACACGGCGTTGGAGGTCTTGACCACGCCGAACACTTTGGCGTAGACGTTGCTCGAAGCCCAGGGTGAGCCGCCCTGAGGCACGTAGGGTTTGGCTCCAGTGATGGTTTGGGTGGGGCCTATGGCATACACGTGTTTTTCCTTGCCGCCAATTACGGCACTTTCCTTGATGTTGCGGGTGACCCATTGGTCCATGTTGCCAAATTTGATTGGCACCACGCGCTCGGCGGCCGCGGAGGAGGCGAGGAGGAGTGCCGCGGCGGCAGTGAGAAAAAGTCGTGTCATATCCATGTATGGTATTCGGTTTTATGGCGCGCAGCGTGGAAACGGTGGCGCAGGTTGGTGAGAGGACGGCGGAGAATATATAGCGGCACTGCAAACAAGGCTGGGCGCGAGCGCAGTTGCTTGAGAGTCATGCGCCAAGTGAACGCGAGCACGAGCCACACGGTCAATAGCAGCGTGGCGGCCGCTCCGAGTATAATCCACTCCTGCGCCAAGGCTGCGAGAGCAATGGCAGCGGCGTTGAGCAGCAGCCAAAGCCAGGCCATGGTGGAATTGAAGCCAGCCAGGCGGCGCTGGGTGGTGCCTAAGCCGCGCGAGGAGAAGAAACGGGCTGCGCGACCCTGGCGGAACTCCGTGCGGGGCGTGGGCGAGTCGTAGCGCACGGCGGCCTGGGCAGCGAGCACGGCGGCGGTGTTGTCCTCGCGTGCAATGCGCGACACGAAGATGTCGTCGTCGCCATCGCGGAGGTTGAGCGCACCTTTAAATCCGCCCACGCGCTCGAAAATGTCGCGGCGGAAGCCGAGGTTCATGCGATGGCCGCGCCAGGGGCGACCGTTGAGCACGGCGGCGAGCCATTCCACGGCATCGGCTGCGTGGGTGAAGGAGCGGTAGCGAGCACCAAAGCCATGGTCGAGACGAGTGGCGGGCATACCCGAGCCAATCACCACGTCCACCATGGGCGACACGAACGGAGCGGCCATGCGAGCGAGCCACTGCTTCGATGCTGGGCGCGACTCCTCGTTGAGCAGCAGCACTATGGGGTTCTGGGCGGCCTTGATGCCGAGAGTGACTGCGAGTTTGCGGCGCGACACATTGCGAGTAATCGCGGGCGCGAAAGTGACGTAGAGATTATTGACTGCGTGGGCATTCTTGAAGCGGGTCACCACGTCCATCACATCTTCGTTGCGGCCATCGTTCACCACAATCACCTCCATGCGGAGCTTGTCGCCTAACTCCTGCTCATACAGGCGATTGAGCAAGCGGTCGAGCGAGTCGGGATTGTTGCCAGCCACAACTATGACGCTCACGGCCGCCGGGAGCGACTGTGTGGCCAGGTCGTAAGGCTCACTGGTGGAGCGCTGAATGGTTCGCCCTACCTTAGCAACACGCGCCCGATAGGCTGTGAGCACCCAAATGGCGGGTAAAATAGCCCCTAAGAGCAGCATAGCAGCCGGGGTGGATAGCAGTGGCATTAGTTCTTGCATTTCTCTGGGTCGGGGAATTTATTGGGATAGTTGAGGGCGAGGCGCGGGCGAGTCATGGCGCGATAGATGAGCCAAATGCCAGCCAGCACAAATGGAACGCTTAAGAGCTGCCCCATGTTCAGAAGCATGGCGCGTTCAAACTCCTCTTGGGGGTTTTTTACAAATTCAATGAGTATACGGGGAAGGAATACACCGATGAAAAACACGCCAAGCATTAGGCCCGGGCGTTCTTCGGCGTTCTTTTTCCAGTACATCCACGCCAGCAGTCCCGACAGGAGCAGGTAGCATAGTGCTTCGTAGAGCTGCGTGGGGTGGCAGGCCGAGTCAGTGGCCGCATAGAGGCGTTGCCACTCATAGCTCAGGGGGTATTTGAAGCCCCAGGGGAGGGTGGTGGCATGGCCGAAGATTTCGGAGTTGAAGAGGTTGCCAAGGCGAATGAGGCAGGCCACGAGCGCCACGGCCGTCACCAGGCGGTCGAAGGTCCAGAGTGGCGAGCGGTGACTCACCCGTTTGCTGAAGATGAAAATGGCGATGATGATGCCTATGGTGCCACCGTGGCTGGCCAAGCCGCCCTCCCAGAAGGCGATGATTTTGGCCGGGTGGGCACTGTAGTAGTCCCATTCATAGAAGAGGCAGTGGCCGAGGCGCGCGCCGATGATAGTGGCGGAGGCTACGTAGATTAGGAGCGTGGGGAGCCAAGCCTCGGGTGCTCCTTCGTGGCGAAATTCGTTGCTCACCATGCGGTAGCCAGCAATGAACCCGATGAGGAACATCAAGCCATACCAGCGCATGGCGATAGGTCCCACCATCATACCCTCGGGCGAGGTCTGGGCGCGCACGAGCAAAAACACGCCTATGCCGAAGAGTATCCACTGGAATAGGACAGTAGATTCGGGCTTGTCGGCGGGCTTACTGCCAGCGGCCTTCCACTTGTTGAGTGCCTTGCGCGAAGTGAGTATATCGGCCAGCCCCCAACCAAAGAAAGCTACGGCCAGGAGCAGCAGCCAAGAGGGGGTGAGATGTATGCTCTCAATTGAGAATATTTCAGGACGGACGGTCCAGGTGACGAATTGCAGCACAGCGAGTTATGGGGGTGAAGGTTATTTCTTGCGGTCGATTACTTGAGCCAAGAGGCGGAGGAGGTCTTCGCGCGCCGGGCTTGGCTCAAATGCTTGGCAGAGGATGTTGCGAGCCTGGTCGGCGAGCTGATTGAGCACGGAGCGGGCGTAGTCTATGCCGCCGTTTTCGTGGGCGTAGGTGGTGAGGAGGTCGATTTCCTCGGTAGTGAGGCTTTCGCGGCAAATGAGGGCGAGCATCTCCTGATGCTGGGGGGCATCTTCATTGAGCAGCACGTGGAGCAGGGGGAGAGTCACCTTGCCTTCGCGCAGGTCGTTGCCAGTGGGTTTGCCGAGGTCGGCCGAGGAGGGGAAATAGTCGAAAATATCGTCAGTGATTTGGAAACAGAGGCCGAGCAGGCGTGCAAATTCGCTGAGAGCCTGCAAGCGAGGGTCGGCCGAGTCCACTTCGGCAGCAAATGCGCCCATTTCGGCGCAATGCTGGAAGAGCGAGGCGGTTTTGCGCTCAATGGTGTCCATATAATTAGCCTCGCTCAGGCGGTGGTAGCGGGCGTTGTACACCTGATTAAGCTCGCCTGTGGAGAGTTTGCGTCCGAGAGTGGCCAGTGAGTTGACTATGCGCAGGTCCTCGGTGGCCGAGGCCAGTTGGAGCGAAGTAGAGGTGAAGTAGTCGCCAGTGAGCACCGCAATATGGTTGTCCCAAATCCCGTTGATGGTGGGTTCGTTGCGGCGCATAGTGCTCAGGTCCACCACGTCGTCGTGAATGAGCGAGGCGTTGTGGAGCATTTCAATGGCAGCGGCCGTGGCGATAATGCGTTCGGTGGTGTTGGGTTGGAAGAGTCGAGAAGCAAGTATTACCGTAATAGGGCGGATTTGCTTGCCCTTGCGTCGGAGATACTCCGAGACGATGGTGTTCATCATCTCGTTGTGCGACGATAGGGCAAGCATTATCCTTTGGTTCAAGCGCTCCAGTTCGGAACCGAGCGTTTGGGATATTTCACTTAGGACTGAAGGCATTATAAGTTTTCAAATTTGCTGCGAAGGGGTTCGATGTGGTCGAACGCGGTTTGGTCGGGGCGGATAGGGGTTATGGTGATATAGCCGCGAGAGAGCCAGTGGTTGTCGCCGATGGGGTTCTCGGGTTCGAAATCCTCGTAGTCGCCTCTAATCCAGTAGAATGGGCGGCCGTGGGGGTCGGTGTAAACGTCGTAGGTGTCGGTCCAGCGACCAGCGCCGCAGGCGGTCATCTTGATGCCTTTGGGCACTACGCCCTTGGGCATATTCACGTTGAGACATATATCCTTGGGCAGGCCGGTGGCTATCACCTGGCGAATGATTTGCTCCACGAAGGGGGCGGTCATGCCGAAGTCGGCGTTGGGATCGTGGCTCAGCAGGGAGAAACCCACGGCGGGCACACCGAGCATGCAGGCCTCCATGGCGGCGCCCATAGTGCCCGAATAGATGTTGGAATTGCCAGAGTTGCTACCGTGGTTCACGCCCGACAGCATGAGGTCGGGGGGGCAGGGCAGGGCGGCAAAGGTGCCGAGTTTGACGCAGTCCACGGGTGAGCCAGTGACGGCAAACATATGTGCGCCATTATAGTCGGGGTGGGGGATAAGGCTGAGCGGTCGGTCCATGGTCAGGGCGGAGCTCATGCCGGAGCAGTGACCCGCGGGGGCCACTGCGTAGATGTCGGCATCGGGGCACACGGCGCGCATTCTGTCGATGAGAAAGCGCAAGCCGCGAGCCTGAATACCGTCGTCGTTAGCTATGAGAATTGTCATACGAGGTGGGCAATCAATTCGTCGCGATCGCCAGGGAGCAGGTCGATTACGGGAATTTCAATTAAGGTGTAGGCGCCGGCGGCTTGACGCATCGAGGCGCGAGCTGCGCCCACAAGGATTTGAGCCGTCAGAGCGGGATTGTTGATGGCCATGTTGAACTCAAAGCGCTGCGAGGGGGTGCGACCAGAGGTGCCTTTGCGCACCATGTTCACACCGTGGCCCATGTCGCGCACTTCGTCCACCGAAGCCACCTCAATCACGTGAGTTTCGTCGGAGCTGAAGTAGGGGTCGGCCTTGATTGCGGCAGTCACGTCGGCGAGTTGCGCGCCGGGTTGGAGTTCCACATATACCATGCGGCGATGAATGCCAGTGCCCAAGGGAATGGTCATGCTCAGAGCGTCCTTCACGCCCTCCTTAGAGCGGGCACACACGCTGTGGCCCATGCTCATGCCAGGGCCGAAGTTGGTGTAGGTGATGCCCTTGGGGGCGGCGGCCTGCATCAGAGTGCGAACCACGGAGTCGGAACCCGGGTCCCAGCCAGCAGCAATGATGGCCACGGTGCCATGAGTAGCGGCCACGTCGCGCAGGTGGTTGCGCAGGTCAACGATAGAGGAGTGAATGTCGAAGGAGTCAACAGTGTTGATGCCAGCGGCGAGATACTTAGCCGCGTTCTCCTCCACGTGGCGGGTGGGGGTGCAGAGGATAGCCACGTCCACCTTGCCGAGTTCGGCAATGTCGGTGACTACTTTATAAGGTTTGAGTTCTTCGGGGATGTCGGCAACGGAGCGGCGCACGATGCCCGCGAGTTCAAAGTCGGGGGCTTCGAGCACGGAGTCGAGCACATACTGGCCAATGTTGCCATATCCTACAATAGCAGCGCGAATCATAGGGCTTCAACGATGGTTTTAGTGTCGCGAGCAATGGTGAGTTCTTCGTCGGTGGGAACCACTACGACTTTCACCTTTGATGCGGGAGTGGATATTACGGTTTCGGTGCCACGGGTGACGTTGTTCACCTCCTGGTCAATTTCTACGCCCATGAAGGCGAGGGGGGCGCACACGTCGCGGCGCACGCCTGTTTGGTTTTCGCCCACACCGCCAGTGAAGACGATGATGTCAACGCCGCCCATTTCGGCAGCGTAAGCGCCGATGTATTTGGTGATGCGGTTGTTGTACATTTCCAGAGCCAAGGTGGCGCGTTCGTTGCCAGCGAGGTAGGCGGCTTCCACTTCGCGCATGTCGTTGGAGATGCCCGAAATGGCGGTCATGCCCGACTTCTTGTTGATGATGGTCTGGAGGTCGTCGGCAGAGAGGCCTCGGCGCTCCATGATGTAGGTGAGCGCGCCTGGGTCGATGTCGCCCACGCGAGTGCCCATCATGAGGCCTTCGGTGGGGGTGAGACCCATGGAGGTGTCCACCGACTTGCCGTTGAGCACAGCGGTGATAGAGCCGCCGTTGCCGATGTGGCAGGTGATGATGCGTGAGTTGTTGATGTCAGCGCCGAGAATTTCGCACACGCGCTGGCTCACGTAGCGGTGGCTGGTGCCGTGGAAGCCGTAGCGACGCACG
>QLIP01019230.1_pt1 | contig 20871 bp, 16 predicted proteins | sample 1769771 | NCBI WGS metagenome assembly QLIP01 (sample SAMN09428762, study PRJNA476227) | Gut metagenome, whole genome shotgun sequencing project. | isolation source: cecum | host: Rhizomys sinensis | place: China: Jinsha town of Minqing, Fujian Province | collected 2013-09-23
CACCACGGAAGACATGCTTTTAAGCATGTCAAAAAATATCTCACACAAAGAGCAAAGAATGGTAATACTTAACTGCTTTGTGACCATTGCTCCTTTGCATCATAAGATTAAGACAAGCCTCTGAAGTTGCGCCTGAAGGCGCCGTGTATTATAACATGCTTATGTGTATTGCACATGCTTAAAAGCATGTTTTCCGGGGTGACTTGTTTGGAAGCATATCTTCCCTGATGTCGCGCTTGGAAGCGCAACGTCCATGACAAAGCCACGCGCCGTGCTGCCCGCTCCCTGTCGTTGGCAGGGTGTGTAGCAAGGTGGGTGGCTTTGTCATGGACGACATGCTTCCAAGCATGTCATTCTTGTATGCTTAAATCATAAAGACTCCTTATGGTGTTCTGGAAAGTTTGGGTGTTCTTGTTAAAAATATAGGAGAGAGAATCTCTTATTTTACAGTCTTCTCTCATATGCATATTGAATTTGAACTATTGAATTTTTTCAAACACAGAGTAATAAGTATCAAGTTGACCATTGTTTGTACCATCGAAAAAGTTTCCGTTTAAATAAAGTTTACCATCTTTGAGGGCTGGATAATAATTTACTTGTATGTAATTTTTTAGGTATCCAGCTGAATTATAAAAATCTTTTTCCATGACCATCCTATAAATCTTATTAGACTTTTCCCAGAGTTCAACATGGTCAACTACCTTACCAACTGAATCACGCGCTTGATCAGAAACATAATAAATACTAGGCCAATACGTGTCTGTTTGAACGCGGTATTCTCCTATCTTGAACGTCAATTTGTCTGTTGGTATCAGAGATGGTTTATAGGTAGATGAATTTGAGTATTTTATAACTTTTTCAAGTCTCCATGTACCTTGCAGTTGCTCTTTTGTTGGCTGATATTCTGCAATTGCAAGCCCAAAATAGTCGTACAAGGCATTGATTTTGCTAACCTCTTTTTCAAAAGCAGACTCTTGTCTTATCTCATCACTGCACGACACAAATATGCAACTGATAAGAGCTACAATTAAGAAATAACTTTTACTTTTCATTATATGAGATTTATTAGGTTTATATACTTTCGTTTCTCTTCTCAAAATTACAAAAAACTATAAAACATTGCAAAAAAATAAAAAATAATTATTAGTTTTGCGGCGCAAAGAAAAAAATAAAATTCATCCAATCACAATAAGGATTATTCCGTTGTGAAAACATTAGAAGGGGGAAGACCACGGTCTTCTCCCTCTCTTTTTTTCCACCCACGAAGACCATGGAAGATATGCTTCCAAGCATGTCGCATGGTAGATACGCTTCCAAGCGTATCACAGGAAGACACGCTTTTAAGCGTGTCATAAACGTATCACCACGGAAGACATGCTTTTAAGCATGTCAAAAAATATCTCATGCAAAGAAGCTAAGAATGCAAAGTATTAGCAACTTAACTGCTTTGCGACCATTGCTCCTTTGCGTCGTAAGATTAAGACAAGCCTCTGAAGTTGCGCCTGAAGGCGCCGTGTATTGTGACATGCTTATGTGTATTGTAACATGCTTAAAAGCATGTTTTCCGGGGTGACATGCTTGGAAGCATATCTTCCTTAATGTCGCGCTTGGAAGCGCAACGTCCATGACAAAGCCACGGACCGTGCTGCCCGCTCCTTATCGTTGGCAAGGTGGGTAGCAAGGTCGGTGGCTTTGTCATGGAGGACATGCTTCCAAGCATGTCCTCCTTGTATGCCGACGCCCCAGCCCTTCCTTATGGTGTTATGGAAAGTTTTGGTGTTCTGGTTAAAAACTTCCAAGTCTTATGGTTAAATACCTTATGGGGGGAGTATGGTTAAAGCGTGGGAGTTGTGGGCTATTTGCGGCCGAAGTCGGCCGGCACTTCGCCCCAGCGCTCGGTCTGCCATTTCAGCATCTTGGTGCGGAAGCTGTGCGTATGCAGCCACATGATGGCGCGCTCCATCATCTGAAACGATTTCTCGTTCGCCGGCTCGCGCGTCAATGTCGTCTTTATCTTTTTGTTGCGTACCCACGCCAAACCCGTCACCGAGTCGGAATAGATGGTATGACTCTCGCCACTCTTCTCCATCATGGCCAAGGCGTGTACGATAGCTAAGAACTCACCAATGTTATTGGTCGACTTCTCAAACGGTCCGACGCGAAACAGTTCGCGTCCCGTCATCAGCTCCACGCCGCGGTATTCCATGCGTCCCGGATTTCCCTGACACGAAGCGTCGACAGCCCAACCATTCAAGTCGATCTCCGGATACGAGAAATAGTCGGGTTGTCCGCTCTTGGGCATATTGCCCCGCGAGGCATTCAGCAACAGATTACCCACGTCGTTGCGATCTGTTGTTCGCTCCGACTTACGATATGCCTCGGCGGCCTGCGCCGATGTTGGAAAGCTCTTAAACAATGCACCCGGATAATCGTCAACCTGCTCCATGGCGTCGTTGAAATCGTCGTATACGCCAGGCTTGCGCCCTTTCCACACTACATAGTATCTCTTGCTGTAACTCATTGTTAAACCTCTTTTCTGTAATTATAACTACTGCGCAGCTGTTCGAACTGCTCGGGATTGGCGCGCAACAACGCGGTATCCGTCATCGGGTCATAGCTCGCAACAATCGCCTCGGGCGATATCGACTCAGGCATCTGGTAGCGCTCGGTGAGTCCGCTCTTATCGATTTCGATGCCATAGAAGCGTTCGAAGTTCTCGAGCGTCATGCGTGTGGCACGTCGCTTCCCCTCTTCCGAATAGCCTGCTATATGACAAGTGGCATACTCGGCCACGGCGAGCAGTTCGCGGTCGATCTGCGGTTCACGCTCCCAGGTGTCGATTACGGCACGCACACCGTTGCGGCGCATGACTTGCTTCAGCGCGGCCTCATCTACCACCCCGCCTCGCGCGGCATTCACCAACACCGCTCCGCGGCGCATCTGTGCCAGTTCAGCCTCCCCCACCATATGGTAGGTGGCATCCTCGCCCAGGCGCGTTAGCGGCGTATGTAGCGTTACGGCATCGCTTTGCGCCATCACCTCCTGCAAGCTATGATAGATATCGTCAGAGTCATCGCCCTGCAGGCGTTGCTTCGGAGGGTCGCACAGCAGGATACGGAAGCCCATCATGCGGCCCCATGCCGCCACGATGCTGCCCACGTTGCCGACGCCCACAACGCCTACGGTATCGCCCGGTTTCAGCCCTAAGCGCAACAATGCCGACCAGACATACTGCGCCACACCGGGCGCGTTGCATCCGGGCGCGTTAAAGGTTGCAATGCCGTTGTCGGCACACCATTCCAGGTCGAGATGATCCGTGCCGATGGTGGCGGTAGCAATGGCGCACACACGGCTCTCTGCCAGCAACGAGGCGTTGCAATGCGTGCGCGTACGGATGGCCAGTGCGTCGGCATCGGCCACCGCATCGGCATCGATCGCCTTCGGATCGAGATATGCAACCTCGCCAAACGGCTCCAAACGCCCCTCGATAAAGGGGATATATCTATCAACTATAAATTTCATCGTATATACATCATCAAAAGTCCGCTCGCAACATAAACCACTATCAGTCCGAGCTCGAACCAGCGTTTACCGCGTATCGGATTCAACGAAAAGAGCGCCGTAAACTGCATTGCCGCCGCCATATAGAAGGTGGTGACATAGCAGGTGAGGTTGCGAAAGTCGCACACCATGCAGGCAAACGCCACGAGTCCGAGAATATTCACCGAGTTTATCATCAACCTCCGTTCGGTGTTGCCTGCAAAGAGTAGCACGGCATTGTTGAGTCCGATGAGCAGCGCCAGCACCGCCGTGATACCGATCACCAGCAGACCCACAAATATATCCTGACGCGAAGTAAAGTTATCGAAGAAGTTCACCAACTGCGGCATGGCAAAGGAATCGAGCGGCACGATGCCGAGTCCGATTACAATCCAATAGCTTGCCACCAATCCCATCAGCAGTGCCAAGACCCCCTTGAAGTTTAGGCACTGCATGGTTAGCGCCATCAATATATAGGCGGGAGCCAGGAAGAGGAAGCCGTATTGAAACATCGAGCCTATCGACAACAGCGAGCCTAACATGAAGAGCTGCTGGGTGGCATTTTTTGAGCGATAGCAACCGAACAGTGTCCACAGCGCCACCATATTCACCGCCGCCATAATCACCGAGGCCGAGAGGCGTCCCGACACCCAGAGGTTGGAACAGGACATTATAAGGAAGAACGACGCCATCTCCGCGCCCTGGCCGTTGATGATATTGAATCGCTGATTCATAACATAATATCCAACGGCTATGAGCAGCAACAACAGGTAATTGACCGAGCTCGACAGTATCGGCTCAATCTGCCACATGTTAGGCGACGGCAGGCAGAGTCCCAGGCTTCCGGCACGCATCTGCGGGCCTTCGACCATAAGTCCCAAAGCACTTATGGCCGCGGCAACAATTGCCACGACCACAAAGCCTCCGATTCCTAATGTGAATCTATTCCTCATTGGGGTTCTGCTTCTTGCGACGCGAACGGATAGGCACCTTGCTGAACACCGTTGCATTGTCGGCCGAGATCTTCGGGCCGCGTCCCTGAGTGGTTACCGGCTTGCGCGGACGATAATCGCGCGGTGCGAACTCATCGCGCTCGCCGCGTGCCGAATCCTGACGACGCTCAAACTTACGATCGCCATGGAAGCGATCCTTGCCGCCGAACTTACCCTCGCCGCGATCCTTGCGCTCGCCACGGTCGAACTTACGCTCACCGCGATCGAACTTGCGCTCCTCGCGGTCAAACTTGCGGTCGCCGCGGTCGGACTTACCGCCGAATTTACCGCCAAACTTGCCGTCGTCGTCGCGACGCGGTTTGCCGCTGAATTTACGCTCGCCGCGATCGGCCGGACGCGATTTCTTACGATCCTTGCCGCCGAACTTAGCTGTTTCGCGCTTCCATTCATCGTCGGTGAGATGCTTCATCTTGCGCGGAGCCTGATGACGCTCCTCCATCTCCTCATCCTTGAAGCCTGCCACCGAACCTCCGGCCGCACGGAAATCGTTATATCTTCCGCTAAAGAGTACATACTCGCGCAGCGAGCACTCCAAGCTTCCGTTCAATATCGGATACTTCACCGACGGCTTCAAGCCGACATTGGCGAAGTCTTCGTCGTTCAAGCCGAGAATCCAGGCATTCCATCCCTGGAAGTTCTTCTTCAGGTCGGCACCGATACCCTTATAGAGAGCCTTCATATCCTCGGGCTTCAGACGCTCGCCATAGGGCGGGTTCATTACCAACACACCCGGCTCGGGGTTATCGATCCACTCCGACATGGGGCGGCAGCTGAGTTCAATCATATCCTCAACCTTAGCCTCGCGAATATTCATGCGGGCAATAGCCACGGCATCCGGGTCGATATCGCCTCCATAGATCTTGAAGTCGAAGTCGCGCTCACCGCTGTCGTCGTTATAAATCTCCTCAAAGAGGTCACGGTCGAAGTCGGGCCATTTCTCGAACGCGAACTGGTTGCGATAGATACCGGGGTTGATATTGGCGGCAATCAGAGCGGCCTCGATCAGGAACGTACCCGAACCGCACATCGGATCGGCGAAGTTACACTCCCCCTTCCAGCCTGTCTTCATGATGATGCCGGCAGCCAACACCTCGTTGATCGGCGCGGCAGTCTGCTCCACGCGGTAACCGCGCTTCGACAACGGCTCGCCCGATGAATCGAGCGAAATCGTGATACGATCCTCGAAGATATGTACGTTAAACAACAGGTCGGCACCCGCAACGCGAATCGACGGACGCACCTTGTATTTATCCATAAAATAATCCACGATGCCATCCTTGACACGATAAGTCACATACTTTGAATGTGTAAACTCCTCGCTGTTTACGGTTGAATCGATTGAGAAGGTGGTCTGCGGGGTCATGTACTTATCCCAGTCGATTTCGCGAACTATATCGTAGAGTTCGTCGGGATCCGATGCCGTGAATTTCTCGATCGGCTTCAAGATGCGCAATGCCGTGCGACAGCACAAGTTGGCTTTGTACATCACCTCAAGGTCGCCATCAAAGCTAACCGCTCTGCGACCCACCTCCACATTCTCTGCGCCTATGGAGATCAACTCATCGCGCAAAACCTCCTCTAAACCCTGGAAGGTTTTGGCAACCATAGAAAACTTATTTTCTGCCATTTTTATATTCTTTCGCCCCGGCCTACCGGGGAACTTATGAAGTCTTTAACTTAATTGTCTAAACTTTTTTAAAGAAGTTGTCTAACTTCTTTTTATGAGAACGAGATTGTGTTGGCTCCGACCTCAAAATTATCGTTATGCGAACCGCGTTCATACTGATCGTTGCGAGGTTCGTTCTGCTCCGGCTTTGCAAGCTTCAGGTTGAAGCCGGTCTTACGATTAAAGGTCGGCACCTTCTCAATCATATCTATCACATCCAGATCATCGAACTGCGACGGATGCAACACCGCATAGCGCGCCTTGTCGGCGCTGCGGTTATGCTCCTTGATAACTTCCGTGCCATACATATTCTCGATGTCGAGTCCGTTGCCCTCGTTCGATTTCTGACTCGAGCCGCTGCCCGAGCGTGAATCTTCGTGATCATTGCCTTCGATTACAATCTGTCCGCCCTGATCCTCTTCGCGCAACGTCAAGTCGAAGCCTGAAGCCAGAATGGTTACCTTAACCGAATCGCCCAACGACGGATCGTCGCCGATACCCCACTTAACGTCGATATTCTTCGGCAATCGCGACGTGAACTGATAGATCTCCTTCACCTCATCCATATCCAATGCGTTCGGAGCATCCTTCCAGCACATAAACTTCATCAGCAATCGCTTCGAAGAGTAGATGTCGTGTGTCTTGAGCAGAGGCGACTCGATGGCACTGTTGATGGCCTTCGTGACGCGGTTCTCACCCTCGCCGATGGCTGTGGCGATAATCGCCGTTCCGCTATCCTTCAGGGTCGTATTCACATCCTGGAAGTCGACATTGATATAACACTTCTCGGAGATAATTTCCGAAATGCTTCGTGCGGCGTTCGCCAAAGTGTCGTCGGCCTTATGGAAGGCATTATAGAAGTTCAAATCCTTATAGAGCTTCACCAGGTTCTCGTTGTTGATCACCAACAGCGCGTCGACATACTGCTTCATCTCGTTCGCACCGTCGAGCGCCTTGATAATCTTGCGTTCGCCCTCGAACAGGAAGGGGATGGTAACGATGCCGATGGTGAGCACTCCGGCCTCCTTGGCCAATCGCGCCACAACCGGTCCGGCACCCGTTCCGGTACCACCACCCATACCGGCAGTGATGAACACCATCTCGGTCTGCGAATCGAACAGCGAGCGAATCGAATCCTCGTCGACCTCGGCACACTGCTGTCCGACGCTGGGCACGTTGCCCGCTCCGCGACCGCCCGTGATCGAATTACCTATCAGCAACTTCGTCGGCACCGGCGAGATGTCGAGCGCCTGCTTATCTGTGTTACACACAACGAAATTCACATTCGGAATGTTCTGCCCGTACATATAGTTCACGGCATTACATCCACCTCCGCCCACGCCGATCACCTTAATAATCGAATCGTTGACGTCTGTATCGAACCCTGTCACATCGTTGATGTCTATAATATCATTATTCAGCTCCATGATCAGTCTAATATGTCGGAATTATCTTCATCACTATTGTTGCCACTATAGAGATTGGCAAGCCAGTTGCCCATCTTTCGACCCAAATTTCCCAATACGCCGCCGCGTTCTCCGCCTCGGGTACGCACAGGCTTCTCCACTACAGGCTCCTCGTCGCGCTCGCCGTTAACGGGCAACTCCTCGCGCTTCGGCTGCTCCAGACAGTCTTCGCCGTTCGAATTCATTGCGCCAACATAGAGCACGCTGGCAACCTCGATCGATTCTATCTGCGACATCGTGGTGTCCTTAACCGAGATATAATTGGGCAACTGTCCGCGCATCACATTCAGACGGCTCTTTGACTGCAGCAAATCCATGATGCCGTTCAGACGCGAACCGCCGCCGATACAGATAATACCTGCCGCCAAATCCTGATCTTTAAGATTGGCATAGCGTATCTGCTCAAGAATATTGACAACAATCTCCTCGGCGCGTGCCACTATCAGATTCGAAACGTCGGAATCTCGAACACCGTTATAGCTCAAAGTCGACACCGAATCGCGAGGCACTGCATTGCCCGAAGTAATCTTTATCTCTTCGGCGCGTTCTTCGAGAATATTTAGCGATGTAATGTCGCGTGTAATGTTGCGTCCGCCCAACGGTATGGTTGCGAAATAAACCAGGTGGCCACCCTTGTAGATAGTCACGGTTGTGGTCTCAGCACCCATATCAACCAGCATACAACCCAAGCGCTTCTGTTCGCTGGTCAGTATCAACTGACCTGTTGCCAAGGGCGTAATCACTACGCCGCGCACCGGAATACCCACCTTGTCCTGAATTGTTCGTAAAATGTTGCGCTGAATCTCGGGGCGACACACCACCAGGTCGAACACTGCCGTGATGCTGTCGCCAACCACTCCCTTGGGCGTGATGGTCTCGTTTCGACCACCAATCTTATAACTTCGGGGCACGGCGTCGACCACCACCAACGAGCTATCGACCGACGACATCAGTGCCTGCTCGCGCAGACGTGTCAGGATTTCGTCGGTAATCTCCGTTTCATTCGGCAGTTCCATCGAAACCGTCGTGGCGATGCTTCGCAACGAACGGCACGACAATCCGACATACATTCCCGTAACCCTGCGCGGAGCCAGAATCGGCTTGCGCTCAAGAATGCCCAGAATACGGTTGATGCGCAACGACGTGTCCTCCAGATTCTGAATCACGCCATAACGCACTCCCTCCACCCCCTTCTCCTGTTCGGAGGCTACTATCTCTAATACTCCACCCTCTTGTGCACGGCCTACCGCCACAATTATCTTGGAGCTGCTTATCTCTATCGCAACAACATTTTTCTCTATATCCATAGTCCCATTTTTAGGGTTCAATAGTTCGCTCAGTATTTCCCCTGAAGTTGTTTGCCAACTTCTCTATCCAGTCCCTTTTTGCTTCTCTTGCTTCTTCTGCCCCGGTTGTTTCGTCTCCGACTTCTTCTGAGCCGCCGGCTTCTCGCTTTGCTTTTCAGCCACCGGCGACGCCGACTCCTCGGCATCCGCAACCACCGGCGAGTCCGGCACGGTCAGTGCATCAAGATCCTCATCTTCAATCATCTCCGATACGTTCAGCAACGTCTTGTTACGGCGTGTTGCCACTACCTGACCGCGAAACTTTACCGAAATCGTATCATATTCGTTCCATCCTCGATGCGGAAGCACCTTCTTATAGAACAACAACAATGCGTCGCGTTTTTCACTCAATCGCGACGTATCGCCAAAATTTATCACATGTCCCTGTATGCGCGGCACCAGCAACAGATTCTTTTCATTCGGAGCCTCAATCATGCTTACAAGTTCGCGCAAGGTCTCATCCTCGCTCACAAACCGAACTAAAGGGAGTATGCGCACAGGGCTGAAACCCTTTCCGAAGTTTCCCTTCACAATCGGCACATCGCAATAAAACTCGGGGCGAGCTTCAATCACCTTGCCATCCTTATTGATATAGAACGACTTCGACGATGTAAAGACTCGCATCACGGGCACCATCGGCTTGACGCGCACCCGAAGATGTTCGTCCGAAGTCAGCATGCACTCCACCGATTCGAAGTTATTCAACGCCGACAGTTTGCGTTCAATCCCCACCGCATCGACCAGCCCCAGCGGACGCCCCTTAATCTCAATCCCCGAGCGTTCAAGTTCATATTGCACGCCGCGACGCACCGTCGCTTCGCGCTCAGGCTCGCACCCATCGATCTCGATCACAACTCCCTTGCATAAATGGCGTGCCGCCTCTTGGTGTGCCCATACGGTTACCCAAGAGACGTATCCCAACATCAGGAGCAATATGCTCCATTTGATTATCGTGGTTCTCCTTTTTGCCACTTTATAACGCACTTTTCCCTATAACATTTTTATAACATTTCGGCTATCTCGGGCAACATTCGATCAATATCGGCGGCGCCCAATGTCATAAGGATTTCAAAATTACTATTTTTTATCAGTTCCAACAAATCTTTTCGCTCACAATAGCATTTTTTTTCTGATTTAACGCTATCAAGGATTGTGAACGACGTAATTCCGGGAATCGGCAACTCGCGAGCAGGGTAAATTTCGGGCATTATCACCTCATCCGCCCCTGATAGTGCTTCGGCAAATTCGCCGGCAAAATCGCGTGTACGAGTATAGAGATGCGGCTGAAATATTACAGTCAGTTTGCGTCCGGGATAGAGTTTCTTTACCGAGCGAATCGACGATACCACTTCGTTCGGACTGTGCGCATAGTCATCGATCAAGACGGTGCCTGTGCTGTTCTCTTTGCCATTCAACCAGATTTCAAAACGGCGCTTCGCCCCCTTGAACGTTGCCAGTCCGTTACGCACCTCCTCGACCGACGCTCCGGCAGTCAGTGCCGCGGCGGCGGCTGCAACTGAATTCTCGACATAGATCTCTACAGGCACGCCCGGATTCATATCCTCGATGCGCAATCCGTTGGGTCCAATCAACGTATAGCGTATTTCGCCATCGCCAAATCGGATATCCTCCGCATGCCAGTCGCCCTCCGAGCCCCCGCTGTAGGTCATGACACGCACACCCTCGGCCACCTCGGGCTTATACTTCAACCCGGTGTGCGTAATCAGCGCACCACCCGGACGTATCAACGAAGTGAAGATAGAGAACGCCTCCAGATAATGCTCCTCGTCGCCATAGATATCAAGATGATCGGGGTCGGTCGATGTCACTACGGCAATGGTCGGTGTCAGCTGATGGAACGAGCGGTCATACTCATCGGCCTCAACAACCGAGAAGCGCGACTCCTTGTTCAACACCAGATTACTACCCACATTGCGAAGCACGCCGCCCAAAAAGGCATTGCAACCCAGGCTGGATTCGCGCATTATATTGGCAATCATCGACGACACTGATGTCTTGCCATGCGAACCTGCCACGCAGATTGCCTCCGTGCCGCGTGTTATCTCGCCCAACAGAGCCGCACGCTTTATGATGCGGAATCCATTGTTGCGGAAATAGCTAAATATCCGGTTATCGGCCGGTACGGCGGGCGTATAAACCACCAGCGTATCCTCGGGCGAGCGGAACTCCTCGGGAATCAGCGACTCATCATCGTCGAAAACCAGACGCGCACCTTCGGCCTCAAGCTGTGAGGTCAGTTCCGATGCCGCGCGGTCATAGCCCGCCACAGCAACGCCGTTCAAAAGATAATAACGAACCAAGTTCGCCATTCCAATACCACCCGCTCCTACAAAATATATCCTTTTCGGTGTCATTGAAGTTGTTTTAACTTATTTACGAATCTTAAAATGAAGTTGTTTAAACAACTTCATTTTATCAATTTCTCTATTTCATCTACAATTCGTTCGTCGCTATGGCGCATTGCCATCTCCGATATCTTCGCACTCATCTGCGACAGATGCATTTTGTTGCCTATCACGGTCATTATCTGCTGCACAAGTTTCTCCTGGGCGTCGGCGTCGGCAACATGCACCGCTGCACCGCGCTCTGAAAGGGCAAGCGCATTCTTGGTCTGATGATCCTCGGCCACATTGGGCGACGGCACCAGGATGGCCGGCTTACCCAACAACTGCAATTCGCTGATGGCGCTCGCGCCGGCACGCGACACAACCAAGTCGGCCGCCGCATATGCCACTCCCATATCTTTAATGAATTGCGTCACAACGGTTCCCTTCAATCCACGCGCCACCTGAGTGCCTCGGTCGCCGAAGCTCTTGCCGGTCTGCCAGATGACCTGCACACCGCTTCCCACCAACTCGCGCAAAGATTTCTCCATCGCCAGGTTGAGCGTACGCGCTCCCAACGAGCCGCCAACTACCAACACCGTGGGGCGATCGGCATCCAAACCGAAGCTCTGGCGTGCCGATGCCGCCGTATGCTCTTTCGATAACACACTCTGACGCACCGGATTGCCGGTCAATACAATTCTCTCCGACGGGAAGAAGCGCTCCATCCCCTCATACGCAACACAGATCTTTGCCGCTCGCTTTGCCAACAATTTATTGGTAACACCGGCATAAGAGTTCTGCTCCTGAATCAGAGTCGGAATCCCGGCTCGCTGTGCAGCCTTCAATGTCGGACCAGACGCATAGCCGCCGACACCCACCGCGATGTCGGGTGCAAACTCACGCACAATATCCTTGGCCATGCGCATGCTGCGCCACAACTTCTTGAGCACACTGAAATTCTTCAGAAGGTTCGAACGGTTGAATCCCGCCACAGGCAGACCCTTAATAGGATATCCCGCATCGGGCACCTTCTCCATCTCCATTCGATTCTCGGCACCGACAAAGAGTATCTCGGCATCGAGACGACGACGCAACGCATTGGCTATCGCCAACGCCGGAAAAATATGTCCGCCAGTGCCACCGCCACTGATCAGAACCCTTGGTTTTCTATCTCTTTTCATCTGTGTTGTCTATGTTGTTTTCAGTTTGAAGTAGTTTGTTAACTTCACTCGTATATAAGTTTAAACTACTTCTTTACTGTATATTATATTCACTATAGTTTGCTGCTTGCATCTCTACGGGCAACTCCTTGAGCTCCGCGCGATTGGCATGCTTATCGTCGGTAGTTACGGCATGGCGACTAACCGACAGCATCATTCCGATTGCTGCCGACATCACCACCACCGAGGTTCCTCCCTTCGATATCAACGGCAACGGCTGACCCGACACCGGTCCCAGTCCCGTAGCAATGGTCATATGCACCAAGGCCTGAAACACTATCAGCACCGCGCATCCCATAATCAGAAACGCAGGGAAAGCTCGTTTGCAATGATAGGCCACATATCCGGCGCGCGCTATGAGCAACAGATAAAGCACCAGCAAGCCGACGCCACCGATAAATCCGGTATCCTCGACTATAATGGAATAGATATAGTCGGAAAAGGCCAACGGCAATCGTGCACTTTCGCGCGAGTTTCCAGGTCCACGACCCGACAGACCGCCATTCGCCATCGCATAGCGCGACAACGCCGCCTGACGGTAGTCATCCTTATTCTCATCGCCCGGATGCACGCCTTCGAGATGGCGCTTTAATCGATTGATTGCCGTTCCAAAACGTCCGAAACTTGAGATGCTTGAGTCTACATTATCATCATTTTCCGACGATACGTTACTGATATACTCCCCCTTTTGCTCCGAGGCAGCCATCTGCTCCTGCTTCACCTGCTCGAACTCCTCATCGCCGCTATTAAGCAGTGATTGGGCGCCGAAGAAGATTACAGCCAGAAAGACATATACAATCGCCACATTTATGAAGCGTTTTAAACGTATGCCGCCAATCATGAACATTGCCAAACTCACAGTCATCAAGATGATGGTATTCGTCGTACCATTCTTAATCAAGGCAACACCGAGCACGGCAACGGCCGAAACAGCCCAGATTGCACCCCGCAACGTCACTCCGCCAGGCTCCTGATTTTTCGACAATATATTCGCCAACAGCAACACCGCTGCAAGCTTCACTATCTCCGCCGGCTGAATTGTGAATCCAAACACACGTATGGCTCGCACCGCACCGTTGATGTTGACACCAAATAAATTGGAACCCAACAGCAACAAGAACGCTCCGCCGGCCACAATCCATGCCCATTTCGCAAATTTTACATAATGTAAATGCTGAAAAAACAGCACGATTCCCAGACCAAAGGCCAGATACATTACATGTTCTATCAGAGGCTTATAGACATTCGTGGCGCTAACCTGCGAACTTGACGCACTAAAGAGTTCTATCACACTAATCACCAACAACAGCAGATAGATTCCCCAGATTGCAATATCGGTCTTAGCTCGCGGCGCAGTCTCGCTCTTCGGAGATTTCGAACGCTTGGGCTTAGACTCAGTATTGGCCACCGTTTCGCGAATCTCAACGCCGGGCGCTTTTGTTATCACTTCAATTCCCATCCTGTATGCTCCGTATCTTATTTCTGAAGATTTTTTACCTCAGCCTTGAACAAGCGTCCACGCTCCTCATAGTTGCGGAAGAGGTCGAAGCTGGCACAACAGGGCGAAAGCAACACGGTGTCGCCCGACGATGCCAACCGATGACATTCGGCAACGGCCGACTGAATCGAATCGGTCGATACGATTTCGGGCACTTTCCCTTCGAAGAATGCCAACAGCTTCGCATTGTCAACACCCATGCAGACGATAGCCTTTACCTTCTCCTTTACCAACTCCTCAATCTCGGTGTAATCGTTACCCTTATCGGTGCCACCAAGTATCAAGACGGTCGGCTCGGTCATGCTCTCCAATGCATACCATGTTGAATTCACATTCGTGGCCTTCGAGTCGTTAACATAACGAACGCCATCGATGGTGGCAACATACTCCAATCGATGCTCAACAGCCTCAAAGTCCTCTAACGCTTCGCGAATCTTATCCTTCTTGATATCGAGCAACGACGCCGACAGTCCGGCGGCCATCGAGTTGTGAAGATTGTGCAAACCGGTAAGCGACAATTTATTGCGCGGAATCTCCCACACCTCGTTGGGTGTAACGAACTTCACGATGCCATCCTGCTCATATGCCACCGAACCCTCCTGCTCATGCTCGCTGAAGGGCATCTGCATAGCCTCTATCTGCAATGCGCTGATCTGCTTCTTTATCACCGGATCGTCCTGCCAGTAGATGAAGTAATCGTTCTCGCGCTGGTTCTGCAAGATGCGGAACTTTGCATTGACGTAGTTCTCCATCTTATATTCGTAGCGATCAAGGTGATCGGGCGTGATGTTCATCATCACGGCAATGTCGGCGCGGAAGTCATACATATTCTCCAGCTGGAAGCTCGACAATTCGAGAACGTAAACATCCTTCGGATCGCGCGACACCTGTAACGCCAAGCTCTTGCCCACATTTCCCGCCAAACCGACATTCATTCCGGCCTTGCAGAGTATGTGGTAGGTCAACATGGTCGTAGTGGTCTTGCCGTTACTGCCGGTGATGCATACCATCTTGGCATTCGTATAGCGCGATGCCAACTCAATCTCCGACAGGATGGGCACTCCGCGCTCCTCGAGTGCCTTTACAACCGGCACCGTGGGCGGGATTCCGGGACTCTTGACACAAAGATCGGCATCCAGGATACGCTCCAATGTGTGTTTACCCTCTTCAAATTCAATTCCTTCTGCCTCAAGTTGAGCACGATACTCCGGTTTCAAACCACCGAAGTCGCTCAAAAACACATCCATCCCCTTATCCTTGCCGAGGATGGCGGCGCCTACGCCACTCTCCCCGCCTCCAAGCACTACAAGCTTCTCTGCCATTTTATTATCTTATCTTTAATGTTACGAAGGTCAATGCTGCCAACAGAATTCCCACAATCCAGAAGCGAATCACAATCTTCGACTCCGGTATCGCATTGGCCGGTTTGCGCCACTTTACCAAGCTGCCCGGCTCATACGCCTTCTGGAAGTGATGATGCAACGGGGTCATCTTAAAGATACGACGACCCTCTCCGTAACGTTTCTTTGTATACTTAAAATATCCAACCTGAATCATTACCGACAAATCCTCCAACAGGAAGATGAGACACAGTAATGGAATCAGCAACTCTTTGCGAATCAAGATTGCAAACACAGCCAGGATGCCGCCAAGCGTCAAACTGCCCGTGTCGCCCATAAAGACCTGTGCCGGGAATGCATTATACCAAAGGAAGCCCACCAGAGCGCCGATAAACGCCGCCGCGTATACCACCAACTCCTCCGAACCCGGTATATACATAATATTCAGATAGCCCGAATAGATGATGTTGCCTCCAAGATATGCCATAATCAGCAGGGCCACCCCAATTATGGCCGACGTGCCAGCACAGAGTCCGTCAAGTCCGTCGGTGAGATTGGCACCGTTGCTGACTGCCGTTACAACCACAATCACCACAAACACAAAAAGCAACCAGCCCAACGTATGCGCCGCCTCACGATTCGAGATAAACGATGTGAGCCACTCATAATTGAAGTTGTGATTCTTTACGAAGGGGATAGTGGTTTGCGGATCTTTCACCACCTGCGGCAACGTCACGACCTCGGTGCGAACCACGTTTTCCGAAGTATGAACCTCACGCGTCTCAAGTCCGCGAATATCGGGCGACAACCACATCGTGATACCCACCAGGAGTCCGAGACCTACCTGACCTATCACCTTATACTTACCCTTCAATCCATCCTTATTCTTATATTTGATCTTGCGATAATCGTCCAAAAAGCCAATGGCACCCATCCAGAGTGTGGCAACAATCATCAGAATCATATAGATGTTCGACAGATTTCCCAACAACAGACAGGGCACCAAAAGCGACATGATGATAATCACGCCACCCATCGTCGGGGTGCCGGTCTTCTTCATCTGTCCTTCGAGACCGAGATTGCGCACAACCTCGCCCACCTGCATGCGCTGAAGGCGTTCAATCACCTTGTGTCCGAACGTCAGGGCTATCAACAACGCCAGCGAAAAAGAGATTCCAGCGCGAAAAGTAATATAGTTCATCAAGTTATGGCCGGGAAAATGCCAATCCTTGAAACATTCAAACAATGCGTATATCATCTCTCTTATGCTTCAAAATTTCTAACCTCTTCGCAATCATCGAAGTGATGACGCACGCCATTCACCTCCTGATATGTCTCATGTCCCTTGCCGGCAATCAGAACCACGCTGCCGGGCTTTGCCATGCGCAACGCCACGCCAATTGCCTCGCGACGATCGGTGACGCAGATAGTGCGACGCAATTCGTCGGCCGACAATCCTGCCTTCATCTGCGCTATGATATCCTCCGGCACCTCATTGCGCGGATTGTCGGAAGTAAGTATCAACAGATCGCTGCGACACGCCGCCTCGCGCGCCATGATGGGACGCTTGCCACTGTCGCGATTTCCGCCGCATCCAACCACGGTGGTTATCTCGCCGCCGGCACCCACAATCTCGCGAATCGTATCAAGCACATTCACCAACGCATCGGGGGTGTGTGCATAGTCTACGATGGCTGTCACATCGTTGGCCGTACGGATGGTCTGGAATCTACCCGACACCGGCACCAATCTGCTCATATTCACCAACACCTCCTCATTGCTCCAGCCCAAGAGGCGCGACGCTCCATAGACTGCAGTCAGATTATAGGCGTTGAAGCGACCCGTAAAGCCAACCTCAACCTCGGTGCCGTTCAATGCAAGCAACGTTCCGTCGAGACGTGTCTCCAACACCTTGCAGCGGAAGTCGGCATCCGAACGCAACGAATAGGTGTAACGTCCGGCCTTAGTATTCTGAAGCATATATGCTCCGGCCTTGTCGTCGGCATTCACCAGGGCAAATGCACCGGCGGGCAACATATCGAAGAACATCTTCTTGGCATTCATATAGTTCTCTACAGTGTGATGGTAATCCATATGATCGCGTGTCAGATTCGAGAACACACCGCCCGTAAAGGTCAAGCCTGCAATGCGGTGCTGATGTGCGGCATGCGACGAAACCTCCATAAAGGCATAGTCGCATCCGACCTCAACCATACGCGCCAACAGATGATTCAACGTCAACGGGTCGGGAGTGGTATGCGTTGCCGGAACCTCTTCGTTGTGAATATAGTTGCATACGGTCGAAAGCAGACCGGCACGATAGCCCTCAAGCTTCGCCATCTCATAGAGCAGCGTCGCCGTGGTGGTCTTGCCATTTGTACCGGTCACGCCAACCAGCTTCAACTGCGACGACGGATTGCCGTACCATTTTGAAGCCAGCTCGCCCAACGCCACCGACGAATCGGCAACGCGGATATATGTAATCCCCTTCTCGAGAGTCGAGGGTAACTGTTCGCACACTATGGCGCCTACATGCGTACTCGCCACAACCGGGATATATTTATGACCATCGGTGGTTACGCCACGCACCGCCACAAACATTCCATCCTTCACTGCCTTGCGAGAGTCGCTCTGCAAGTCGATTATATTGCGATCAAGATCGCCGATCACCTCCAATGTGGCAATCCCTTTGAGTAGATGTGAGAGTTTCTGATTCATATCTGTTAAGTATCTATCGTTTCTTTCTTTTCTTGAGGTTGTTTTAACAACTTCAATATCTGTTTTTACATTCCAAGTTGCACCACTACGCTCGAACCGCGTTTCACCGCCGTGCCCGGTTCAACCGACTGACCGCGAACATGCCCCGAACCGCGAAGCGTCACCTTCAATCCGCGACTCTCCAAGAGCCGAACGGCAGTCGGTGCATCGCATCCCTTAAGGTTAGGCATCACATTGGCTGCCTCCATGTTCGGAAGAGGGGTCCGTTTTATATTACGAACACCTAACTTGGTGCCCAACACCTGCGGATCTTGGCTGTTGTTAGCTGCCAATATGGGCGTAGTCAGTTTTGAGCCATCGCGATAGTCCGACGAGTTGTCGAGCATGCCGCGCGAATACATCTTCTCGGCTACACCCTTCACCACCTGACCCGATGTCATGCCGGCACCCGAACCACCTGGACATTCAACCACCACGATACAGCTATATTTCGGACGCTCGTAGGGGAAGAAGCCTGCAAAGGCAAAACGTCGCTTAAGCTTGTTATACACCCCCTTCTCGAGAGGATATACCGTACCGGTTTTGCCTGCAATCTTCACCAAATCGCTGCGCACCGAGCGCGCCGTGCCATGCTCGCCCCATACAACCTCGGCGATACATTCGCGCACCTTTCGCGCAGTTTCGGGCGAACAGAGATGTTCGCGGATATATTGTATCGGCATCACCGAATCGCGACCATCTTCGTCGCGCATCGACTTCACCAGATGCGGGCGCACATATCGGCCGTCGTTGGCTATCGCATTGTAAACCGAGAGTGTAAACATCGGCGGCAACATAGTGTTGTAGCCATAGGCCTGACGCGCCAAGTCAAGATGACGGGCAGTCATCGTGACAGGTCGTCCGTTGCGCGTCGCTTTCAACTCCGGCACATATGGCACACACTCGCCGGCGATTCCCGTCTTGAGAGGCTCGAAGAATCCCAACCCCTCCATGCGCTGACGGAATGCCAACGGATCTTTGCCATACTTGCGGAAGATGATGCGTGCAATACCGGTATTCGACGATTGCTCTATCACCTGCTTCATCGATTTCATACCGCCGCCGTGGGGGTCGGAGGTTCGCTGAAACGGTGAACAGTCAACCATATCATTGACCGATCGCACCAATCCGTCTTCGAACGCAATCATCAACGAAATCGGCTTCATTACCGAACCCGGTTCAAAGGGAAGCACTGCCCTGTTCAACGCCTCGATACATTCGCCATCCTCGCGGCGGTCAAGATTGCTAATCGCCTTTATCTCGCCGGTTTCAACCTCCATCAGCACCGCGGTGCCCCACTTACAGTTGTTTTTGAGTATCACATTTTGCAACTCCTCCTCAAGAATATCTTGAAGGCTGATATCGATTGTGGTTGTGATGTCATAACCGCGACGTGGCGCCTGTGTAACCCAATCCGAGAATCCACGGGTCAGCGGCATCTTTTTCGAATATCCCGCCTGGCCATAGAGCAGACTGTCCAAGTCCTTCTCCAAGCCCGAGTATCCATGAAACTCCGAACGGAATGGAATCTTCTTATTCTGACGTATCAAACGGTTCACGACCGCAGTGTCGCCCTGAATCACCTCATTGACGCGTCCGATGCTTCGCGAAGCCATCTTGCCATATGGATAGATGCGCACATCGCGACCGTCGGCATAGAGCGGATTGCGAAAACCCTTCCCCTTGAATTGCTTCAGGAATGGGAAACCTGCTATTCGCTTATAATCCTCCATCGATCCGCCACGCACAATTCGCAATGCTCGCGTTCGCTTATTGGGCTCGACATTGCGTATCTCTTCGCGCAATTTCTTGCGCCAACTGCGCGCCACTTTCTGCTTCGGATTATGCTTATCACGTTCCAGGATGGGATAGTAACGGTCTAACGAATCGGCCAGACTATCTACCTCTGTCAAATTTATCTGCTTTAAATTTAATATCTTGCCATGACGCAAATCAAGCTTTATGTCATATACGCGCACATTGCAGGCCAGTATATTTCCATTCGCGGCCAAGATATTGCCTCGCTCGGGCTGAATGGTGTCAAGCTTGTCGAGTATCTTCTGTGCGCTCGCATTCCACTCAGCTGCGTCTGATATGGTGGTGCGAAATAGCGTAATCACAATGGCGAGCGATAACAACAGGAAGAAGCCACTCACCATGCCATACCGCATCATGATATGTCGTTTGTTGCTGCTAATTTTTTTCGCCATCGTCGCTTAGTTCATATGGAGGCTGTTCCTGAAACTGAAGATTAAGATTTTTCTCTCTTACAAGTTCCTTCATTTCAGACTCCCTTATCGTACTCATATACAATGCTTTCTCCTGCAACTTACTACTCTCCGAACGCTTCAGTTCAACGGTGAGCTTATTTATCTCCACCATCTTGGTGCGTGTCTTGTAGCGCAGTCCCATCAGCGCAAGAATAATGACCAGAAAGGTCAGAAGCTGCCACGCATGCGCCTTGAAGAAGTTGAGTGTCACCACATCTCCTTCGCTCAAATGACCCAATGCGTTGCGAAACGCCGAAAAGGATGCCCGTTTTTTGACATCCTTCGTTTGCTCGGCCCGTGTATTCTCACTCTGTTTGCTCATTGTTGTTGTTATCTGTTTCTCGTTTCGAAGTTATTGAAGTTGTTGAAGTTGTTTAAACTTATTTTTTATTAAGATTTGCGAGAGA
>QLIP01023509.1_pt1 | contig 20853 bp, 17 predicted proteins | sample 1769771 | NCBI WGS metagenome assembly QLIP01 (sample SAMN09428762, study PRJNA476227) | Gut metagenome, whole genome shotgun sequencing project. | isolation source: cecum | host: Rhizomys sinensis | place: China: Jinsha town of Minqing, Fujian Province | collected 2013-09-23
CGTTGAATGATAAGGTAAAGGATGCCATCAAGTCGGTGTCCCAGCAGCGTTCCAACCTCGGCGCCGTCCAGAACCGCTTGGAGCACACCATCAACAACCTGGACAACATCGTGGAGAACACCACCTCCGCCGAAGCGCAGATCCGCGACACGGATATGGCGAAGGAGATGGTTTCCTACTCCAACAACCAGATTCTGGCGCAGGCAGGCCAGGCGATGCTGGCGCAGGCGAACCAGGCAAACCAGGGCGTTATGGCTCTGCTTCAGTAATCAGCTTAAACGGGGCCGGCATAGCCGGTCCTTTTATGCGCGTGATATCAAACCCTATGAAAAGACAAGCAGCGGTATTATTTTTGGAATGGCATAGTTTTGGTACTCCTTTCGTGATAGCGGCGTTTGAGCGGGAAGGCTATGCGGTTGAGCGGATGCCCTTCCCACGGGAGGAGATTGACGCAAGAAGCGATGCGGCCTGCACGGAGCGGCTGGTGCATCGTCTGATGGGCGGAGAGTACGCCTGCGCGTTTACTTTTAATTATTTTCCCGTTGTCGCCATGGCGTGCAAGGCCTGCAGGATTCCCTATGTGTCCTGGACCTATGACAGCCCTTTTGCGCTGCTGTATTCCAAGACGCTCGCCTTTGACACCAATCTGGCCTTTGTGTTTGACAGCCACACGGTGGAGCATCTGCGGGGCATGGGGTATGGGAATGTGCATTATCTGCCCATGGCGGCTCCGCCGGACGGTTACGCGCACCTTCCGCAAAGGCGGCATGACAGGGAACGCTACCAAGCGGAAGTGGCTTTCGTGGGCTCCCTCTACAGCGAGGACTTCCACAACCCTTTCCGGCGCATGGAGGAGCTGGAGGGATACCACCGGGGCATGATAGACGGCCTGGTGCAGGCGCAGATGCGGGTGTACGGGTATCATTTCCTGCAGGAGGTGTTGGAGGAGCGGCCGGATCTGGTCAGGGCGATTGACGCGCTGTGTCCCTACCGGAACCATGGCGACAGTCTGGAGAGCGTAGAGTGGGTGTATGCCAACTACTATCTGTCCAGACAGGTGACGGCCCTGGAGCGGCAAAGCCTGCTTGCCCGGATGGCGGAGCGGTTTCGCACTTGCATCTACACGCCGGAAAAGAGCGGGATGCCCCCTGCGCTGTCCGCGCGCGCGCAGGCGCGGGGGAAAGTGGACTATTACACGGAGGCTCCCTATGTGTATCGCCACAGCAAAGTGAATCTGAACATTACCCTGCGCAGCATCCATACGGGGATTCCGCTGCGGGTGTTTGACATTCTGGGAAACGGGGGGTTCCTCTTGTCCAATTGGCAGGCGGACTTGGAGGGATGCTTTGCGCCGGATGCGGATTTGGTCTGCTATGAGAGCATGGAGGATGCCGTGGAAAAGGCGGCCTTTTATCTGGAGCATGAGGATTTGAGAAAGAAAATCGCTTCCTGCGGCAGGGAGCGGGTGCTGCGGGAGCATACTTACCCCCACAGGGTGAGGCAGATGTGCGCCCATATAGAGGAGTATTGGTCACGAATATAGGAAAAGCGGGGATTTTGAGATGGCGGAAGATTTTTTGGAGGAGATTTACCGGGAGGCGAAGCTGTCCTGTGCAATCCGGCAAGTGGTGCAGTACGCGAAGGCCCATAACGTTGCGAAAGAGGCGGACGAGGGTACCAGGATAATGCCGGGGCTGATAGAGTGGTGTAATCGGTATGCGGATCAGGATCAGGCGAGAAGCTGGGCATTGTATCAGTATATCCAGGCGCTTCGGACTTTCAATGATTTCATTCAATTTGGGGATACCCTGGAGAACCGGGTATTGCCCCTGTTGGAATGGTATATGGCGCAGCAGGGCTCCATCCGCACGGAGAACGATGAAGGGGATTATCTGTTTGAGTCCACGGCGTCCGGATTTCTGACCGTCCGGAATCTGAAAGACGGCAGATATTTCCACAGCACGATAGACCCCATGTGGGAGGCAAGGAGGCTTGCCAAGTACATCCATGACCCCAGCAAGGCGAGGTATGTGGTCTGGGGATGCGGCCTGGGATACCTGATTTACCAGATTTATGATTTTTCCTATGGCTCTGCCGTAATCCATGTGTACGAGCGGGATGCGCGGATGGTGGAGTACGCCAGGAAATACGGGGTGCTTGACTGGGTGCCGCAGGAGAATCTGCAGATTGTGGTTGGGGAAAGCCTGGAGCTTTTTTTGCAGGATGCCCTTCAGGAAGATTCCGCAGTGCATATTTTCGTGCCGGAGATGTACGGCGTGGACGGGGAGGATGCGGACATACTGAAGGAGATGCAGATCGGGAACAGTTCCCGGCTGAAACACAAGAAGGACTGCGTCATCAATTATTGGAGCAATCTGCGCCAGAAGTGCAAGATGGTATCCGATTTTGACGCTTCCGGCTTTGGGGAAGACTTCATCGTGGTGGCGGGGGGGCCTTCCGTGGACGAGAGCATGGAGTTCCTTAGGGACAATCAGGGGAAGAAGACCATCCTCTGCGTGGGAACCGTGTTTCGGAAACTGATGCAGGCAGGCATTACCCCGGACATGGTGGCGGTGATGGATCCGCAGGAGAGGACTTACGGGCAGCTTGCCGGCATGGAGGACTGCAAAGTGCCGATGCTGCTTACCATACAGGCATATTGGAAATTCGCGGCACTCTATCAGGGGGAAAAGTATCTGGTGCCCACGACGGATTTGGGGCAGTTGGTGGAGTATGCCGGGCTGGCTTACAAAGATCCGTGGACAGTGGGCGGCACAGTGACGGATTTGGCCATGGAGGCGGCAGTCCGCTTTGGCGCGCGCCGGGTTTACCTTGTGGGGGTGGATCTGGCATTTCCGGGCGGATTTACCCACGCGGAAGGGACGATGGACAGGAAGCAGAAAAACCTCGATAATCTGGATCCCGTGGAGGGAGTGGGCGGCAAGACCGTCTATGCGGACAAGGTGTTTTCCATTTACAGAAAGCAGATAGAGCGGAGGATTGCACAGACCCCGCAGGTGGAATGGCACAATATGTCCCGCGTCGGGGCGAGAATCGCGGGCACGATAGAGGTGTCGGAATAAAAGGATTGGAATAAGAGTATCGTAACAGAGGGCTGGCAATAGACGGATAGAAAGCGTAGGTGCGGGCATGGCGGAAGATTTTCTGGAGTCAATCTATAGGGAGGCGGAGCTTTTGTGCCAGGTGAGGCAGACTGTGGCATATGCGAGGGTGCATGACGATCTGCATACGGTTGCCATGTGCGACAAGCTGTTGCCGAAGCTGCGTGACGCGTGCAAGCGGTATATGGAGTGGGACGCGGTGCGGGGAAAGAGGCTGTGGGCCGGGGTGATGGCGCTGATGAGCATCCAAAACGATTTGATTTATCTGGGGGATATCCTGGAGCGCAACGTCCTGCATCCGTTAACTGAGAGCATGGGGCAGTGGGGCGGCATCCGGATGGAGAACGAGGAGGGGGATTATCTGTTCGAGTCCACCGCGTCCGGGTTTCTCACCATCAAAGATGTGCGGCGGAACTGTTACCTTCACAGCATGACGGATCCCATGTGGGAGGCAAGGCAGGTGGCGGAGAGTATTTACGAGCCGGAGTATTGGATTTATTCCCTCAGGGGATGCGGCTTGGGTTACCTGGCTTACCAGCTCTATGAGATATCGGGCGGCACGCTGTCCATCCAAGTGTTTGAAAAGGATGCGCGGATGGTGGAGTACGCCAGGAAATACGGGGTGCTTGATTGGGTGCCGCAGGAGAAACTCAAGATTGTGGTCGAGGAAGATCCCACCCTTTTTTTGGAAAGCGCTCTGGAGAACGGCACGAAAATGCATATGTTTGCGCCGCAGTTTGAGGAGGAAGCGGAGGATATCAGGCCGATATTGGACGAAGTGGACATTCTCCTGCGCACCAACATCAAGCACAAGCGGGAAGATGATATCAATTATTGGAGCAATCTGAGGAATTGCAAAAGGAACATCAGCGAGTTTGACGCTTCCGCGTGGAAGAAAGAATATATCATAACGGCGGGAGGCCCCTCCCTGGATGAGAGCATGGAGTTCATTTTGAAAAACCGTGCAAAAGTGAATGTAATTACGGTTGGAACCGTGTTCAACAAACTGCTGTCTGCGGGCATTGTTCCGGATGCCGTGGTGATTATAGAATCCGACAGGAGGGTTTACAAGCAGTTTGAGGGGCTGGAAGACCAAAAGGTGCCTTTGTTTTTCCTGGATGTCGCCTATTGGAAGGTGATTGCGGCCTATCAGGGGGAGAAGTACCGGGTTCCCGCCAGACTCAACCCGTCCGGCAAGCGCAAGGAGGATTTGTGGGATATCGGCGGCACGGTGACAACGCTGGCAATTGACGTGGCAGTCCGGTTTGGCGCGGAGACGGTTTACCTTGCGGGGGCGGACTTGTCCTATCCCGGAGGCATCAGCCACGCGCAGGGGACTGCGTACAGGACGGAAATGTCCACGGCGGGCATGGTGCCTTTGGAAAGCGTGGGCGGCGGAACCGTGTATGCGGATACGGCAATGCACGCATACCTCAAGGAGATTGAGGAGCGGATTGAGAAAGCCCCGCAGGTCACATGGTATAATCTGTCCCGTATCGGAGCCAAAATCAAGGGGACGGTGGCATATGAAGGGGAAGGGCCGGTGGCGGAATGAGACTGCTGGTATATGGCTGGAACTCTTATCTGCAGCATGATATTTTTGAAATATTGCGGGAGCGGGGCATCGCGTGGGATGTCTTCCCGTGGCAGTTTTGCGACAAGAATGCGGATGAGGCGTTTGAACAGTGGTTTGCATCTTCGGTGGACGCTTCCCGGTATGACGCGCTGTTGAGCGTCAATTATTGGCCGATGCTGTCCAAGGCCTGCATGGCGCATTCCCTGAAGTACCTGGCATGGTGCTACGATGCCCCTTTCAATGTGGAGCATGTGGAGCGGACCATCGGCAATCCCGCAAACTATGTCTTTTGCTTTGACCGGGTGCAGGCTGCGGAATATCAGGCGGCGGGCTTTGACACGGTGCGGCATCTGCCCTTGGGGGTCAACGCGGCAAGGATGAAGCGCCTGCGCGTGTCGGAACGGGACAGGCGGCGTTACCGGGCGGAAGTGTCTTTTGTGGGCAATCTCTACGACTCGGAGCTTCCCGCCATCCTCTCTCCCCTTGCGGAGCGCACAAGGGGGTATCTGGCGGCGCTCATGGATGCGCAGTCGAGGATCTATGGCAGCTATCTCTTGGACGGGCTGCTTGCGGAGGAGCTTTTGGAGGACATCAACAGGCAGTATGTTGAAAGGCAGCCGGACACCAGATTCCGCTTGAGCAAGGCGGCATTAAACTTTGCGATGGCGAGCGAGATTACCAGGCGGGACAGGGTAGTCCTGTTAAACCTCTGCGGCAGGAGGTTCGACACGAAATTCTACTGTTACCGGAAAAGCGGTCTGCTGAAAGGGGTAAAGGAATGCGGCGGCGCGGATTATATCTCCGAAATGCCGTCTGTGTTTGCGTGTTCTAAAGTCAACTTGAATCCGTCCCTGCGCATCATCCGCAGCGGGATTCCCCTGCGGGCTTTTGACATCATGGGCGCGGGCGGGTTTCTCCTGTCCAATTGGCAGGAGGAGCTGTGCGAGCTATATGAGGACGGCAGGGAAATGGCGGTTTATGAGAGTCTGGAGGATGCCGTTGAGAAGGCGGATTTTTATCTGAGGCATGAGGATGCAAGGGCGGCCATCGCCGGGCGGGGCAGGGAGAAGACCCTGCGGGAGCATAGCCTGCAGGACAGGCTTGGGACGATTCTAAAAGCGGCGGGGTTAGTGTGAAAGAGCGGGAGATTCCAACAAAGTGGAATCATGAAAGGCAGGGGGTTTGGGATGGGGAAATCACAGTTGATTGTCCTGATACAGGACATTGTCCGCTATTTTCGCGTACAGAATTACTCGGTGGGCATCAGAAATCTCTGCAGCCTGCTGCGGCAATTGCAGGAGGATGAACAGATACGGGAGGCGTTGTTCGGAGATAGGGACGGGGAAAATGCCGTCCCGGATTTGCTTGCGCAGATGATGGAGGCATTGGATGCAGAGGATTTGGTGCTGGTGGCGGATTTGCTGGAGGAGGGTCTTCTGCCCCTGCTGCAGGACATGGCCGACAGTACGGATCCTTTCGTATCCGGCCACTACAGCGTGGAACCCACATCCTCGGGGCTGCTTACGGCCAAGCATCTGCCCAGCGGCCTCTATCTTCACAGCAACGTAAATCCCATGGAGGAGGCGGCTCTCTTGGTGGAGCGCAGTTTCGACCCGGCGAAGGGCCGCTATGCGGTCTGGGGGATGGGTCTTGGCTATCATGTGGCAAGGCTTTATGAGGCCGCCGCAGGGGCAATCTGCATCACGGTCTTTGAGGAGGATGCGGAGCTGATAGAGCTGGCAAAGAGGTACGGTGCGCTTTCGCAGCTTCCCGTGGGGAGCGTCACCTGTGTGGCAGACCCCTCCGGCACACAGTTTGCCGGGTATGTGGCGCAGGCGGACGTGGGGATTCTCATACACGCCCCCTCCGTCAAAAAGATACAGAACGCCGGGCTGAAAAACGCGCTCATGGAATTTTTTCCGAAGTGGAACTCAGGCATACAGCTTTGCAGTATGCTGGCAGTCAATTTTCGGAGCAACCTGAAACACTGCACCCGCAATGTGGACGAGATTGAGGGACACCTTTGCGGAAAGGGAGCCGTGGTGGTGGCAGCCGGACCGTCCTTAGACCATACCATTGGGTTTTTGCGGGAAGCCTGCGGGGATAAGGTGATTATGGCAGTTGGAACCGTGTGGAAGAAGCTGCTGGATTTGGGGATTGTGCCGGATTACGCAGTGGTGATAGATGCGCAGCCAAGGACGTTTGGGCAGATGACGGGACTGTCAGACATAAGGGTTCCTCTGATTGTAGACTCTACGGCATGCTGGCAGTTTGCCGCAAACTACCGGGGGGAGAAATATATCGCCTACCAGAAAGGCTATGACGATGCGGAGCGGATGGCGGAAGCATCCGGGTACAGGTTGTATGAAACGGGAGGCTCCGTGACCACTCTGGCGCTTGAGATTGTCCTGCGCCTGGGGGCGCGGGAGGTCTGGCTGGCGGGGGCGGATTTTGCGTACCCCGGGGGGCTGTCCCATGCGGACGGCACCATGGACAGGAAGAAGCGGGATACAAGCGGCATGATGCCCGTCAGGTCGGTGGACGGTGGCATCGTGTATTCCGATAATTTATTTATAGTTTACCGAAAATGGATGGAGAACAAAATCAGGCAGTATCCGGAGGTGGCTGTCCACAATCTGTCGGACTGCGGAGCCTATATCGAGGGTGCGCGGCATATGGAATTTATTTAGGAGCGGGCAAAAGCTGCGGAAAAACCGGCGGAGAGCACCTGACGGCATGGCGGGAGGGGCTTGCTAGGCCGAGGCGGCTTTCAGCATTTCAAGGAGGCGTTTTCCATAGGTGTGGGATTCCTTCACTTTCCGATACCCGTTTTGCGCGATCTGCGCCCGCTCTTTCTCATGGCTTAAGTAATAGGCGCATTTGTCCACAAGTTCCTCAAGGCTCGCATAGGTTTCCAAATCCGTGCCAATCTCAAAAAGATCCGCAAGCTCCGGCTGGTAATTACTCATGAGGAAGCCGCCGCACCCCAAGATGTCGAAGACGCGCAGGGGCAGGCCGCTTTGGATAGGGCGGATGGTCATGTTGAGATTGATTTTGCTCAAGGCAAAGACCTTGGGCATTTCCGTCAGGGTCTGCACGCCCCCGTGGACGCGGACGTTTCGCAGGGGGGAAGTGTCGCTGCGGGTGTAGAGATCCACGGCAAAATGCTCGGCCAATGCGTTCAGCGTGCGGATGCGCTCGACTTCCGAGGCCTGCATGCCGATATAGGAATGGGCGGCCACATAGCGCGCGGAGGGCGCGACCTCTTCGGCCAGGGAGAAGAAAGCGGGGTCTGCGCTGCGGATGGCGTTGATGATCGACTCTGTCAGCGCTTCCTCCATGAAGTTGCAGCCGTATATTTTGAGGGAAGCATCCACGATGCCGTCTATATAACCCGCCGCGTAATCGGGCAGGGTCTGCAGCCTGCGCAAAGGATTTTTCTCCGTGTACAGGGAGCCCACAAAAGAGATATCGCAGCCGTACTGCGCCCTGTCGTTTGCAGTGATGGCGGATGTCACTGCGTCAAACCGCTCCGTGCAGGATGCCAGGGGCAGATGGAAGCAGCATCCGGGGCTGTAGCGGCCAAAATATTCATATTGCGCCCGGTCAAACAGGAAAATGCGGTTGGTTTCGTGGCGGATGGAGGCGGAAAAAAGCTCCGGCACGGGAGAGTCCACGGTCTGGCACAGGTAAAGAACCTGAAAAAGGCGGCACACCTCCGCGATGGCCGGGAAGAAATTGATGCTGAACACAAAGACGGGGCGCGAGGCTTCCAGCCTGCGGCGCATCAGTTCCACGCACTGCGCGGGGGAGAGGTCTTTTTGGGTCACCTCCGCAGTTTCTTCTTCCACGGTGACCCCGAGGCTGCGGAATGCGTTTATCAAATCCGGCTCGCAGATGCTGCCGTAGCGGTAGAATAAAATCGTCATGGGATGCCTCTTTTCTTTTTGACAGGATTCCTGTATAATAAGATTGAAAATATAATCCTATGATACCATATTGTGCAGCTTTTGAACAGTACCACGGCAAATCTTGCATTTTAAGGCTTTTACGGAGGGCAGGCAGCATGAATCGCTTTGTTCCTTTATCCATACCGAATTTTGAGGGCAACGAACAAAAATATGTGGACGAGGCCATTTCGCAGGGCTGGGTCTCCACTGGCGGCGCGTATATTGCGAAGCTGGAAGAACAGATGGCGGCATATCTGGGGACAGGGCAGACGGCGGCCTGCCAGAGCGGGACGGCGGCGCTGCACCTTGCTTTGCTTGCGTGCGGCATCCTTCCGGGGGACATGGTCATCGTTCCAACGCTTACCTTTATCGCGGCGGTCAACCCCGTGCGCTACCAATTTGCGGAGCCCGTGTTTATGGACTGTGATGACAGCCTGTGCATGGATCCCGTGAAGCTGCGCAAGTTCTGCAGTCAGGAATGCCACAGGGAGGGCGGCCGCCTGATGCACAATGCCAGCGGCAGGCACGTCAAGGCATTGGTGGTGGTGCATGTGTTTGGCAATCTGGCGGACATGGAAGCCATTATGGACGTGGCGGAGGAATTTGGGCTGTTCGTGGTGGAGGATGCAACGGAGGCGCTGGGCTCCCATTATACCAAAGGCAGATATGCCGGGAAGATGGCGGGGACCATCGGGGATTTCGGCGCGTATTCTTTTAATGGCAACAAAATCATCACCACGGGCGGCGGGGGCATGGTCACGGCGAGGGATGCGGCCAAGGTGGAGCATATGCGCTACCTTTCCACGCAGGCGAAGGACGACCCCCACTACTATATCCACAACGAGATAGGGTACAATTACCGCATGACCAACGTCCAGGCCGCGCTGGGGGTGGCGCAGATGGAGGAGCTGCCGGAATTTATCAGGAGAAAGCATAAAAACTTGGAGCTGTACCGAGAACTTTTAGACGGTTTTTCGTTAGGAAAGATTCTGGGCTTCCGGGAGGGAACGGATTCCAACCAATGGTTCTACTCGCTGGAAATCCGCATGGACAGGCTGACGGGCTCCCTGCGGGATGTCATTGCCGCGCTGCAGGAGCGGGGCGTTCAGACAAGGGCCGTCTGGGGCTTGATCCACGAGCAGCTTCCCTACCGGGGCTGCATCGCCTATGAGATAGAGCGGGCATCCTATTACAGCGGCTGCATCTTGAATTTCCCCTGCAGCACGCAGCTTACGGAGGAAGAAATCCGCTACGCTGCCGGGCAGATGCGGGAAGTGCTGGAAAAAATGGCGGCTCGTTGAGAAAAAGCACTTGCAAGCTAAAGGGAAAACAGCGATGGAAGAACGGCGCATATTTAAAGAAATTGCGACATGAAAAATAAGGACGGGGCGGATATGGACAAACTATTGGTGACGGGCGCGGATGGCTTTATCGGCAGCCATCTGACGGAAAAATTGGTGGCAGAGGGTTACAGGGTCAGGGCATTTGTCCTGTACAACTCCTTCAACACATGGGGCTGGCTGGACACGCTGCCAAAGGGCGTGCTGGACGAAATCGAAATCTTCCAGGGGGACGTGCGTGACCCCAACGGCGTGCGCGAGGCCATGGGCGGCATGGACGCGGTCTTTCATCTGGCGGCGCTCATTGCCATCCCCTTTAGCTACCATTCCCCCGACACCTATGTGGACACCAACATCAAGGGAACCCTGAACGTCCTCCAGGCGGCGAGGGAGCTTGGCACGCGGCGCGTGCTGGTCACGTCCACATCCGAGGTGTACGGCACGGCGCAGTATGTCCCCATTGACGAAAAGCATCCCTTTCAGGGGCAGTCGCCCTATTCGGCTACCAAAATCGGGGCGGATCGCCTTGCGGAGTCTTTTTACCGCTCCTTCGGGCTGCCGGCGACGATTGTGCGGCCTTTCAACACCTACGGCCCCAGGCAGTCCGCCAGAGCCGTGATTCCCACCATCATCACGCAGCTTTTGGCCGGCAAAGAGGAAATCAGGCTTGGGTCGCTTACGCCCACGCGGGATTTTAACTATGTGAAAGACACCGTGGCCGGCTTTCTGGAAATCTACCGCTCGGACAAGACGGTGGGGGAGGAAATCAATATTGCCACCCAAAAGGAAATTTCCATCGGGCAGCTTGCGCAGGAACTCATCCGGCAGATGAACCCGAACGCGAAGATTGTCTGCGACGAGCAGCGGCTGCGCCCGGAGAAAAGCGAGGTCAACAGGCTGCTGGGAAGCAACGGGAAAATCAGGCGGCTGACCGCGTGGGAGCCGCAGTATACGCTGGAGCGCGGCCTTGCGGAAACCATAGCGTTCCTGCGGCAGAATCTGGACAAGTACAAGGCAGATGTGTATAATGTATAGTACACTGCGGAGGAGATTATCATGACCATAAATGACTACATCGTTTCAGAAGAAATGTCCCTCAGGGAAACCATGCGGGTGATTGACAGAAACGCTTCCGGGATTGCGTTCGTCTGCAGGGACGGGGAGCTTTTGGCCGCAGTGACGGACGGGGACGTGAGAAGAAGCCTGATGAAAGGCGCGGACATGGGTTCGCCCATCCGCGAGATTGCCAACTACCATCCGGCTTATCTTTACCGCAAGGAGAGCCATCGGGCCATGAGCCTGATGCAGGAAAAAAGCATCACGGCTCTGCCCATATTGGACGAGCAAAAGCGCATCGTTGACATCAGGTTTCTCTTAAAAGACACTGCCTTTGCCGAAAAGAATCTAAAGACGCCCGTGGTCATCATGGCGGGCGGCATGGGGACGCGCCTCAAGCCCTACACGGACATCCTGCCAAAGCCCCTGATTCCCCTTGGCGATAAAACCATTACGGAGCATATCATGGAACATTTCAAACGGTTTGGATGTTCGGATTTTCATATGATTGTAAACTATAAAAAGCAGCTTATCAAGGCCTATTTTCTGGAGGCGGACGAAGGGATTCACTTTGTGGACGAGGAGTGGTTCCTGGGGACGGGGGGCGGCCTCGCCCTTGTGGGAGAAGACATCCGGGAGACGTTCTTTCTGACCAACTGCGACATCCTGTTGGAAGCCGACTACGGGGCAATCCTGCACAGGCACAAGGAGCAGCGCAACATCATCACCATTGTCTGCGCCGAGAAAACAGTGGTGCTTCCCTACGGCACGGTGGATTTGGACGGGGGCGGCAGGGTGCGGGCGTTCCGGGAAAAACCCGGCTTCCAATTCCACACCAACACCGGGTTTTATGTGATTGAGCCGGAATTTCTGCAAAAGATTCCCCCAAACACCTGCATCAACATCACGGATATTATCGAGGCCTGCATCCACGATGGGGAGAGGGTTGGCACCTATCTGGTGGCCGAGGAAGACTGGATGGACATGGGGCAGCTGGAAGAATTGGAAAAAATGCGGGCAAAGATGGGGTTAGCCTGAAAAGCGTCATTTTTCATCCGGGTTAGCGTGAAAAGTGGGGGATGGTTATGGAACGGATTATCATTCTGGGGAGGGGCGGCCACGCGGCGAGCCTCGCGGATGCCATAGAGCGGCAGAATGCCTATGAGATAGCGGGATATGTGGTTAATGAGGCCGGGGAAGCGGCGCATGAATGCGAATATCCAATTCTTGGGAACGATGACAGCCTGGCGCGGATTTTCCAAAGCGGCATCCGCCACGCGGCGGTGGGGATTGGCTTTCTGGGGGAGTCCGATCTGCGGGAGAGGCTTTGGCGGACGCTGCGGGAAATCGGTTTCTGCCTGCCCGTCATCTGCGACCCCTCCGCAGTTTACTCGCGCAGCGCCGCAATCGGGGAGGGCTCCTTTCTTGGAAAGGGAGCCATTGTAAACGCAAACGCCAGGGTGGGCAGGATGTGCATTATCAACACGGGTGCCATTGTGGAGCATGACTGCGCGGTGGGGGATTTTTCCCATGTGTCCGTGGGGAGCGTGCTGTGCGGCGGCGTGCAGATTGGGAAATCCACTTTTGTGGGGGCGAATGCCACGGTGATTCAGGGAAGGCGCGTGGGCGATGGCTGCATTGTGGCGGCGGGGACGACCGTCAGGAAGGACGTGGAGGAGCATCATGTGGTCTTTGGCAGGAGAACGGAGAATATTCATTATCGCAGAAGCGGGGGTAAATCATAACGGGAGCCTTGCGCTGGCAAAAGCCCTGGTGGACAAGGCGGCGTGGGCGGGGGCGGATGCCGTGAAGTTCCAGACCTTCCACGCGCGGAAGCTGGTGTGCCAAAATGCCCCCAAAGCGGACTATCAGATACAGGCAACGGACAAGGGGCAGTCCCAGCTTGCCATGCTGCAGAAATTGGAGCTGACGCAGGACGCGCACAGGCAGCTGATGGCGCATTGCGCGGAAAGGGGCATTTTGTTCCTCTCCACCCCCTTTGACGCGGACAGCCTGCATTTTCTGGCGCGGTGCGGCATGGATATCATCAAAGTACCCTCCGGGGAGATTACGAACTATCCCTATCTGCGGGAAGTGGGGAAAATGCGAAAAAGCGTCATACTTTCATCGGGGATGAGCACATTGGACGAGGTGCGCTCTGCCGTGGAAGTGCTGCGGGCGAATGGGAGCGGGGAGATTACGGTGCTGCACTGCAACACGGAATACCCCACCCCCTATGGGGACGTGAATCTGCGGGCGATGCCTGCCCTGGGGGAAGCCCTGGGGGTTCCCGTCGGGTATTCCGACCACACATTGGGGATTGAGGTTCCCATTGCGGCGGCGGCATTGGGAGCAGTCGTCATAGAGAAGCACTTCACGCTGGATCGGCACATGGAAGGGCCGGATCATGGGGCGAGCCTGGAGCCGGAGGAGCTGCGGCAGATGGTGGAGGCCATCCGCCGCATTGAGGAGGCCATGGGAAGCCCGGAGAAAAAGCCCAGCCCTTCGGAGCGGAAAAATATTGCGGTTGCCCGCCGCAGCATTGTCGCGGCGAGGGACATCCGAAAAGGGGAAATCTTTACGGAGGAAAACATCACAGCCAAAAGGCCGGGGAGCGGACTCAGCCCCATGCGCTGGGAGGAAGTGCTGGGGATGCGGGCAATACGGGATTTTGCGGAGGATGAGTGCATTGAAATCTGAGTTAAAAGTGAAGAAGATAGGCATCGTGACAGGCGCAAGGGCGGAATACGGCCTGCTAAAGCCCCTCATCGAAAAGGTACACGCTTCCGGGGAGATGGAGCTGCAGCTTGCCGTGACGGGGATGCACCTTTCGCCGGAATTTGGGCTGACCTGTAGGGAGATAGAGGCGGACGGATACCCCGTTGCCGGCAGGATAGAAATGCTGCTTTCCTCGGACACGCCGGTCGGGGTGACAAAGTCCATGGGCGTTGCGCTGCTTGGGTTTGCGGACTATTTTGCCGCCCACAGGCCGGACATCGTGATACTTTTGGGGGATCGGTATGAAATGTTCATGGCGGCCTGCGCGGCCATGGCGGCCGGAATCCCCATCGCGCACATCCACGGCGGGGAGCTGACGGAGGGCGCGATGGACGATGCCATCCGGCACGCCATCACCAAGATGAGCCATCTGCACTTTACAGCGACAAAAGAATATCGGAATCGCGTCATACAGATGGGGGAGCAGCCGGGGACGGTCTATCATGTGGGATCTCTGGGGGTGGAAAAACTGCGGGAAATGCGCCTTGGCCGGAATGGGCAGGCGCAGGCAAGGCCGGAAGGGGTCTGCGGTGCGGCGGAAGCGGACTTGAAATCCGGCTCCCTCATGTCGAGGGAAGAGCTGGAGCAGTCCCTGAACTTTAAGCTGGACGCGCCCGTGGCGATGGTGACGTACCATCCCGTGACCTTGGACGATGCGGAGCTTGCGGCATCGGGGCGGCAGTTTGAACATCTGCTGCGCGTGCTGGAACGCCATAAGGAGCTGCGGGTGATTTTCACCAAGGCGAACGCGGATCCTTACGGAAGGGTAATCAACCAAATGACAGATCAATTTGCGGCAGAACACAGTGACAGATGTGTCACATTTTCCTCCCTTGGGCAGCTTCGCTATTTCAGCGCATTGCAGTTTTGCAGCGTGGTCTTGGGCAATTCTTCCAGCGGCATCATTGAGGCGCCCTCCTTTGGCATCCCCACGGTCAATATCGGGGAGCGGCAGAAAGGGAGGGTCAGCGCGGCATCCGTGCTCCACTGTGCCAATGCGGAGGAAGACATCGAAAGGGCTCTGCGCAAAGCCTTGTCGCCGGAGTTTCGGGCATTTGCCGCAGCGCAGCCAAACCCTTATGAAGGGGATTGCCCCTCGGGGGAAATTTTGCGGGTAATCTGCGGAGCTTTGGAAAAAGGCATTAACCTTAAGAAGAAATTTTACGATATATAATGTGAGGCATGGGAGGCGGTCATGGGAAATCTGGCAATGATTCCCGCAAGAAGCGGCTCTAAGGGAGTGAAGGATAAGAACATCAGGCCGCTGCTTGGCAAGCCTCTGATGGCATACTCCATTGAGGCCGCCCTTTTGGCGGGCGTATTTGAGGAAGTGATGGTGTCTACGGACTCTGTGGAATACGCGGAGATTGCAAGGCGGCATGGCGCAAAGGTGCCTTTTTTGCGAGACAGCCTGCACGCGCAGGACGCGTCCTCCTCGTGGGACGTGGCGGCGGAGGTTCTGGATGCCTACGGTAAAATGGGCAGGCATTTTGACACCTTCTGCCTGCTGCAGCCAACTTCCCCCCTGCGGGATGCAGAGGATATCGCGAATGCATACCGGGAGTACCGGGAGAAGAATGCCATTGCAGTGGTGAGCGTGTGCGAATGCGAGCATTCGCCAAGATGGAGCAATTTTCTGGACGCGTCACTGAGCCTGGACGGATTTGTGACGCCGGAGGCGGCATCAGGCAGGCAGCAGCTGCAAACCCATTACCGGCTGAATGGCGCCATTTACATTGTGGACACGGCAGAGTTTGCCCGCAACCGCTTTTTGTACCGGGAGGGGGCTTACGCCTACGTCATGCCAAAGGAATGGAGCATAGACATTGACACGGAGTATGACTTTATCATCGCGGAAGCGTTTATGAAGGAGCGAAATTACGGATAACAATGCCGTCTGGCGGCGGCAGGACTCGAGGTAAACATGTCAACACAATTGAACGAGGAAATTAACAGAGCCTTTGACTTAGAGGAGGCGGGCCGTTTTTTGGAAGCAGTGGACATCTTCTGCAAGTGCGCACAGGATTTTCCGGAGTGCGCGGAAGAAATTCGGCTTGAGATTGCAAAGATGTATTGCCGCCATGGGGAAGATGAGGAAGCGTTGCTGCAGCTTCTGCAGCTTTATGGGGAGCATGGCAGCAGAGAGGTTTTGAACTTGATTCTGGAAGTATACTGTGACAGCTGCCGGGAAGAATATGACAGGCAGTATGAGCAAAACCTTGCGCAGCTGCAGAAGTATGCCCATTTTTATGGGAGAAAGCCGGATAATGAGGGGGTTCGTTACCGTCCGCTCCACATGGGGGAACAGAATCTTTGGTATTATGACAGTGCGGAAGGGCGGTTTGCAGTGGCGAGACGCTTCCAAATGGGGATGGACAACCTAAACGACAAAATCTGTCTGAGCAGTGATGTGCTGTGGATGGAAGATATCCTGGACTTGGAAAAGCGCACCCGGATAAGGGAGCCGTTTATGGACATGGAAAACCCGATGCTGCTCGTGTATGGCAGGGAGACTTGGGAGCTGCTGCTGCAGATATGGGATTTAAGGGATTTGCTTGCGCTTGACAGGATTGTGTTTTATGAGGGTTTGGACGGGCTGCAAGCCTCTTTCCTGCAAGATGAGGTCAGCGTGCCGGATACAATCATGTTAAATCCCCACAGCGCAGCCAAGTTCGGGGAAACGATACTCGGAATTTTCCGGACATATGAGGAGGAATGCGCCAGGCATAAAAAAGGGGCATTGGAATATTATCGGGACAATGGGGAGGAGATTCTCCGCCATATAGAAGATGGCACTCCCAAGATTCTATTCCTGACGAGCCGCTTTACCACGGCGCTGCAATACCATGCGAAGGGCTGTAAGCGTGCGGCAGACAGGATGGGTCTGCAGACGCAGCTGCTGATAGAAAAGGACCGGTTAATCGCAGGATGCAGCAACTACCTATGCCTGAAAACAATCGACACCTTTCGGCCGGACATTATTTGGCTGCTTGACCATTTCCGGTTTGAGCAGCCGTTTCTGGATGGCTTGGACAATCTGGTGGTTCTTTGCTGGGTGCAGGATCCCATGTCGGACATTATGAGTGCGGCATCTCCTGCGAAATTGGGGAAGCGGGATATTCTGTTGAATCATTATATCACATGGGATGAGTTCTTTGCGGTTGGCTATGATAAAAAGAAAATCATAGACGCGCCGATACCGGCCGATTCCCATGTCTATCGGAGCTATTCCTTGTCAGAGGAGGAGCGGGAAAAGTATGGCTGCGATTTCTGCTTTGTCTGCCACGGCGGCGATGTGGACGGATGGATAGAGGATTCCCTAAAGGATGCTGAGTCTCCTGCCCGTGAGATTTTGCGCAAATTGTACAAGGGATACCAGAGATGGGTTTACGAGACAGGGCAGTGCCTTTATGGGGAGGAAGCGTTTCAAACCTATGTCAAGGGTTTCCTGGCTGAACTCGGCTTGTCTATCTGCGAAGAAGTGGTGGGCATTGTCGTCAAATCTATGCACATGTGGCTGAACTCGGCCATATACAGGCAGGCATTGGTGGACTGGCTGCTGGATGCGGGATATACCAACATCAAACTGTGGGGTTCCGGATGGGTGAAAGTGCCAAAATACGCGGCCTATGCCATGGGGCCTGCCGAAAATGGGGAAACCTTGTCAAAAATTTATCAGGCATCCAGGATTGTGATGGGAAACAATGTCCATACCACTGCTGCCGCAAGGGCATGGGAATCCATGTTGAGCGGGGCATTCTATCTGAGCAACTATATCCCGCCGCAGGAAGATGCCGTGGACATCAGGGCAATCCTGAAGGAAGGCGAGGAGTTTGTGATGTTCCGGGACAGGGAGGATTTTCTGCAGAAGGTGGAATATTACCTGACGCATGAGGACGAGCGCCTTAGGATGCTGGAGATCGGGCGGAAGGCCGCGCTGGAGAGGATGACCTTTGACGGGCTGATACGGAAAGCGCTGCGGGAGCTGCCGGAGAAATTGGAGGCCTGATAGAATGCTTATCCCCTATGAGGACATTTATTCTGAAATAAAAGAAACTCTTTTACAATCCCGCCATCAGGCATATAGTGCGGTCAATTTTGCGATGGTACAGGCTTATTGGCAGATTGGGCGTATTATCGTAGAACACGAGCAGGATGGCAATGCACGGGCTCACTATGGGAAATCTGTGCTGCAGGAACTGTCTGGCCGTTTGACTAAGGATTTTGGAAAAGGTTTTTCTGTGCGGACATTGCAGCAGATGAAGAAATTTTATATGATGTTTCCCAATACGAACGCACTGCGTTCACAATTGACTTGGACGCACTACCGACTCCTGATGTCGGTGAAAAACAAACAGGCAAGGCAGTGGTATCTGGACGAAACAATTGCTTCAGCGTGGTCGAGCCGTCAATTGGAACGGCAGATTTCTACATTGTATTATGAACGCTTTCTTGCAAGCAGGGATCAGATGCCCGTGAGGGATGAAGCGATGGAACGAACGACTCCGTTGGTCGCGGAGAACTTCATCAAAGACCCTTATGTGTTGGAATTTCTGGACTTGAAAAATTATCCGGCATTGCGGGAGTCGGATTTGGAACAGGCATTGATTGAAAAATTGCAGGGATTTCTGTTGGAATTAGGGAGAGGTTTTTGTTTTGTAGCCAGACAGAAACTGATGCGCTATGAGGACGAGGATTTTTATCTTGACCTTGTGTTTTATCACAGCATTTTGAAATGCCATGTGCTGATTGATTTGAAGGTTGGCAAACTGACCCACGGCGACATCGGACAGATGGACAGCTACATTCGGATGTTCGATGCGCTTTACAAAAACGAGGACGACAATCCTACAATCGGCATCATTCTGTGTTCTCAGAAAAACGAGGCAATAGTCAAATACTCTGTTTTGAATGATGCCCGGCAGGTCTTTGCTTCACGTTATCGCTTTGCCCTGCCTACCGCAGAGGAGTTACAACATGAAATAGAAGTCGAACGCAGGCGGATTGAAGAACAGGAGGGTTGATTTTTTTCAGTGATTCCTTTATGATAAGAAATAGAGAAATATCACAGTATCAGCGGACACCCTCAGAACAGGAGAAAACACATGGAAAAGGCAACGCCGTATAGCAATCTGAAAATTTTCGGGCATTTAAACGAGCTGCAGAAAGTAAAGAACGGGGAGCGGATCGCCCCCGTCTATGTGCGGATCAAGCCTACCAACCGCTGCAACCAGAATTGCTACTATTGCCATTATAAGCATCCCTATCTGACGCTGGACCAGTATCACCCGGCGGATGAAATCAGCAGGGAGAAGATGCTGGAAATCATACAGGATTTCAAGGAGATTGGCGTAAAGGCCGTCACGTTCAGCGGTGGCGGGGAGCCCCTTTTGTATCCCCATATTGAGGAAACCATGGAGGCGGTGCTGGAGGCTGGCATTGATTTGTCCATCATCACCAACGGAAGCCTGCTTGCGGGCAGGAAAGCGCAGCTTTTGGCAAAGGCGAAGTGGGTGCGGATTTCCCTGGAATCCGGGTGCGCGGAGACGTATTCCGCAATCCGGGGCGTCAGGGAGGATGCCTTTGAGCAACTTTGTGAAAATATTGGCAATTTTGCCAAAATCAAGGCTTCTGACTGTGAGCTGGGTATTAATTTCGTGGTAGGACCTAAGAATTGCGGGGAGGTCTATCAGGCCGGCAGGCTGATGCAGGAGCTGGGGGCAAATCATATCAAATATGCGGCTCTGATGAGCAACGAGACAGAAAAAATGCACGAACCTTTCCGGCTTGACGTGATTGCGCAGCTGCACAGACTGATAGAGGAAAGCACGCCGGGTTTCCGCGTGATTAACCTGTATGAGAGTGATTTTGACAGGCGTGTTGTGTTTGGCAGGAATTATGACTGTTGCGGCATCAAAGACTTTGTCACAGTCATCGCAGCCAACGCCAAAATTTATTATTGCCATGACAAGGCGTATTTGAGCGAAGGGGAGATTGGCGACATCTCGGACAAGCCGTTCCGGGAAGTATGGTTTTCAGAGGAGACCACCGAAAAATTCCGGGCATTTAACCCAAGAGCAAGCTGTGCGCATCATTGCGTATATGATGACAGAAATGAGCTGTTGAACCAATACTATAGTTTGGATGCGCACCATATCAATTTTATATAAAGGCGAAATTATGACGACAGAAATGATTGCGGAAAAATGCAGAGAGATTCGGAAGCTGGTATTTCTCCAGGCGTATCACGGGGGCGGTGCCCATATGGGGGCGGCGTTTTCTGTTGCCGATATCCTGGGGACGCTCTATTTTGGGGATGTGCTGCGCTACCAGCCGGACTGCCCGGATTGGGCAGATCGCGACAAGGTGATTTTGAGCAAGGGGCACGCCGGGGTGGCGTTGTACGCGGTCTTGGCCATGGCGGGTTATTTTGACAGGGCGCACTTGAACACATACTGCCAGCCGGGCAGCAATCTCGGCAGCCATCCCAAAATCCACGAGATACCCGGCGTAGAGGCATCCACCGGGGCGTTGGGGCATGGGCTGTCCTATGGCATTGGCATTGCGTATGCCAATCGGGCGGATGGCAAAGACAGCCATGTATATGTGATTCTGGGGGACGGGGAATGCCAGGAGGGCTCTGTCTGGGAGGGGGCGCTGTCAGCACCCGCTCTAGGGCTTGACAACCTGACGGCCATCGTAGACTACAACAAGCTGCAGGCGATGGACAGGTTGGAGAACATTGTGGGGATGCAACCCTTTGCAGATAAGTGGAGGGCCTTTGGCTGGAATGTGATAGAAATTGACGGGCATGATTATGGGGCCATCCGGGATGCGCTGCTTATGCGAAAAGAGGGAGTTCCCACGCTGGTGCTGGCGCATACCATCAAGGGCAAGGGGGTTTCCTTCATGGAAAATGTGCCGATCTGGCATTTCCGCATGCCGGGTGAGGCGGAGCTGCCGATTGTGCTGCGGGAGCTCGGGATTGCGGAGGATGAGTTACAATAAAGGAAAGGCGTTGTGGCGGGGTG
>QLIP01018609.1_pt1 | contig 20841 bp, 15 predicted proteins | sample 1769771 | NCBI WGS metagenome assembly QLIP01 (sample SAMN09428762, study PRJNA476227) | Gut metagenome, whole genome shotgun sequencing project. | isolation source: cecum | host: Rhizomys sinensis | place: China: Jinsha town of Minqing, Fujian Province | collected 2013-09-23
TGCAATATCGGTATAGCCGTCCACCTGGCAGGACGCGTGGACTCTCCTGCGCTCCCCAACGTTTGCGTTGTCCCTATAAAGGACATCCTGCATCGTAAAGCAGGTGCAGGTAGGGCAGACGAAATTGCACCGCCCGCAGCCAATGCAGCGGCTGCCGTAGTCTTCCCAGATTGGATTTTTAAACGTTTCCGTGGACAGATTTTTGGGCAGTGTCACCTTCTCCTTATTTTCGGCCACATATTCCGGCGATACGTCACAGGATTTTCCGCCCGCTTCCGCAAAATAAGGGAGCAGTTCTTCCGATCTGCAGTCCACAAAAACGGATTCTTCCGACAGCCTTATATACAGGTCGTACACATCCGTGCGGTTTGTGCCCATGCTGGCGCAAAACCCGCCAGGGCATGTTTCAGGGCAGCCCATCAGGACAAAACGCGCTTTTTCCCGAAGGCGGCTGTAATAAAAATCTTCATTCCCATTCTTTAAATAGATGGCATCTAACCGTTTTACGGCATACAGGTCGCAGCTTCTTAAAAAAATCAAAATATTTTTATCCAGACAGGCAGGAACGGCCGTTTCATTTTCCGTAAAGTAAAAAAGGACTTCGTTGATGGCTAACAGCGCTTCCTTAAAGGAGTAATCAGATTTTTGTTTCCATTCTATGTCATTTAAGGAATCAACCTTTCCGTATCTTATGACATCCGTGTCAGAAAAACATCCTTCCCCAGCAAAAAGTCTGGGTGCAAAAAAACAATAGCTTTGTTTTAGCCGGGCAAACAGCTCGTCGGCTTTTTTTCTTGGCATTTGGTATCCCATAGCTTTTCTCCTTTTTTGCCCATTTCTTAACAGGCAATTAGAAAATGCGGAGTTATTTGCACAAAATTGCCTATAGTTCTTTTTATTATAAAATAAGACAAAAAAATATTCCGTTACAATTATCACGGAATATTTTTTTAATATCAGCTCAGGCTACCGGCTTAAAATACGAAACGTATTCTTCTCAAAATCGATCAATCCTTCCTGGCGCATAGCGTTTAGCTCCCTTGTCAAGGAACTTCTGTTTACATAAAGATAGTCGGCTAAGTCCATCCTGCCAAGAGGGATGTCAAAATACAGGCTGTTTGATTTTTGCGCCTGTATGGACAAATATGTCAGGATTTTTTCGCGCAGCGTCCTTTTGGAAGTAATGTCAATTTTTTCCAAAAGCTGCTGGTTTTTGTCCGCAATAAGGGTGACCATGTTGTGGATGAGCCGGTGGTGGAAGGAGCAGCTGTTGCTGCAGGAAGTAATCACTTTGGAAAAAGGAAGCAATAAAATCTCCGTCTTCTTTGCGGCAAAAAAACTGACGCTCATATGGCAGGTGTTTCCACAGGCGAAACTTTCCGCGATCAGCCCGCCCTGCTCTATAATGGCAAGGATGGTCCTATTGCCCCAAAGGTCTTCTTTGACGATATGGACTGTCCCGCTTAATATGAGGCCGATGTTTTTCACTGTTTTATTTTCGATGGGGATCAGGGCGTTTTTGGGATAGTTTCTTAAAACTGCGCCAAGGCATGTCAGCATGACATCCAGCTTATCGTGCGCAATGCCAGAAAACAGCGGTATACTGGGTAAAAATTCCTTGTCCATGGCCTTGCCTCCCCGTAGAATACTTTAGCATTAGTATACCAGCCTTGTGTTGCAATTGCAACATGGATTTTTCTATATTGCCGGCAGGATAAAAAGTGGCGGTTTAGTTGGAAACATATTGACTTTTCCTTGAAAAGATGCTATTTTTAAGTTAATTCAAATACACGAAATCTGTTGGAAAGTGACCAATCAGGGCTTGACCAACTCCGACCGCTTCTTAGTCAGGCAAAGCGGTCGGAGTTGGTTTGTTTTTTAAGGGGATGGGGATATTGTGGATTAAAAAGATTATCAATAATAATATGCTCTGCGTCGTGGAAAAAAAGGGACAGGAAATGATTGTGACAGGGAAAGGCATTGGCTTTAAACGAAGGATTGGCGACTCCTTTGACCCTGCCCTCATTGAAAAAAGCTACCGCATGGAAGGCAAGGCGGAGCAGAAAAAACTGCGGGAACTGGTAGAGCAGATTCCGTTAGAACACCTTCGGCTGACCCAGGAGCTTATCGAATATATCAAGAGCCAGATTACGCTGCCGCTCAATGAGTCTTTGCTCATCACGCTTGCAGACCATATCAATTTTGCAATCCGGCGAAAGCAGGAGGGCGTTGAATTTCATAATCCGATGGAGGGAGAGATCATGTGCTACTACCCCACGGAATACCGCTTAGGACAGCACTGCTTAAAAACAATCCGCAAGGAAACGCAGATAGAATTAAGCGATAGCGAAGCAGCCTTTATTACGCTGCACATCGTCAATGCGGAACTGAATACGGAAATGAGCATGATGTACGATATCACAAAGCTGATTGAGGATACAATGTCCATCGTGGAAGACTATTACCAGAAAACCTTTGACAGGGACTCCTTGGACTTTAGCCGCTTTGTCGTCCACCTTCGTTTCTTTGCACAGCGCCTGTTCCAAAATAAGATATTGGGAGCCGATCAGCCCAAAGAAGAGGATTCTTTTCACCAAATGATCGCATACAGCTGCAAAAACCACTATCACTGCGCCCTGCGCATTGCCGATTACGTGCATGGCGTGCACCAGAAAGAACTGACAAAAGAAGAACTGACCTATTTGACCATTCATTTAAAACGTATCAATACCGGCTAAGGCTGATCCTAGCTTTGCCTAAACCGGTTTATAAAAAAATTTTTTAAGGAGGGATTATTTTTTATGAAAGACAAAATTTTTGGCGTTCTCCAGCGCGTAGGCCGCTCTTTTATGCTGCCTATCGCCCTGCTGCCTGTGGCGGGCCTGCTGCTTGGCATCGGCAGTTCCTTCACAAACCAGACTATGCTGGAAACCTACAATCTGACAGGCGCAATCTATGAGGGCGGGACACTGTATACCGTGCTGGACATTATGAACCAGTGCGGCAGCGCAGTCTTTAGCAACCTTGCCCTGCTCTTTGCCATGGGCGTTGCCATCGGCATGGCGAAAAAAGAAAAAGAAGTTGCCGCCCTTTCCGGCGCGATTGCCTATCTTGTCATGAACACGGCCATTTCTGCCATGATTACCGCAAGAGGCGGCGTAGAGGCGATGGCTGCTAACTCCACTACTTCCATGCTTGGCATCACAACCTTGCAGATGGGCGTTTTTGGCGGCATCATTGTAGGGCTTGGCGTCGCTGCCTTGCACAACAGATTTTACAAAGCGCAGCTTCCCCAGGTATTGTCATTCTTTGGCGGCACCCGCTTTGTTCCTATCATTTCCACTGCGGTATTCCTTGTCGTTGGAATTGCCATGTTCTATGTCTGGCCAATCGTACAGACGGGCATTGCGGCACTTGGCAATTTAGTAATCCGCTCCGGTTATGCCGGCACTTGGATTTACGGTATTTTAGAGCGTGCGCTCATTCCGTTTGGTTTGCACCATGTATTTTATATGCCATTCTGGCAGACTGCGGTAGGCGGCACGGCCGTAGTAGACGGCGCGACAATCCAGGGTGCCCAGAATATTTTCTTTGCGGAGTTGGCATCCAAATCCACGGAAGTTTTCTCCGTTTCCGCTACCCGCTTTATGTCGGGCAAGTTCTCGTTTATGATCTTTGGCCTGCCGGGCGCGGCACTTGCGATGTACCGCACGGCGCGTCCAGAAAAACGAAAAGTAGCGGGCGGCCTTTTAATCTCCGCTGCATTAACCGCTATGCTTACAGGCATTACAGAACCGCTTGAATTTACGTTCCTCTTTATCGCTCCCGCCATGTATGCGGTACATTGCATTTATGCCGGGCTTTCCTATATGCTGATGCACATTTTAAACGTAGGCGTAGGCATGACATTCTCCGGCGGCCTGATCGACTTAACGCTTTTTGGCATCTTACAGGGAAATGCAAAAACACACTGGATCTGGGTTGTTATAGTCGGTGCTGTTTATTTCGTCTTATATTATATGACTTTCTATTTTATGATCACGAAAATGGATCTAAAGACGCCGGGACGGGAAGCGGACGATGAGGAAACCAAACTCTTTACCCGTTCTGACTTTAAGGCAAAGACCGGCGTAGGCCCGGACGGCGCAGGCAGGCAAGGAGCCTTAGATCCTGTTTCCGCGCTGATTTTACAGGGGCTTGGCGGCAAAGCCAACGTTTCCGACGTGGACTGCTGCGCGACGAGGCTGCGCGTTACGGTCATTGATGCAGCGAAAGTTTCTGATGCCCACTTAAAACAGTCCGGTGCTTCCGGCGTCATCCATAAGGGCAACGGCGTACAAGTCGTTTATGGCCCCCAGGTTGCCGTGATCAAGTCCAATCTTGTCGATTTCATGGATTCTCCTGAATCGGACAGCCTGGACATTGCCGCGCCTGCCATGGACGCACCCGCAAAAGCTGCTCCTGCAAAAGGGCAAAATGCTGGCTGCGCCAAAAAAGATTCCATTTTAGGCGCCCATTTAAATGGCACAGTTGTAAAAATGGCGGATGTGCAGGATGAAGTGTTTTCAAATTGCGTCTTAGGAGATGGCGTTGCGATAGAGCCTTCGGATGGAAAGCTCTTCTCGCCAGTGGACGGTGTCATCAACAACGTTTTCGATACCAAACATGCCATTGGCATCCAGACAGCGGATGGCGTTGAAGTCCTGCTGCACATCGGCATCAACACGGTTGAACTGGCTGGCAGGCATTTTAAAACCCATGTAAAAACCGATGATGCCGTAAAAAAAGGCACTCTGCTCGTAACGTTTGATATTGATGCGATTAAAGCCGCAGGGTATTTATGCACTACACCGATGATCATCTGCAACACAGACGATTACCAGGCAATCGAAACATTGGCTTTAGGTGAGGTCAAAGCCGGTACCGACCTGTTAAAAGTTAAGGCATAGCACCCGCTTGCCAGCTTATGATAAGAAAAATAATCTCCGCAGCCTGGCATAGCCAAAAGCTGCGGAGATTATTTTGTTCTAAATGCTCTTCATGTGAGGAAATATTTTAGTAAACGCTCTTCCACTCTTCGATATTGGACGGATCGAATTTGAAAGGAGGCCCAAGAATGATTTCCGTGCCGCCGTCGCCAGCTGTCACGATTTCATACTCGCCCATGTCGCCAGCCGTAAACTTCTCTCCAGCCGCGCCCGTGATATCGCCTTTTACCAAAGCTGCGGATGTGTACGCGCCAAGACGGCCAAGGTCAATCGGATTCCACAGGAACATATACGGACAGGAATGCGCATCGTCAGCGCCAATATACTCAGCCATTTCAGAAGGAAGGCCAAGGCCTGTCAGCTTCACAGGGGATTTTTTATCCTGCAGTACTTTCGCTGCCGCAGCAATGCCAACCGTTGTCGGTGCGCAGATGACTTTCAAGTCAGGATAGTTTTGTAACAGGGCCTGTGTCTGGTCTGTGGATTTTTGCGGCTCATCATCGCCGTAAGCAACTTCGACTAACTCCAGTTTGGAATACTTATCGTCAGCCGCCATAATCTCTTTCATAGACTCAATCCAGGCATTCTGGTTTGCAGCCTGGGATGTCGCGGAAAGAACTGCCCATTGGCCTTCCCCGCCTGCGATATCATATACCGCATCCATCAGGCACTGTCCGATTTCTGTAACGCCCGCCTGGTTTACATGTGTCAAACGGCTTGCCACATTGACATTAGAGTCAACGGAGCATACTTTGATGCCGGCCGCAGTCGCTTCTTCCAAAGCTGCCTGCAGGGCGTTCTCATCGTTTGCAGCAACACAGATGCTGTCAACACCCTGGGAGATCAAAGACTGGATAACGGTAATCTGCGCGTCAGCCGTAGCTGATTCAGGATGCTGGATAATAGCAGTGCCGCCAAGTTCCTTTACGGCTTCCTCAAAACCGGTTGCCTGTCTCTCGTTAAACGGGTTGCCTGCGGATTTGGATACAAATGCGTATGTACCGCCGCCTGATGCTGCTTCCTCTGCGGGCGCTTCTGCCTCTGTGGCTTCTGCGGCAGGGGCTTCCTGCTTAGGCTCTGTTGATGTTTCTGGCGCTTTGCTTCCGCAGCCTGCCAGAAGGGCTGCCGCCATCGCTGCAATGAGAATGACGCTTAATACTTTTTTCTTCATTTTTTATGTCCTCCCATAAAAATTTGTGAATAGTTTCTATATCAACCTTAAACGGCGCCCGGCCGGAACACCATTCAAGAAAGATACCATAGCTGCCTTTATGCTTTCGAGGCCTTTTTCTTTTTGTCTGAAATGCCCTGTGAAATATTGGGCAAAAGCACTGCGCAGATGAGCAGGGTGCCTAAAATGATCAGGATAACCTGCGGATTCATATTGATCTGCCCAAGCCCCACGCGCAGGCAGGTAATCGCGAAAGCGGAAATAATGCCGCCAATCAGTTTCCCTTTTCCTCCCGCTGTGGAAATGCCGCCAAATACCGCCATTGCAATGGCATCCATTTCAAAGCCTTTTCCGGTAGTCGTATTTACCCCATAAGTCGCGCTCGTCAAAAACAGTGCGGATACGCCGGCCAACAGCCCAAGCGCCGTATAGGAGATAAACAGCATTTTGTTCACCTTTACGCCGGAATAAAATGCCGTTTTGGCATTGCTGCCGATTGCATAAAGATTGCGCCCAAACACCCGCTTCCCGGCAATCACCGTAAAGATGGCCGCACAAAGGAGCACGATAAAGAACATATACGGAAACGGGCCTATTTTTCCTGCAATCATACGGAAACCGTCAGCATTTTTTAAAGAAACAGAGCCGCCGTCGCCTAATGCGATTTCCGCAATGCCGCGAAAGACAATCTGCGTGCCAAGCGTGATGATCATCGTTGGCAGTTCCCGGAATTTCGTTGCCAAAAACCCGTTTATCATGCCGCAAGCCGCTCCAACAAGCAAACCGATTGCCAAAACGCCGATAAATGCAACGCCCGCATTGCTTGCCAGGCACGCCGCCGTTGCGGCAAGGCAGACAATAGAGCCTACGGAAATGTCTATCTCACCCATTAGCAGAATGTATGCCATTGGAAAGAGCAAAAAGATTTCCGTTAAATACTTTGGCATTTCGCGCAGCACGTTTGTTGATGTATAGACCGGAGAAATGCATTTACAAAAAATATTGATTGCGATAAACAATAAAAAGAGCATGCCTTCCCAGCTTAAAACCGCCTGTTTCAGCGTCTTTTCAGGCGTTGCGGATATAGTTCTTCCTGATTTTCCTGCCATAACTTTTCCCCCTCCTTACATTTCCCTGTTTTCCAGGTTCGCTTTGTCCATCATGCGCTGTGTCAGTACGTTTAACACGATGACCGCCACAATGATAACGCCCTTTACCGTATTTTGCGCAATCGCATTGATGCCGACAAGCGGAAGTGCCTTAGAAATGACCGACAGCACAAGTGCGCCAAGCAACGCGCCAAGCACGCTTCCCCTGCCGCCATTCATGCTCACGCCGCCAATGACGCAGGCCGCAATCACGTCCATCTCTTTCGACATCTGCATATTAGGCTGCGCCGAAGCATAGACCGAAGTCGCAAGCGCACCGCACAAGCCCGACAGCGTACCCATGATCGTATAGACTGCCGTCTTGATTGCCGCAACGTTAATGCCTGAAATTTGCGCCGCTTCTGGATTGGAGCCTACCGCATAAATGCAGCGCCCAAACTTCGTCCACTTTAGCACAATGAAAAAAATGACATAGCAAAGAACCGCCACTGTAATCGTATTGTTGATCAATCCAAAACTTAAGGAATTGCTTAACGTAAAATCCTTAAAGCTGCCAAGCGCATCCGCGCCCGCCCACTGGTCGTGCGCCACAAGGTAAGCAAAACCCCTGTAAATGTACATAAAGCCCATCGTCGCAATAATCGGCATTACCTTGCCATAAGCGATGATCACGCCAATGAGCAGCCCGCATACAGCACCCATCGCCGTTGCGATCAAAAAACCTAAAAGCGTATTTTCGATAATGTTGTATTTATACATCATGCCGATGCTCATGCCCGCAAAAGCAAGCGTAGACGTAATGGAAATATCAATGCCGCCAATGAGCAGCACACACAGCATCCCAAGCGCCATGATCATAATGACCGCATTATTTTTTAAAATCTCTAATATATTCTGCGCCGACATGAAATTTGGGCTCTTTGCCGTTACAGCAATGCATAAAACGATAAGCACGATGACTAAGCTGGCTTCCCGGGAGCCTGTGATTTTTTTTAGCAAAGACTTCTTTTCCATTCTCTCACGCCTCCTTCCCTTTTTTCCTGCCGCCTTTTTCCATCGCAAGTTCCAAGATTATCTCCTGCGTTGCTTCCTTGCGGCTAAGTTCCCCGGTAATGCGCCCGTTGCACATGACATAAATCCGATCGGACATGCCAAGAATTTCCGGCATTTCCGAAGAAATCATAATGATTGCAAAGCCTTTTTGCGCAAGTTCCCCCATGATTGCATAAATTTCCGCTTTTGCGCCTACGTCCACGCCTTTCGTCGGCTCATCCATAATGATCACTTTCATATTATTCTGTGCGAGCGCCTTGGCTACCACGACTTTTTGCTGATTGCCGCCGGATAAAGAGCTGGCTAAGTCAAAGACTGTCACCGCTTTCGTATCCACATCTTCCAAAAACTTCTTGGAAAGCTCGCGTTCTTTCCTGTCATTCGTAAAACCGTTTGTAGAAAGTTTTTTTACAATAGGAAGCGTTACATTCCTGCCAAGCCCCCAGCTTAAAATAAGCCCTGTTTTCTGCCTGTCCTCTGGAAGCAGGATGATGCCGTTTTTCATGGCGTCCGTCGGATTGTTTACCGCAACTTCCCGGCCTTCCAAAAATACTTTCCCTTCATTTGGCCTTGTAATGCCGCAGATGCTTTCCACTACTTCCGTGCGCCCTGCGCCGACTAGTCCGGTCAATCCTATAATCTCTCCTGCCCGCACATGAAAGTTTACATTTTTATAATAACCCGTGCGGGAGAAATTCTCGATGCGCAGCATATCCTCCCCCGGCGTTACGTCCGGCTTTGGAAACAAATCGCCTATCTCGCGGCCTACCATCGCTTTGATCAGATCCGCATTTGTGATGCCGTTTACATCGTAAGTGCCTATGTACTGGGAGTCCCTAAATACAGTGACCCTGCTTGCAAGGCGGTACATATCTTCAAACCTGTGCGAAATAAAAATAATGGAAACGCCATCCTCCCGGAGTTTATCTACAATCTTATACAGCTTTTGAGACTCATTGGCTGTCAGTGCCGCTGTCGGCTCATCTAAAATGATGATTTTCGCATGGGTGGAAACTGCCTTCGCAATCTCAACCATCTGCTGCTGTGCCACGGAAAGAGCACCCATTTCTGCCGTAGCCTTAAAATCTGCGTCCAGCTCATCCAGATACCCCTGCGCTTCTTCATGCATCTGCTTCCATTGGATCATGCCCCTTTTTTTAATCTCATGGTTCATAAAAATATTTTCCGTCACCGTAAGGTCAGGATAAGACGTAGGATGCTGGTACACTGCGGCAATGCCCGCCTGCTGCGCATCCCTTGGCCCCTTAAAGTCCACTTTTTTGCCAAATAAATACATTTCGCCTTCTTCCGCTTTGTGTACCCCGGTAATGACTTTAATAAAAGTAGACTTGCCTGCGCCGTTTTCTCCCATCAGCGCATGGACTTCGCCGCCCTTTAACTGAAACTGCACATTATTTAACGCTTTCACGCCGGGAAATATTTTGGTTATGCCCTTTAATTCCAGTACATACTCTGACAACGTTTCCCCCTCCTTCATATGTTTTCTGCTTGCTTTTAGTATAGCACCGTATCTTTTTATGGGCTATCGTACTATTTTTTGATTTTGGGTAAAATCATTTTCTTTTTTTGCGAAAGGTTGAAAAGAAAATCTGCCCTGTGTATAATAAAGCCAACCATTATATTTACAAAAAAGGAGGGTCTCTTATGACAAAATATATCCCTGACTGCTACTGGCCAGAACAAGACAACGGTGCTTATGTAAGCCATGAATCCATTTGCGCATTAAACACATCCGCGTCTCCTGCCACGGTCCGTCTTACGTTTTATTTCGAAGACCGCCCAAAAATGGAAGGGTTTTGTGTGACTATCCCTGCGGAACGGACGCTTCATATCCGGCTGGACAAACTAAAAAATGCCAATGGGGAGGCTTTGCTAAGAGGCATTCCCTATGCCGCAATGATCGAATCTGACGTGGAACTTGCCCTTCAGTATACCAGGCTTGACGCAACACAGCCGGAACTTGCACTGATGACTACGATGCTCTAGGAAGAACCAACAACCCCTCTGGAGGTATCTATGAAACTGCTGATCGTAGATGATGAGAAACTGACAAGGGAAGGCCTGATGCACAACATCGACTGGAAAGCGCTTGGCATTGATGCCGTTGCACAGGCAGATGACGGCATGCACGGCTATAAGACTGCGCTGCATTTCCAGCCTGACATTATACTAAGCGACGTGCGCATGCCGCACATGAGCGGCATAGAAATGGCAGAGAAACTGCAGCTGGCCAACCCTGCCCTTAGCATTATTTTTATGAGCGGCTATTCCGACAAGGAATATTTAAAAGCCGCCATCAAATTAAAGGCCGTAAGCTATGTGGAAAAGCCGATTGATTTAGAAGAGATACGGGAAACGGTCCTAGAGGCAAAAGCCGCCGTAGAATCCGGCAGGAAAGTCGCTTCTTCCAAAGCGCTTTCAATCGCCCGGGCACGTGCCACGCTTGCCTCTAAGCTGACCTATCCGCCAAAGGCAGATGCCCGTTCTTTTTCCTTGGAAGAACTGGAGTTCGATTTTCCAAAACAGGAAGATGCTTCTTTTTTTACTTTTTTAATTCATTTTCACCACAACACCTACCACCAGGACGCATTGACCGCCATGATGGAACCGGCCATAGCCCAGGCACTGGATGCGCTGCACTTAAAAGAAATCCATTCCACAAGGCAAGGGCTTTTATATTTTTACCATGTCTTTGGATTTTCCGACTATACGGCAAACCAGAAAAACAACCTTGGCAGGCTGCTGGAACAGGCTCTTTTTGCGCTTTCTTTGCGCTATCATATTGTCTTTGGAAAAAATGTAAAGGGTGCCCGCCATATTTATGAATCCTATAATTCCGCCGTCATTGAACTGCAGCACTCTTTTTTTCACCAATACAATACGTACCGGGTTTATGAGCCCCGCAACACTTCCGATGCCTTTTTTGACGTCAGCAGCTTAAATGCGGACAGCCGCCTTTCTGAGGCACTCCTGCGCAAAGACAAGAAACAGACGGAACTTTTATTAGAGGAACTGTTCCAAAAAATGATGCCGCCTGGAAACGTCCTGCCAAACCAGGCCAAAGACCTGTACTATAAACTGCTCACCACTGTAAACGATACTTATGAAATGCTAAACCTTCTGCCTTCTGCCATAGGAGAGCCGGGCGAAAGCCTCTGGGGCTATATTTCCGAATGCGAATCGATCTATGAACTGCAGGATCTGCTTAAAAGAAAGACAGAAGACTTCTTTTCCCAAATACAAAACCGGGTTGAAAACCATTCTACGATTTATTTGATTAAGGAATTTATTGCCAGCCGCTATCAGGATGAAACGCTGTCCATCAAAGATATCAGCGAGCACGTTTTTCTTTCTTCTTCCTATATCTGCACGATTTTTAAAAATGAGACCGGGCTGACGCTAAACCAGTACCTGACAGATTTTAGGATTGACAAAGCAAAAAAACTCCTGACCGACCCAAGGTACAAGATTACCGATATCTCTGCCCGGGTAGGCTACAGCGACGGCAATTATTTTGGAAAAACATTTAAAAAACTAGTAGGAATGTCCCCATCTGAATACCGGGAACAGGAATTAAATCCTTCCTAATGGAGCTTTGCCATGCCAAATAATAAACAAAAAAACAGATACTCCATTGTGCATTATTTCCTGCACGATATGAAATTTAAAAATAAATTTATGATTACCCACTTAATCCTTGTACTTGTTCCTACGCTTGTAGTATTTTTATTTTTGTATGGGCGCCTTTCCCACATTATTACCGCCAACGCCATAGAGTCAGAACAGGCACTGGTAACACAGACGGCAGATACGTTAGAAGCCACAGTCAGCCAGCTGCGCCTTGCCATGAACAGCATTACTTCCAACCCGTTTCTTTCCGAGGCGACTTATACGCCTGACGCTTATGGCTACCTTTCTAAAAAACAGGGCAGCCCCGAGGCTTTCAAGTTTTTTAGCACGATCAACTCGCTGATCGACCATGAATTTATTATGGCAGTCAAAATATACATTCCGTCCAACGGGCAGGACATCCAGTTTTACTCCCCTTCTTTTTCCGGCGTCATTTCGTCCGTAGACGATGTTTCAAGAAGCTACTGGCACGGCATCTTTGACGGGCAGCCTGAAAGCGTTTCCCTGCTCTGCCCTTCCTTCTACCTGACGGCAGAAGAGATAGGAAGCCTTGCTCCCCTTGCTTTTATCCAGAAATTTACAAACCTTGCCAATCCAAATGGGGAATGCAGTTATATCGCCATTTATTTTTCCAAAGAATATCTGGAAAATATGCTGCACAACAATTTGACAAGCACAAACAGCGTATATTACCTGATCAACAGCAGAAATTCCATCGTTGTTTCTTCTAACGCCAGGCTGGCCGGCACATATTTTAAACGTTACGAAGCGATTCCCGAAGCGGTAGGCAGCACGGAAAAGTTTACTACGACCACGATTTTGGACGAAAACCTTTACATGGGCTACCGGGACATTGACCAGACGGACTGGCGCCTTGTTTCCGTCATTCCTGTAGGCAGCGTCTTTTCCGAAGGACAGCAGGTGCTCATCAATACGGCAGAATTATACCTTATTTTCGTTGTGCTTGCCTGTGCCACCGCGCTCTTTTTATCCGGCAGCCTTGCTAAGCGCCTCTCTCTTGTTGTGGAAAAAATCAATCAGAACCGGGAAAAAAATCTTGTGCCATTTGAAGATAACGAAGACCAGGATGAGATTGGACAGCTCGTTGATAACTATAACGCCATGGTCTGGCGCATCAACCAATTGATGCGTGAGCAGACAGAAACCGCCGAAAAATTAAAAGTGTCCGAAGTAAAAGCACTGCAGGCGCAGATCAATCCTCATTTTCTTTACAATATGCTGGATATGATCAACTGGCTTGCCCAAAGCGGCAAACAAAAAGAAGTTTCCCTTGCGGTGCAGACCCTTTCTAAATTTTACAAACTGACACTCTCCAAGAAAAACATCACTACGCCGATCCGGGAAGAACTGCGGCATGCGGAACTTTACGTAAAGCTGCAGAATATGAGGCATGAAAATAAAATATCGTTCTTAGTTGACGTGCCGGATGAAATTATGGATTTTGAAATTCCAAAACTGATCTTGCAGCCCATCGTGGAAAATTCCATACAGCACGGCATCTTTGAAAAAGATTCCAAAAAAGGCTCTATTGTCATCATGGCATGGCTAGACGGCCAGGATATTGTTTTCGTCATATCGGATGACGGCGTAGGCATCCCGCCCGAAAAGCTGCCTTTCATTTTAGAAGGCATTTATGAGGACGGCGTAGGAAGCAACATCGGCATTTACAATACGCACTTACGCCTCCAGCTCCTTTATGGGAAAGAGTACGGCCTTCATTATGAAAGCGTCCACGGGCACGGCACAGAGGTGCATGTCAGGCTGCCCGCAGTGCCCTACAAAAAAACCTGACTACAATCCTACGGCAGCGTAAAAAGCTGGTGCTTGCGCTCTATCATTTCATCAATCCTCTCGATATATTGCGCAACATCCTTTACATTATCGCACCGCGCAATGCGCCCGTCCGGGTATACCCTTTTTGAGATGCTCCCCGGGCCACAGGCAATGATATCCTGCACTTCCTCCATCATCAGGATATTATAAAGCCCTTCCTTTCCTTCCCGGGCATAGCCGACATTTTCAAAATTTCCTGCCATATTTTTCTGGCGGTATAAATAATACGGCAGCATGTCCATATCCGCTGCTGCCTGTGCGGCAAGCGCCATCGTTTCCTGCGTATTTCTCATCGTTTCCACGCCGCCTTGCATCATCCAGCCAGCAAGCCCGGCCGCACGCTTTATTGCAAGGGAATGCACGGTAATGCTCTCCGGGCGCAGCTTCTTAATCTCTTCTAGCGTATGGCACACATCCACGCTTGTTTCCCCGGGCAGCCCAAGGATCAAATCCATATTGATATTGTCAAACCCTTCCTTTCTTGCCGCCCAAAATGCCTCTACGACTTGCGAAACCGTGTGCTGCCTGCCAATCAGTTTTAGCGTTTCGTCTTTCATCGTCTGCGGATTGACAGAAATCCTCGTTACGCCGCAGTGCTTTAACACGCTAAGTTTCTCCCGCGTAATGCTGTCCGCACGCCCGGCCTCTACCGTAAATTCCTGCACGCCCCGCATAGGAAAACTATCCCGCAGCCCGGCAAGCAGACGCTCTAGCTGCTTTGGCAGAAGCGTTGTCGGCGTACCGCCCCCTATGTAGACGCTGTTTGCCATACGGCCCGCGCACAGCCTGCTTACATACGAAAGCTCTTTTCCTAACGCCTCTAAGTACGCGTCCACGCGCATTTCCCATGCGCGGATAGGATAAGAAGTAAACGAACAATACAGGCATGTCGTCGGACAGAAAGGAATGCCGATATACAGGCTGTAACCGCCGCCATAAGGAATGCCAGAAAGAATCTTGCGCTCCCTTTGGGCTATCTGTATGCTTAAATCTGCTTTTTCACGGCTGACAAAATGCGCCCGCTTTAAAAAATCCCGTATTTCTTCTTCGCCTTTTCCCTCTTCTAACATCCGCATGGCAATTTTGGCCGGACGGATGCCCGTAAGATTGCCCCACGGCAGGCTTTTTCCCGTAAAATCGCACAAAGAGGCATAAAAAAACGCCCGGAAAGCATCTTTATAATTCTCCCCGGCCTGTCCGTCCCAAGCGTATTCCCGCTTTCCAAAATAAAGCCGGACCGCCTTTTTAAAAAAAACAATGCGCACTGTCTCCACAGGCTTTCCGGAGGCGGGCGCAGTATCTGCCCCGGCATCTATACCCATACCCGTATCCGTATCCACCGCCACAACCCGGACAGTCTTTCCGGGATAAAACGCGCCAATCAATGCCTGGACATCATAGGCAAACTGCGCATGATTTTGATTGATCTCTACTTTTACCATCTCTTTGTTTCTATCATCCCCGTATGCTTTGTGCATCCGCCAGACAGCTCTTATTGGCAGAATGGATTGTACTGCTTTTCATGGGCAATCGTCGTTGGCTCGCCATGCCCCGGATACACTTTCGTTTCTTCCGGCAAGGGAAAGAGTTTCGTTTTGATCGACCGGACTAACGTCCCCATGCTGCCAGTAGGAAAGTCCGTCCTTCCCACGGATTCGCAAAAGAGGGTATCGCCGCTTAAAAGCATGCCGCTCTCCTTAAAATAATAGCAGCAGCTTCCGCTTGTATGCCCCGGCGTTGCGATTACTTTGCATGCCATGCCTGCAATGGCAATCTCTTCGCCGTCTTTTACATAATGATCCGGCATAACGGTACATGCCTGTCCCATTTGCGCCGACAGATTGACTTTTGCATTTTCACAAAGCTCCTTTTCTTCCTCTTTCGCATACACCGGTGCGCCTGTTAATTCCCGCAGCCTGCCGCATCCTAAAATATGGTCAAAATGAGCATGCGTAAGCAGGATGCCTCTAAGCGTAAGTCCTTTTTCCGTCAATTTATCAAACAGGCGCTGCCCGTCATCTGCCGGATCTACGATTAAAGCATCCCGGCTGTCTGCCCTGTATACAAAATAGCAATTGGTACTGCACATCCCAAGTATCATACGTCCTATTCTCAATTCTGCCATAATGCCTAACCCATCGTCCTTTCTACATTGATTATGCTTTCGATCGTTTTAATTTTATCGATGATCTTTACCAGTTCCTCCCGGCTGCTGATCATAAACCCAAGCGACAGCGTTGCCTGTCCCTGCCTGTTCATCCGCGTATTGACAGAAAGTATGTCGATATTCTTCTCCGTCAGTGCCTTGGAAATGTCTGCCAGCAGACCGCTGCGGTTATTGGCAAATATGCTAATCTCCGCAACATACTGTCCCTGGCTTGAAATTTCTTCCACGCTGTCCCATTCCGCATCGATCAGCCGCAGCCTGTCTTGCTCCGGCATATGCAATATATTAAAGCAGTCTGTCCGATGAATCGTAACGCCGCGCCCTCTTGTGACAAAACCAACGATCTCATCTCCCGGCACAGGACTGCAGCATTTAGAAAAACGCACTGCCACATCGTGGATGCCCCTGACTGAAATGCCGTTTTGCCCGCGAAGCATTGGCGGCTTTGCCAATGCATTGCTGTTGATCGCGCTGATGACTTCCTCATTCGTCAGCGTCTTTTCATGGCTTTTGTCATACAGCTCCTGCATTTTATTGATAATCTGGCCTTCTTTTAAGCCGCCGTGCCCAACTGCCGCAAGCACTGCGTCCCACTCTTTAAAGCCGTATTTTTTCATAATGGCGTCCGTATATTCCGGTTTCGTCAGCTTTGCAATATCGATCGCCTTCGCCTTGCAGTAGGCGGCGAGCATTTCCTTTCCTTTGATGATATTGTCTTCTTTTAGTTCATTTTTAAACCACTGGTTGATCTTGTTCTTTGCCTGTGTGCTCTTTACAATATTCAGCCAGTCCCGGCTTGGCCCCTTGGAGTTTTGGGAAGTGATGATCTCAAGCCTGTCGCCGTTTTTGATCTTATAATCAATTGTCACAAGGCTGCCGTTTACGCGGGCGCCAATCATTTTATTGCCTACGGCGCTGTGGATGCTGTACGCAAAGTCAATCGGCGTAGAGCCTACGGGCAGCGTTTTAACGTCGCCGGTTTTCGTAAAACAGTAAACGTTGTCCGAAAAGAGGTCTAAATCGCTTTTTAGCAGATTCATAAACTCGTTGTTGTCGGACATATCTTTCTGCCATTCCAAAATCTGGCGGAGCCATGCCAGTTTTTCTTCTTCCTGCCCTTCCGCATTTTTCCCGTCGGAAGCCTCCTTGTATTTCCAGTGCGCAGCAATGCCATATTCTGCCGTCCGGTGCATCTCAAACGTGCGGATCTGGATTTCAAACGGCTTTCCGCCCGTCCCAATCAGCGTCGTATGCAGCGACTGGTACATGTTGTCCTTGGGCATGGCGATATAATCTTTGAAACGCCCCGGAATCGGCTTATACATCTCATGGATGACGCCTAACGCCGCATAACAGTCTTTGACGCTCTCTACGATCAGCCTGACCGCAAACAGGTCATAAATCTGGTCGATCGTCTTGTCCTGGTTGACCATCTTTTTGTAAATGCTGAAAAAATGCTTGACCCGCCCGTCAATTAGCGCCTTAATGCCGGCATTGCGCATATGCGTGCCGACTTCCTCGACAATCTGCTGCACATAATTTTCCCGTTCTGTTTTCCTCGTTGCAATCTTTTCCACAAGGTCATAATAAATATCCGGTTCCAAATATTTTAAAGACAGATCGTCCAATTCCACTTTGATCCTGGAAATGCCCAGCCTGTCGGCAATCGGCGCATAAATATCCAATGTTTCCCTTGCAATCCGCTGCTGTTTCTCCGGCGGCATATGTTTTAATGTCCTGATGTTGTGCAAGCGGTCCGCTAACTTTATCATAATGACGCGGATATCCTTTGCCATGGCAAGGAACATTTTGCGCAGGTTTTCCGCTTGCATCTCTGTCCGGTCCGATAAGTCCTTTTTTTCCAAACGGGAATCCTCAAACTGGAGTTTTTGCAGTTTCGTCACGCCATCCACTAACAGCATGACATCTTCGCCAAACTGCTCCCTGATCTCATCTTCCGTTAAGATGGTATCTTCTACAACGTCATGCAGCAGCCCCGCTACGATTGTTTCTTTATCCAGCTCTAAATCCGCAAGGATGATCGCTACGCAAAGCGGATGGACAATATAGGGCTCGCCCGATTTGCGCACCTGGTCTTTGTGTGCATTATAAGCCACATCGTAGGCTTTCCTGATAAGGGAGATCTCGCCCGACGGGTGGTATTTTTTGACACGCGAAATAAGATCCTGATAAAGCTCTTCAGGACTTGCAAATTCCTTCGTCTGCTCAATGCGCCCATCATCAATAAGCACTTTGGCGCCGTCTTGTCTTTCTTTTTCTTCCGTCATACAAATTCCCCATTTTGCAAACCATTATTTCCCTTCATAGCGGATAGCCGAATCCAGGCGGTAGCCCGCAATCTTCTCCCTGCCTTTTAATCCGGCAAGTTCCATCAATACAACAACGCCTACGACTTCTCCGCCAAGTTTTTCTATCAGCTTGATCATTGCCTCTGTCGTGCCGCCTGTCGCAATCAAATCGTCTACGATCAGTACTTTCTGCCCCGGCTTGATAGAATCTTTGTGCATTTCGATGACAGCCGTCCCATATTCTAAGTCATATTCCATGGAAACGGTCTCGCAAGGAAGTTTGCCCGCTTTGCGGATAAGTACAAAAGGCTTTTTATTATTATATGCAATTGGCGTCCCAAAGATAAATCCTCTCGATTCCGGTCCAGCCACAACATCAAACTCGATATCCTTTATGAGATCCTGCATCGTGTCAATTGCTAACGTCAGCCCCTGCGCATCCTGCAAAACGCTCGTCACGTCCCGGAAAATAATGCCCTCCTCTGGAAAATCAGGTATGCTTCTTACGTATTCTTCCAATTTTTTCATATGGCCCTCCCATTCTTCTTTAAAAAAAGACATCTGCGGTAAATTGTATTTTTCTTATGATATGCATAAGCTATTTTTTCATTATAGTATCAAACAAATATGAAGTCAATTACAAAATTCCTGTATGCCCCTGTATGCCGTGCGCCCGCATGCTGCGCTGGCAGTAAATTTCCATATGCGGGCCTGTGCATAAAAGAAAAAAACCTTGATTTTCTCAAGGTTTCCTCATTTTTAAGCACTGCGGGAGATGGGACTTGAACCCACACGTCTATACAGACACAAGATCCTTAGTCTTGCCTGTCTGCCAATTCCAGCACTCCCGCACATCCTGTAACTTCATGCCTACTCGAATGAGTATACAGGATTTTCCGGGATTCGTCAAGCCCTCTTTTGCAAATTTGCTGCCTATGCGGCTGTAAATTTATCAAGGCGCAGACATAGCCTGCGCCTCTTATATGTTTCACTTATTAGATTGTATTGGCATACCGCATGCTGCCTTGCACATTATATGCTCCGCCTGCAGTATAGCCTTTTGCAGCGTCTGCCTGTGTCGTCATATAATAATCCACAAGCGATGCATTTGTGGCAACGGAAGAGCCATAATCTTTGAAGAACTTCTGCACTTCGGACATATCTGCCTTCTTAAACAGTTCTTCATTGATCGACATCCTGCCTTTTTCATTTACGCTGATGCCAAACTGTTTCAGCGTATCCGCATTGGCCGCTGTCTTTTCCCTGATGTAGGATAAATTCGATGCCACGCCGGAATTTGAACTGGACTGTGCAGCTTCGAACATGCTGTTGTAATTGCTTACAAAGCTCTTTGCCGTAGCAGTAATCTTATCCACATCATATTTGCCGGTATCGTTGCCATCCTTATCTTTCACCGAAGCATACAAAGCATCGGACGCAAGCGCTTTGGCATCTGCCTTCAGGGAAGATGCGCTGGCATCTGCCTTCTTATCCGTTTCTGCTGCCGCACCCGTGCTAGATGCCGCGCCCGCAAACTGCAGGCGGGATGCAACGGTCGCGCCGTAGCTTGTAATATCCTGGGCAGAGAATATCTCCTGCACTTTGGAAACATCCGTTCCTTTTAACTTGGCTTCATCAAGAAGCAGCGTCCCGTTCTCATTGACCCTGATGCCAATTTCAGCAAGTTTATCTTTGCTTGCTGCTGTCTTTGTCATCATATTGCCGACATACGATGTCTTATTCGTCAGCGTGGATCCTTTCGCCGCAGTCACGACACTATTATAATTCTTTACGTACGCTTTCACAGCAGCAACTGTCTTAGAGGAAGCGCTCTGTCCGTTTTTCGTATCCGTATAAGTTTTATCGCTCTGCAATGTGCTAAGGGAAGCATTCAGGGTGGTCAATCCTGCTTTTAAGTCTTCGTTTGCCTTTTGTGTTTTTTTTGAAAGCTTCGGATTTTTCTTCTGTTCTAAAAGCTGGTCTAAAACATTGCTCGTGCGGCTTCTTTTGCCTGTTGCCGTACTCTGTCCCGTAGCTTCCGCTTTTTGCGACGCATAATAGCTTTTCATTAATTTGCCATATGAGCCGTTTTTAATGCTTGCGTAGTCCGAGAGGAAATTGCTCATGCCGCCTCCGGCGGAAAGCCCTCCCAATAACTGTGAATAATCTGGTTTCATCTTAATATTCATAATCTTCACCCCTTTGACATTCTCTGGCGGCATCCATGCCAGTTGCTCTCCTGTTTGGTATTATTATACAATATATCGGAATAATTTTCAATTCTAATAAGAGAAAAATTTTATTTTTTTATGATTTTTTTGTATAGATTTACGTACAAGCCCCGCAGGGCGTATCGCTCCTGCGGGGATGCTTTGTAAATTGTTTTAAATTTTTTAAGCTGCTTCAGGCTGGTTTATTATGTTAACCTAATAAGGACAGTACGCCCTGGTTAACTTGGTTAGCCTGTGCCAGCATTGCCTGGCCTGCCTGTGCCAAGATGTTGTTGTTGGAGTATTTTACCATCTCAGTTGCCATATCC